>Ga0213867_1001263_pt1 | contig 11287 bp, 10 predicted proteins | sample PICome_12_FD_160120 | JGI IMG/M metagenome (GOLD analysis project Ga0213867, IMG submission 160120) | Coastal seawater microbial communities near Pivers Island, North Carolina, United States - PICO540 | ecosystem: Environmental > Aquatic > Marine > Coastal | place: USA: North Carolina... | reverse complement strand
GCAGCATTATGGATAAAATAATCTAGCTCATGTGCGGTATAGGCTGTGTTTAGCGGTAAATAAACACCGCCTGCCTTGAGGGTTGCCACATATAAGGCAAGCTGGGCTTTGGATTTTTGCGCTTGTACGGCTACTCTATCGCCTGTCTTAAGGCCTGAAGCGAAAAGCGCGTTTGCGATCTGGCTAACACGTTGCAAGAAATCAAGGTAGCTAACCGTCCCACCATCATCTATGAGAAAAGGTTTTTCACTCGTCTCATGGGCGGCAAAAATCGTGTCATATAAATGGTTGGTCATCGAGATACTTTCTTAATTTTAAGGTGTGTTTTTTAAGTCTTAGATTAAATCAAAGCGCTTATAAAGCTCTTCTGGGGCTTCATGGGCGCGCATTTCAGCCAAAATTAGTGCCTTAAGCTCGGCTTCAATAGCTGCATCACGAAAAGGGTGCAATTGCTGCGGGTCGCTCCGCAGGTCATATAGACAAGTTTGGGTGTCGCTAAACCCGCCCTGCCGCGGCGAGCGTTTGGCGCTGGCAAACGCTGGAACCTTTAATACAGGCGCTTCTTTGGTAAAGGAAAACCCGCGATAAAGCGCAGCGGGCTCCAGCTCATAAAGTTCAAACAAGCTGCGATTATGCATAGGCATTAAGGTATATTCAAACAACTCCTGATTTTCCATATCCTCAGGATAACAGAAATAGGTATAGCGGCCGTCCGTTGCGTTTAACGCGCCGCCAAAAATGCCATATAGGGCGATTGGGCGGGTTTCTGGTGGCCGGCCAAATAAATGGCCAAATAAATGGCCGAGTAAGGAACGGCCGAGCACTTGCGGGCTTTGTTCGCTGCCATGTAATGCAAGTATGGTTGGCATCAAATCTGTGGTCTGGGTTAACGCGCTGATGCGGCTGCCACCGGCTACGCTCATTTCTGGATGGTAAATCATCAATGGAATATGCGCGACCTCATTATAGAAAGGCATTCTGTTTTTCGCCCACCAATCATGCTCAGAAAGCAAAAATCCATGGTCAGTTGTCAAGATTATCGCCGTGTCATCCCATAGACCTAATCTATCCATCATATCTAGGATGCGCCCTAATTGCTCATCACAAAACCGCACTAGCGCTGCATAATTTGCCTTTAATTCTGCTATTTCAGCCTTGGTTTCCTCTACTTTTTTGTAGCGTGGCCAATCTAAAATTGGCCCTTCATAGCCTGTTTCTTCGGCGTTATTTTCCTCTGGGTTATTTTTTGGGCGAAAACGGGCAGGCGCGGCGAAAGGTTCATGCGGGTCAAAGGTTTCCATCTGCAAAAACCAGCTATCGGATGTATGATTGCCTTGCAAAAATTCCAACGCCGCATCTACACATTTTACAATCGGATAGTCTGCCTCTTGTTTGACTGCGCTTCGGTTTATCATACCCTGCAAGCGATGCCCGTCTCTGGTTTCTTCGAATTGCAGGGGGTGATATTGTGCGCGGAAGCGCTCAAGCGGCGGCGTCACCATGGCGATATGTGGGTCTGATTCCTGTCCGCGAATAAAATCCCAGCTAGAATAACGTGTGTGATAGGTGGCCCCGCCATCTTCAAAATAATGATAATGATCTGAAACCAGATGGCTATACAGGCCAGAATTTTTTAACTGACCAGCAAAACTATCATCAAATGGTTCTAGCGGCCCCCAACTTCGATGCAGAAAATTTAGCCGCCCGCAATGCATGTCTCGCCTAGCTGGCATGCAAGGCAGAGAGCCCGCATAATGATTGTCAAAGATAGCAGACCGTGCGGCTAGCCTATTGAAATTGGGCGTCGCATTTGTCCCGCCATAGGCTTCCAGCGCAGAACGGTTGAGGCTGTCAAATAATAAAAAAAGCGTTTTCATTCAGAATATCTAATCAGGGCTGGCAAGTCTATTTAAGCTACTATCCATCTTAAATGCTTTATTTTTCTCGAGATGGAAAACAAAAAATTAATTCATTGACAGTATTACGTTAAGCCTTCTTTAATTGGTAAACAATATTTCATTTTCAATATCATAGCGCCTGTTTCATGGGAGTTGTGTCTTTGCTTGAAATAGTAAAAATACCGCATCTTACAGGGGAAAATGCGGATAGCATGGGGAAGAAAAATGGGTTTTGAGCCAGCAAGCGATATTCTATCTAAATATACTGTATTGGATTTAACGCGGGTGCGTTCGGGCCCAACTTGCGTGCGTCAACTGGCAGATTGGGGCGCAAATGTTATCAAAATTGAAGCGCCTACCGCCTCGGATATGGGGGGCAAGCGCGATGGTTCAGACTTCCAAAACCTTCACCGTAATAAGCGTTCCTTGGTGCTTAACCTTAAATCAGAAGAAGGGGTGAAAGTATTTTTGAGCCTTGCTGCCAAGGCTGACGTAATCGTTGAAAATTATCGCCCAGATGTGAAATTCCGCCTTGGGATTGATTATGAAACTATCAAGGCGCTAAACCCTAAAATTGTGTATGCGTCTATTTCTGGATTTGGCCAAGATGGCCCGCTTAGCAAACGGCCGGGATTTGATCAGATTGCACAAGGCATGGGGGGCTTAATGTCTATCACTGGCGAGCCAGATAAAGGGCCAATGCGGGTAGGTATCCCTATTGCAGATTTAACCGCTGGCGGTTTTGCTGCGCAAGGTGTGCTGCTAGGTCTTTTGCGGCGCGAACATACAGGTGAGGGACAATGGATACAAACCTCGCTTCTGCAAGCCCAGATTGCCATGCTGGATTTCCAAGCTACACGCTGGTTAATGGATGGCGAAGTGCCTGCACAAGCTGGCAACGACCACCCTACTTCCATCCCGACAGGCGTGTTCGAAACCAGTGATGGCTTTATTAATATTGCTGTGGCTGGTCAGCATATCTGGTTGCGGTTTAAAGAAACACTTGCTGACCCGCGCATGGATTCAGATAAATTTGCAGATGGTAAAGCACGCTCTGATAACCGCAAGGCCTTAAATGCCTTGATTAATGAAAATTTCCGCACACAAAGCTCTGCTTACTGGATTGATAAGATGAACGAGGTAGGGGTGCCGTGCGGCGAGATTAATACCATTGATAAAGTGTTTGAAAGCCCACAAGTTCAGCATTTAGGTATAGCCCGCGACATGGTCAGCACCGAACGGGGCCCGACGCAAATTGTGGGTCAGCCAATTATGATGAGCAGCTCAAAATCTGAAATTCGCAAGCCCCCTCCACTCGCAGGGGAGCATAGCGAAGAAATTTTAGAAGAGTTTGGTTATGGCAGCGAGGAAATTGCCGCGTTATCGGAAAAGGGCGTGATATGAAATTCTCACAATTAAATGAATATGCCGATGGTAATATCTTAGCTGGCGTTGTGGATGCGACAGGCCATATCGTTATCAATAACCCCGAGCGGCATAATGCGGTTTCCATGGCAATGTATGAAGCTGCTGCTGAACAGGTTAGCGCCATGGCAAGTGATGATGACGTTCGCTTGCTCATGATAAGAGGGGCCGGGGGCAAAGCCTTTGCTTCAGGTGCGGATATCTCAAAGTTTGAAAAAGAGCGTAATAGCGAGGCACAGGTCGCCGCCTATCAGGCCGCTACAGCTAAATTTTACTCTGGCGTTTTTAATTTCCCTAAACCTACTATTGCCTATATTCAGGGCTATTGTATCGGCGGCGGTATGGCGCTAGCGGTCGCGTGTGATTTGCGTATTTGCGAAGATAAATCACGTTTTGCTGTCCCTGCTGCCAAGCTAGGTCTGGGCTATGGTTTTGAGGGTGTGTCGCGTCTAAACGCGCTGGTTGGGCCAGCTATGGTAAAAGAGATTTTCTTTACCGCACGTCAGTTTAGTGCCCAAGAAGCCTATGATATGGGGCTTGTTAACCGGGTTTTACCTGCACATATGCTGGCATCCTACGCAGCAGATTATAGCTGCCGCATCGCAGAAAATGCCCCAATGACGATGGGGTCGATAAAGGCTATTACACAAGATTTGCAAAAGCCAAGTGCAGAACGTGATTTGGTTAAATTAGCAGAAATGGTGAAAGCCTGCTTTGATAGCGAGGATTATATTGAAGGTCGGCGTGCCTTTATGGAAAAGCGAAAGCCGCAATTTAAAGGTAGGTAGGGACAAGCTAAAAAAGCTAGCTGCATGATGAGGGGGAGCGAATTTATGTCAGGCAAAACTTTTAAACAACGTATAGGCATTGATATTGGCCGCCGTGTTTCTGTTGAAGATGGGCTAGAATGGGCAGCGAAAAATGATGTCCATTTCATTGATGTGCAAACCGATATTCATCCTAATGCGCTAGAAAGTTTTGATGCTGAACGTATCGCTGGCGTGCGTGCGCTCAAAGAAAAACATAATATCAATCTGGGTCTACATACGCTTTCTGGTGTAAATGTTGCCGAATTTTCGCCTTTTTGCCGAGATGCGGTAGATGCCTATCTAAAAGCCTATATCGATCTTGCTCCACAGGTTGGTGCAGATTGGATTGTGGTGCATGGGGGGTATCATTTTACGGCGTGCCGCACCCTTCGGATGCAAACGGCTATCGACAGGCTGAAACGTATGGCTGGTTATGCCGAAGAAAAAGGGGTTTTGCTGCTGCTTGAAAATTTGAACTGGGAGCCAGTATTAGCAGAAGTAAATTATATGCCAGTAACCCCAGCTGAAACCATGCATTTCTTAACCGAAATTAACAGCCCAGCCGTGCGTTGGTCTTTTACCGCTAACCATGCGCATTTCCTGCCGGGGGTTGGCATTTCAAATTTCATTGATGCGGTAGATTTCTCGCTCTGTCACGAAGTGCGGCTAGCTGACAATAATGGCTCTTATGAAATTCATCAGCGTCCGGGCGAGGGAACGATAGATTTCGGCGCCATGTTCAAGAAAATTGAAGGGCTTGGTTATAAAGGCCATTACACAAATGGCTTTACAACTATTGATGATATGCTGGCGGGCCGGGATTACATGGTCGCACGGGCCGCAGAGGCAGGGGTGAAAATAGACTAAAAAGGAAAAAAAAATTGAATTCATTTCGCTTTGTGCAAAACAATGTAGATGAATTCGATTGAAGGGCTTGCCAATAGGGCAAGAAATGCGGTTAAATTTAACCATATTTGGGATAGTGTATACCAAAATAAATTCGTGAATAATATCTGGGAGGATATGACAAATGAAAAAGATGAAAATGCTTTTATCTGCAGGTACTGCTGCCGCTGCCGTCGCTGGCGTGATGGCTCTAACAGCAACCCCTGCGATTTCTGACGATAAACCAGCGATTGAAGTGATTACCCATGCCGGTGCTGGTGGGGGTACAGATGTGAATTCACGGATGATGATGATCCGCACACGTCGTCACCTAAAGCAGGATATGGTTGTTGTGAACAAGCGTGGCGGCGGCGGGGCTGCTGCGATGAATTATTTCGCATCACGTCCAGCCGATGGCAATACTGTAATGACCTTCACGGTTGGTCACGCTATTTCAATGGCAGCTGGTAAGACAAAGCTGAAAGTCGAGGATATGGCGCCGATTGCGCGTGGTACAAACGACCCTCAAATTTTAATGGTGAACTGCAAAAATAGCAAATATAAGACCCCCGAAGAATTTGTTGCGGGCATGAAGAACGGTGATAAGTTGACCTTTGGTGGCACTCAATCAGGCACCATTGACCACATCACTGTTTATCTTTGGGCAAAGAAGCTTGGTCAGCCAATGCCCAACTATGTTCCATTTGGAGGTGGCGGCGAGCTGGCTACACAGCTAGTTGCAGGCGCGGTTGATGTTGGTACATTAAATCTGTCAGAGGCCTCTGCTCCTGTAGATGCTGGCGATATTTGCCCGCTGGTTATCTTGGGTGACAATGAAATGGCACCTATTCCAGCAGCTAAAACGGCTAAATCAATGGGTATTGACCTTGTTCTCTCAACAACACGTGGTTTCGTGACCCATACAGGTGTATCAGAAGAGCGCCGTGCGGAGATGGAAGCGGCGATGGCAAAAGCTATGGACCATGGCTTGTATCAGGCATATCTTGCTAACTCTGGTCTGGACGGCACTTCACCAATGGCTTCAGGTCCTTGGGGAGAGCAGATAAAGATGATGGTAGGCGAGTTTGGACCAGCCCTTAAAGAAATGGGTTTGGTTAAGTAAGAATACGCCCCTTAAACATCAAAAAATCGCTGGCTTTCACAATATGCTTGTGTTGTGAAAGCCCATTTTTCTTCTAAAAAATGAGCGCAATTAATGTCTCTTAAATCCCAAATAGTGCCGATTTTTCTGACTGCTGTATCTCTAGTCATTATTTACCTTGCTCTTCAGCTCGATTTATCGCCGCCTATGATTGTTGGTGATAGCATGCAGCCACGCGCATTCCCTATTTTTTTGATGCTTTTGAATTTGATATTGACAGCGGCGCTGGCATTACGATTTTATCGTCACCCACCCAAAGACCAGGAGCCTATTCTTAAAATTACATGGTTAACGATGGTTTTGATGGTGGTTTTTTACGCTCTTACCGTTTCTATTGATATGTTTGTCGGTATCTCAGTAGTGATGTTTTTGATGTCACTAATTTGGGGACAGCGAAGCGTCCTCATTGCTGCGGCCAATGCTATTTTAACTCCATTTTTAGTATTTTTATTATTTGATGTAGTCTTGCGTATTCGTTTTCCGCGCGGCGTCATTACAAATTGGTATTACGGATAGGAACAGTCAAAAATGCTTGAAGCGGCAACAGCTCTTGGTTCGGTCTTTCTCGATCCATATCTTTTATTTCTGATTTTTGCTACCACTATTATCGGTATTGTTATAGGAGTCCTGCCAGGTTTGGGCGCCACTACGGGTGCTGCTCTGTTACTCCCATTTACACTAACAATGGAACCTGTCCATGCCATTGCAGTGCTGGCGACTATTTATGTCTCAGCCACCTTTGCTGGTTCGATTACGGCGATTCTTATCAACACACCTGGTACTTCTGCTGCAGCGGCAACTACGTTTGACGGGTTCCCCTTGGCTCAGCGTGGAGAGGCTGGGCGCGCGCTTGGCGTCGCTGTTATTTCTTCTACTTTTGGAGGGGTGGTGTCGGTAATTGTATTATGTTTCGCAGCTCCCTTGCTTGCGAGGGTAGCGTATGAGTTTCGTCCACCTGAATATTTTGCGCTAACAGTTTTTGGGTTGTCGATGCTGGCAAGTATCAGTGCTGGAGGAGCAATAAAGAATTTGATAGGGGGGGTATTTGGTGTTTGGCTATCTACCATAGGTGCTGAGCGGGTAACTGCCATTGAAAGGTTCATGTTTGGTAATTACGAGCTTTATGAAGGGCTTGGTTTTGTGCCGGTGATGATCGGATTATTTGCGATGTCTGAGCTTTTAGTGCAGTCAAAGGTTGCCAATCAGGCCGTAGAGTTTGTGAAGATGAAGGCTGTGCAACTCCCAAGCCGGGAGGATTATAAGAAAATCTGGAAAACGGTGGTTCGGTCCTCTGGTATTGGCACCTTTATTGGGATTCTGCCGGCCGAAGGGGCTACGGTTGCTTCTATGATCGGCTATTCTGAGGCAAAACGTTGGTCTAAGAATAAAGAAGAGTTTGGCAAAGGCTCGATTGAGGGCATTGCTGGCGCTGAGTCTGCCAATAATGCAGCAACGGGCGGCGCGATGGTGCCGACGATGGTATTAGGCATTCCTGGCAGCGGTACAACTGCAATTATTCTGGTTGGTTTGATGGTGCATGGTCTGCGCCCCGGGCCTTATCTATTTACCGAACAGGTTAATTCCGTTTATCAGATTTTTGGCTCCATGTTTGCGGCAAACATTATGTTTCTGCTCATGGGATTGTATGCGGCAAAGATTTTCGCGCGTATTTCTCTTGTGCCGATTAATTTGTTGTGGCCGATTGTGTTTGCGCTATCTGTTATTGGTGCGTATGCGCTGAACTCGTCCCTGCTAGACATTTGGATTGTGCTGATATTTGGCGTTATTGGCTTTTTCGCGCGGCGCTTTGGTTTTGCTGTAGCCCCGATAGCCGTTGGTCTTATTCTTGGCAAGATGGTAGAGGTTAATCTGCAAAACTCGCTTAAGATATTCTATGGTGAGTGGTGGCAGATTTTCACACAGCCGTTAGCAGTGTTCTTCCTTATTTTGGCTTTTTTGGGTTTGTGTGGATCTCAAATTTTTGCCATGATTACTAAGTCGAAAAAGCACTGAAAAAAGTGTTAAAACTCCAATTTTGGCAGCGCGTCTAGATTTAGCTCATACCCCAAACCGGGCGCCTCTGGCAGGGTGATGAAACCATCTTTAACTACTGGCAGGTCTTTATAAATCTGGCGGCAAGCATCAACCGAGCTTGCATGATATTCTACCAAGCCACCATTGCTGACACCGGCCTGAAGATGCATGTTCGCAAATGGCCATGCCCCGCCATTATCCACGGATATATTAAAGCTATCAGCCAAAGCAGCAATTTTCACACATTGGGTGAAGCCGCCAGAGATAGCCACATTTGGTTGCAGGATATCAACCGCCCTAGCCATAAGCATATCGCGAAAACGATAAGGTTGCGCCTCGTTTTGTCCGCAAGCGAGGCGGATAGAAGTATGGGCGCGTAAATCTGCCATAGCCGGAATATCATTCTGGGTTATGGGTTCTTCGAAAAAGGCTATATTATAGGTCTCTAATTGACGGCATAGCTCGCGTGCATGAAACAGGTCAAGGCTACAATTTGCGTCAATAAACAACTCAGCATGACTGCCAATGGCTTCGCGCACGCTAGCTACACGCTGAACATCTTCTTCGATCAAGCTGGTCAGCGGTCGCGGCTCATCTCGGCGTTTTAACCCGCCATTAGCAACCGTCATTTTCAAGGCATTAAATCCGGCCTCTTGCCAAGCGGTTGCCGCTTCTGCCAGCGCGTTGCGGTCATATACCCCAAAGCCAAAAGTGGCGTAAATTTGGCACTTATCCCGCGCCCCGCCTAGCAGTTGGTAAATTGGCATATTCAGCGCCTTGCCTTTGATATCCCATAAAGCGATATCAATTGCCGATATGCTATGCATACCGATACCTGTCTGCCCTTTTGGCGTTAACCCCCAATACAGCTTATCGAATAGCTGTTCATGCAGAAGCGGGTTTTCGCCTATTAGCAAGGGTGCAGCATTACAAAGCACCATTTCTTTAATAGGGCGCGCAAGGCCAATAGTGGTTAGGCCATGCCCAGTAATGCCTGCATCTGTATCTATTTCCACGACACATATTTGGTGCGACATATGCCGGGCTGGCGCGATAATATCCAGCGTGGTCGGCACGTCTAGGGCATAGGCTCTAAGGGCGGTGATTTTCATCTATTCTGCCCCTTATATGGGTTGCGCACTTAGTTAGCTTGCCAGTTGCTGACCATGTTACAAGCGATAGAAAAAGCAGCCTGCATAGCTTTTACATCTGCCTTGCCCGTGCCAGAGATGTCAAAGGCTGTGCCATGGGCAGGTGTGGTTACAGGAAAAGGAATGCCGCCCTGAACCGTGACACCGCGATCAAATCCCATTAGCTTAAGCGCAATCTGGCCTTGATCATGATACATGGTAATAATGCCATCTACATCACCGGCCTTTGCCTTTAAAAAGACGGTATCAGAGGGCCAAGGGCCATCCACATTTACCTGACCCTTGCGCAGTTTATCAACCGCAGGCTGGATCACATCAATTTCCTCTGTGCCAAAATTGCCATTATCGCCAGCATGCGGGTTCAGTGCCGCAACAGACAGGCGTGGACGCGAAAGCCCAGAACGCTTCAAAACATTATCAATAAGATGTACCGCTTTGGTGATGCGTTCTTCATTCACATAATCCGGAACTTCGCTAAGCGCAATATGGCTAGAGACACGGCTAGTCCAAATGCCATCTAGGGTGTTTAATTCAGAAATATAGCCCTCTACCCCTAAAAATTCGGCCATATAATGCAGCTCATCTTCATGTCCTAATCCCGCTTTTATCAGCGCTGCCTTATTAAAGGGGCCAAAGGTAATCGCATCAATAATGCCATCTTGGGCAAGCTGCAAAGCAGTATTGAGGTTTTCAAGTGCAGAAGTGCCATTGGCCAAGCTAACCTCAGCGTGGGTAATCTCATCTGGCGAGATGGTTTCGCGCGGGTAATGGGCAATGCCGTCGCCGTCTGTCCATTCATCCTCTAGTGGATTGCATGCGCGCATCTGGAAATCCGCGCCGGCCTGTTCCTGACCAAGGGTAAAGAGATGCGCATCGCCAATTAAAAGAATATCTGCTTTTTCTGCTGTCTCTGGCTGATTTAGCAATTTTGCGATTAGTTCTGGGCCAATACCGCCTGGATCGCCTGGAATGATACCAATACGTGGTTTTGTCATCTGTTTATCCCTATCATCACTATCGTATTATTGGTTTTGTTTGAAATTTTTACTGCCCTAAGCAGGACTATCCTCATCCATGGTGCTGGCAATATTGGTAATCGCTGTTTCAAGATGCGCACGTAATTCAATAGCGGCTTGCCTCTTATTGCGACTTAGTAATGCGTCTGTAATTTTCTGATGCTGAGCAAGGGTATTTTCCCGGCTAACATGCATCCGAGACGAAACAAAGCGGGCCCGAAACAGACGCGCATTATAAAGCCGGTGGGTTTCGATTAAGGGGGCATTGCCACTAGATTGAACAATGGCGCGATGAAATTTCATATCTATTTCGAAAAAGGTTAGCGCATCTGCTTTATCTGAATTTTCTTGCATGAAATTATTTAAACGAGATATTTCTTCAAGAGCTTCAGCTGAGGCTTGGCTACAGGCAAGTTCCCCTGCCAGCGCTTCTAACGCGCCGAGTACCTGCAAGTTCTGGCGAATTACCGAAAGGGACGGATTAGCGATAAAGGGTCTGCGTGTGCGACTATATTCAATAAGCCCTTCGCTTTCTAGCATCCGCATTGCTTCTCGCATCGGGGTACGGCTAATGCCCATAGCTTCGGCTAAATCACGCTCTGGAATGGAGGTGCCGGGGGGTAATTTTTCCAGCAATATAAGCTCACGCAAAGCATCGGCTGTGTCTTCACGCAAAGATTTTCTAGGCGCCACCTGAACATCGCTTTCCGCAATGATTTTACTTAAGGAGGAGCCCTTGCGCATAGCCTATCGACCCCATTTTAGCACCAGTGGATCATGCGGGCGCATCAGCTCTAGTAATCCTGCCTTAGTTTGCGGGTGCAACGGCTCAATAGGATGACGACAAAAATCAGATTTAATCACGCCGCCTGCGACCATTGCCGCTTTGGTTGCGCGGAAACCGCAT
>Ga0213867_1001262_pt1 | contig 11305 bp, 11 predicted proteins | sample PICome_12_FD_160120 | JGI IMG/M metagenome (GOLD analysis project Ga0213867, IMG submission 160120) | Coastal seawater microbial communities near Pivers Island, North Carolina, United States - PICO540 | ecosystem: Environmental > Aquatic > Marine > Coastal | place: USA: North Carolina... | reverse complement strand
TTTCTTTGGCGGATTCACATGCCGCTTCAACCGCAGCCCATTGGCCTGAAATAACCAACTGGCCTGGACAATTGTAATTTGCCGCAACTACGACGCCTTGTTGTTCTTCACAGAGTTGTTCGACCACCTGATCTTCTAGTCCTAAAATTGCTGCCATAGTTCCTTTTTCGACATCACAAGCTTCTTGCATCGCTTGTGCTCGTTCGCTTACTAAACGCAATCCATCCTCAAAACTCAATGCGCCTGCAGCAACCAAGGCTGAAAACTCGCCTAAAGAATGGCCGGCAACCATATCTGGCTTAAAATCTTCTCCGAGAAGTTTGGCAATAATAACCGAGTGGATAAAAATTGCAGGCTGGGTAACTTTGGTCTGTTTCAATTCCTCTGGAGCTCCTTCGAACATTGTTTTTGAGATTGAAAATCCAAGAATAGCATCAGCTGATTCAAATAAGTCTTTGGCCAGGGCGTTGTTTTCATAAAGATCTAATCCCATTCCAGTGAACTGGGCTCCTTGACCAGGAAATACATATGCTTTCATGTTTACTTTGTGTTTATTCTTGCTCCTCTCTAAACCAAGAAGCGTAAGTTTTATAATTATTGGCGATTCGTTCTATTTCGTGTTTTTGGAGGTCAGGGCTGACTTCACCTATTTTTTTTGCAGGAATTCCAGCGTAAATTGAACCCGAAGAGACTCGAGTACCCTTAGTCAATACGGCTCCTGCAGCAATGATCGATTTAGATTCTACAATACAATCATCCATCACAATACTACCCATACCAATTAAAACCTTGTCTTCTATCGTACAGCCGTGTACAATGGCGTTATGGCCGACTGAAACAAAATTACCTATGGTTGTAGGAGATTTTTCAAACGTACAATGCACGACAGCATTGTCTTGAATATTCACTGAATCACCGAGCTTGATAAAGTGTACATCTGCTCTAAGTACTGCATTGTACCAAATACTGCAGTTTTCTCCAATACTCAGCTGGCCAATTAGGGTGGCATTCTCTGCGACAAAACAACTTTCTGGGACCACTGGGGTAAACCCCCGAACACTTTTTATAAGCATTGGTGATTAAAATTATGGCACAAATATACTTAAAGTCTCTAGTGTAGTTTAATAAAAGGGTGATGCCGAATTGATGGAGTTTTCATAATAGCGCATGCCGTTTCCGCTGAGCTTCATTCCTATGGTGAACTGATGATAAGTTACCCCTGGAATTAACAACTCGTTTTGACTGAATTGGCTTTGATAAAAACTGTCGAATGCATTTTGAACACTGAGGGTGTAAGCAAACATCCATTTTGGGGTTTGAAATCCGAGTAAAAATGAAACTGATGAAAAACTGCCTTCGTAAATTTTTGAAAAGTCAACGGTAGTAGTTTCATTAAAGTCTATTTCTCTAACATCGTTATTATCGTACCCTGGAGCGGTTCTATAAGAAAGTGCTCCCCAGATTACATTGGTTTTGATGTAGGTATAGGCCTTAAAATTAAAATCTAAAGTATAGGGCAAAAACCTTGGCTTATACGGAGAATTCTCAGGAATAAAACCTGTCTGAAACATCACAGAAGGTTCGTATTTAATGGAGTTTGCTTTGCGAACAAGACCTGCTTGAATAGCGAATTGGGGTGAAGCACTGTCAAAATCGTAAAAGCCAGCTCTTTTTGAACTGATATTATTAAAAACACTGTGAATAAAAAATCCATTGGCAGCAAAGGAAACCCCTACATCATAGGTCAGTCTTCTATCGTCAATTCCCAAGAAGGTGAATCCTGTCTGATCGAAAATACGATAGCGTAGCGCTAAATAATTCATTCGAACTCCAACGGCTAACCTACGTATAGTTCTGATGTTGTTACCGAAGAAGAACGATCTCGATAGGCCTGTGGAAACTCTTGAAATAGAAGGGAAATTTCGGGTGTCGTTATACACCGCAAAACTTATTCCGGTGCGATCCCAAATGCGATGATGTGCACTCCATTCAAAGGCGGTTGGCAATTCAAAATTGACATCTGCCGCCCCTACAATGTTTAAGTAGTCTTTGTTTACCAATTCCTTATTGGCAAACATGAGATTTCGGACAGAGAGATGTGCCTGACCACCGACGGCTAAGCCAGACAGCGCAGGAAAAATCGTATAATTTTTTGTAGTGAGGTAGTCGCGATTTACTGGAGCATGAAATTGAGGATAAGCTTTAAGCGTGTAAAGGACAAGCAAAAAATATATCCGTTTCATTTGGCAGGAGTTTAAGGCAAAGATATTCAAGTATTTTTTTGAATTGGAAACTCTGTCGACAATTGTCAAAAAAATGATTTCAAAGGTTAAATAGGAGGTTTATAGTCATCATATTTGCACCCCTTGATGTAAATTTGCAGCATGGATTATACAATTACAGTAAAAGCTACTGACAAACCCCAAATACTGAAATTTGAAAGTAATCATTTTTTGGTTAAAGGTCAATATGAGTACCACAATATTGACGAGGCCAAGAATTCGCCATTGGCAACTGAACTGTTTTACCTCCCCTTTGTAAAATCGGTGTTTATCGCTAGTGATTTTATCGCCATTGCCAAGTACGATATTGCCGAATGGGATGATGTAAAGCATTTATTGGCCCAAAAACTGGTGGACTACTTAAATGACGAATTAGTGATTGTAGATGAAGGGGATACCAAAAAAGAACAGGCTACTTCGATTTATGTAGAGAGCACCCCAAATCCTGAGGTCATGAAGTTTGTGGCCAATAGAAAAATTGTGCCCAATTTATTTGAGTTTACCTCCGCTGCTGAGGCCAAGCATTCTCCACTTGCTACAATGCTTTTCAATATGCCTTTTGTAAAGCAAGTCTTTTTTGATGAAAATTACATCTCGGTAACGAAAATAAAAGAAATTGAATGGGCTGAAATCCAAGTAGAATTAAGAAATCAAATTCAAGATTTTTTAAGCAGTGGACAAGAGGCTGTTGACACCAAAAATCAATTACCTGGAAGTTTTTCTTCTGATAATGAACAAGAAACACCAGCTGCTGTGGAAGTACACCCTTCAGCAGAAACAGAGCTTGGTAAAAATATCATATCCATACTTGAAGAATACGTGAAACCTGCTGTGGCCAGTGATGGTGGTAATATTCAATTTGAAAAATACGAGCCTGAAACCAAAACAGTTTTTGTGCTCTTACAGGGTGCTTGTGCTGGATGTCCGTCCTCAACCTTTACCTTAAAAAATGGAATTGAAACCATGTTGAAAAATATGCTTGGAGATCAAATTCAACAAGTAGTAGCTACTAACGGCTAAAACCGCAAACTGATATGAAAAACGAAGTCTCAAAAATATTACAAGACTATCAACGACATTTAGAGTTCGCCATAGAATACCTTTGGATCATTCTACCCAATATTTTCCTTGGACTACTCATAGCTGTTATTGGCTGGTGGGTCATCAAAATTATCAACCATTGGATTTCTAAATTTTTCAGACTTAGAACCTACGACCCAACCTTGGTTCAGTTCGTTCAAGACTTTATAAACTATGCGCTTAAAGTACTGCTCTTTGTTACGGTAATTACCCAATTAGGAGTGAAAACATCTTCATTAATTGCAATCTTAGGAGCTGCAGGTTTGGCCATTGGTCTGGCACTTCAAGGTTCTCTATCGAATTTTGCAGGAGGTATTTTACTTCTGGTTTTTAAGCCATTCAAGGTGGGTGATTGGATTTCTGCTCAGGGCACAGAGGGAAGTGTAAAACAGATCACCGTATTTTCGACTAAACTCAACACCTTTGGAAACCAGGAAGTAATCATTCCCAATGGCTCTTTATCAAATGGATCCATTGTCAATTACAGTTCAGAGGCCAATCGAAGAGACAATTTTAAAATAGGAATTGGGTATACCAGCGACCTTAAAAAAGCCAAAGAACTTCTTCTTGAGTTGTGTGAAAATCACGAATTGGTTTTAGACGAACCCGCACCAATGTGTGTAGTCGATGAGCTTGGAGACTTTTCTGTGAATTTGAGTCTAAGGTATTGGACCAAACGTGAAGATTTTTGGACGGTAAAATTTCATATTATAGAAGCGACGAAACTCGCCTTCGACGCCAATGGCATAGAAATACCATTCCCGCATCAGGTCATGGTGTCTGAAGAATTTAAAACAGATTAAGCTTATTTTTTTGAAGGAATAGCCTGAAAATCTTTGCCATAAAAGGGCTCAAAGTAGGCCAAATCTTCAACCTTATTTTGTTGCAAATGCGTTTGGGCAATTTCACCCATATAACTCGCTAATGGATGTTCATTATGTCTAAACTCAAGTTGGTCTAAAGGTCCAAAATTACCCAGTAACTCTTCTGCCTTAATCGATGCGTCACCACAAATGATTATAGGCTTATCAATTGCTTTGAGTTCACTGTAAAATGATTCGTCAAGAATTTGACTTCGTGTTGGCCACACCGAATTGAAGCTTTTGTCAAAAAGGTGTAAAAAAACTTCATCTCTTCTAGCGTCAAACATAGGTAAAATCAATGCCTCTTGTCTCATTGAAGTCTTTTGACTATGGGCTAATATCTTCAAACTGTCAATGGCAACTAAGGGAATATCCAAAGCAAAACAAATTCCTTTTGCCGCAGAAACTCCTATTCTAAGCCCAGTGTATGAACCCGGGCCTTTTCCAATAGCTACAGCATCTAAATCAGAAATATCCTTAGCATTTTTTTTCAACAAGCCCTCAATTTCGGTATGTAACTTTTCACTGTGTACATACTTCTCATCTAGAATATCGACAGTGTCGACCAAATGCTTATGGTCAAACAAGCCAATAGAACAACTTTTAGTTGAAGTATCAAAACAAAGAATCGTCATGACATTGGGCGTATCTAATGGTAAATACTATTGTAATTCAGCTAAGGGTAATCCAAAGTAAAACTCCAACACCTTAAGCCTAAAGATATAATCATACTTGGTACGAATGACATTGGCTTCAGCGTTATCTAGCCTAGCTTGTGCTTGACTAAAATTAAAGGCATTCATCAGACCTACATCAAATCTTTCTTTGGCGTATTGATAGGCTAGTCTTCTTGCTTCAAGTGTCTTTTGTGCTGCTTCATAAGCTTTAGCAAAACTCTTTACATCAACATAAGCCTGGTTTACGGTATTTTCTAAATCCAATTTAGCCTGTTCGAACTGAAGCTCAGATCTTTTGACATTAATCTCTGCCCTTTTTATATTATTTGAAGTGGCAAAACCATTGAATATCGGTATGTTTAAAGACAAACCATAGTTGATTCCGTCATTGGTGTACAATTGTGTAATAACATCAGGTCTAACCAATGAAAAGTCATCGGTTGGATCTGCTGGGTTTTCATTTGAATTAGGCTCTAAGCGAAACTGATCGCTCGCAAACGTATTGTAATTTAAAAAAGCATTTAAGGTTGGGTAGAGTTGCCCTTTTGCTAATTTGTAATCTTGCTGTGCTAAAGCCACATTAAATTTTGAGACTTGAATATCATTTCTAAAGGTAAGTGCCTTGTTAAATATTGACTTTGCTGACTGTTCAAGAATGGTTGAACTTGGAACTTCAAAAGACTCGTCTGCGATATCAAAATTTTCGTAATCGGTGATTTGAAGTAATTGTGCCAAATTGATTCGAGAAATAATAACGCTGTTTTCTGCATTAACAACCTGTTGTTCTTGATTCGCTGCAGTTGCTTCTATTTCTAACAAATCGCCCCTAGGAACTACCCCTGAAGCTACGAGTTCTTGAGTTCGTTTTAAATCTTGTTCTGTGATTTTGTACTGCGCCTGAGCAACCTTTAAAGACTCTTTACTCGAGATTACTCTCAAATAGGCATTGGCGACTGCCAGACTGATATCATCTTTTAAATCCGCAACTCTATATTGCGTAGCTAATGAATTCAGCTGAGCGCGCTGAGCCCTTTTAATCGTTCTCAATCCATCGAATATGGTATAGCCGAAGGAAAGACCTGCACTTCCAGATAAAATGGTTCCAATCGTATTGGTTTGCGTTTGAGGATCTAGGATTAAACCTTTACTCTCATTCAGTGAAATAGACCCGTTAACTCTTGGCAACATACCTCCTAAGGCATCTTTTTCGGCCAAAGCAGCATTCTCAAGATCTAATTCAAACTGCGCTATACTAATATTGTTTTCTAGGGCATACATCACACACTCTAGTAATCCCATTTTTTTCATTTGAGCCGATGAAGTGCTGTATATGCAAAGCGATAATAATGCTACTAGTATTTTCTTCATAATTCTTAATTTGAGACGGTAATTTCTACTTCTTCTTCTCCTATTTTGATAGGTTCAGTCTTATTCCACTCTTTAATCTTTTCATTTTCTTCAACTCCACTTAAGACTTCAATATTAATTCCATCTGAGATTCCAACTTCAATATCTCTTCTCTCAAATTGCTGTTCTCCAGTTTCTATCTCAACGTATGGCTTTTCGGTCGTACGATCAAATTGTAATAGGGCTTCAGGGATGACTAATATGTTTTCTTTACGTTCTAAAACTAATGAAGCATTTGCACTATAACCAGCACGAACTAAGAACTCATCTCCAACTTCTACATCTCCCTCTATTTTAAATTGAACAGCTCCCGCTTCTTCTATCCCCTTCGGTGCAATAAATCTTAATTGGGCTTCTAATTCTTTGTCTTCTACAGCTCCCAAACTAATCTTTAAAGGCATTCCCACGGCTAACTTACCTACCTCTCCTTCATCAACTTTTCCTTCAAAGACCATGTTTTTCAAGTCTGCAATTGTCGCTATAGTTGTCCCAGCATTAAAGTTATTTGCTTGAATTACCTGATATCCTTTCTCCACAGGAATCTCGAGAATAGTTCCATCAACAGTTGCTCTGATATTCGTATTTGCTGAAGAAGAACCCCCTGCTGACCCTAGTCTTATGATTTGATAATCAGCTTTAGCGTTTTGAAGCTCTTGTTTAGCTCTTTCATAAGACAACTGAAGATTAATAAAATCTTGATTAGAAATCACTCCTTTATCAAAAAGAGCTTTGTTGCGTTCATACTCAATTTTAGAATTGTTCAAAACCAATTCTGCATTTCGAACTCGACCTTGAGAAGAATTAAGCGCTTGCTCGTTGGGTACAACTTTAATGACAGCTATCAATTCTCCTGCAACTACCTGGTCTCCTTCTTCTTTGAGAATTTTATCTACAATACCTGAAATCTGCGGCTTAATCTCTACCTCATCCTCGGGAACTACTTTTCCTGTAGCCACAGTCTTTTGTTCAATAGTTCCGTAAAACGGACTATAGGTGTCATATGTTATAGCAGCTTTACTATTGGATTTTACAAAAAAGGCTCCTGCCCATAAAACTCCAATTACTACGACCATTATTAATGTCCATCTTAAAATTACTTTCATCTTGTTCTAGTTCTAAACGTTAATTATTCTTCTCTTAATGCCTCAATAGGCTTTATACTTACTGCCCTTTGAGCGGGTATTAATCCAATTAGTGTTCCTAAAAAAACCATCAAAAACAATGCACCAACGACATATTGAATCTCAACGGTTGGATTGGTGTATGGAAAATCAGTGTCAAGTGTGTAATAGTTAAGTGTGCTCAAGGCCATAGCCCCAAGTACAATACCTACAATACCAGATATGACAGTCAGAAAAACACTCTCTAATAAAATTAAATTTCGCACCTCTGAAGGAGTGGCTCCCAGAGCTCTTCGCACCCCTAATTCTTTAGTTCTCTCCTTAACAGAAATCAGAAGTATATTTCCAATTCCAACAACTCCAGCTAGAATAGTGGCGATTCCGATAATTAAAGACAAGAAACTAAGCCCATTCGCAAATCCCATAATCTGTCCGAATACTTCGCCCAAATTGAAAGAGGCGAAGGCCCGTTCATCTGTCGGATCTACCTTATGAATAGATTTTAAAACGGCTTTAACGTCTTTCTCTACTTGAATTACATCAGCATCATCGTAAGCTGCAATGGCCATAAAGCCTATTTTCTCTCCTGTATTGTACAACTTCTTAAAGGTGGAAAAGGGAATAAATACATCACTGTCATTCTCAAATCCTCCTCCAGGAACAAACTTGTGGATACCTACCACCTTAAAATAGACATTGTCTATCCTTATGTACTCTCCTATAGGGTTTTCATCAGCATCAAAGAGTTCTTTTTGAGTGCGCTCACCGATGACACAAACCTTTCTCGACATTTCAATATCCTTGTCATTGATGTATCGACCACCCTGATAAATTTCTTTGGTGGCAATTTTTGTGTATTCTGGATAATCGCCATATACGGCGTAATTACCTGTGTTTTGACCTCTTACCACCAAGGCAGGAGAACCTCCAAAAATACCTTTTACAATACGAGGAGCTATAATATCTATTTCTGCAATTCGCTTTTTTAAAGTTTCAACATCGCTTAAAGTGATACTTAATCTTCTGCCGGTCTTATATCCGCCATAAGGTTTAGAGGTGGACTGTGCAAAGACAAAAAGACTGTTCTTGGCAACACTTTCGAATGCTCTTTCAAATCCATTGTCTAATCCTTTTGCAGCTCCAGACATCGCGATGTAAACAAAAATCCCCCATAGAACACCTACAACCGTTAATCCTGTTCGGATTTTGTTTTTTCCGATTGAACTAAAAATTTCTTGCCAAGTATCTCTTTGTAATAAAAAGCTTATCATTTATTCGTCTCTAAGTGCTACAATTGGTTTAATTCTCGCTGCTCTTTTTGCAGGAACGTAACCTGCTATGGTTCCAAATACAATTAGAACTACAGTTGCTGAAATGGCAAATCCAAGATCTATATAAGGGTTTTTAATAAAATAGTCCTCTAATCGCTCACCCAGGTTTTGTAAAATTGAAATACCTAAAAGCATTCCAGAAAAACCAGATAAGGCAGTTATGGTTATCGCTTCAATTAAAATTGTACTGATTACCATTTTAGGTGTTGCACCCAAAGCTTTTCGGATACCGATTTCTTTTGTTCGCTCTTTAACGACGAAAATCATAATATTACTAACCCCAATGATTCCAGCAATAATTGTACCAACCGCAAAAAAGAGTGCAATTAAACCTAAAACCGTTGCTAATTGTTGAGTTTGCTTGAGTTCTTCTGCTAGGTTTCGAACAAATATTCCAGAACGATCTTCTCTAGCTATAAATTTTTTCTCTTTCAAAAATTTGGTGACATTCTTCTCTAATGTAAGGGCCCCAGCGTATCCTATGGTAGGTTTAAAACCAATGATAATTTCATTGAGTTTGTCGTTCCCCTTTTCAAGGCGTTGTCTGGTAGTATAAGGAATATAAATTATTCGCTCCTCGTTATCACCTCCGTCGTCTTGGTAAACTCCAACAACCTTGAAAATACTACTTCCTATGGAAATGAATTTACCCAAGGCATCTTCTCCATTGAAGAGGTCAATTTCAACCAGCCTGCCAATAACGGCATTCTTGGTCTTTTCTTTGATGTCGAGTTCGTTAATGTAGCGTCCCTTCATCATAATGGTTTTCTCATTAATACGATGAGAAGGAGCCACACCTCTATTTGTGTAATTATTAGATTCATTCTTATAACTCACATTACTACTTCTGCTGATACGCGGAGTAATGTAATCGATAAATAGCGCAAAATTATTTGATAAATCTTCTAGGTCGCTGTTATCCAACTCTATTCTTCTTTGAGATTTATAACCTTTATACGGCATTGATGTTCTCCCAGGGAAAATGAAAAATGTATTGGTCGAATCGTCTCCGAAAAATTCTTGAAATGTATTTTGAAGCCCATTGGTAAAACCTACCAGAATCACAACGATGAGAATTCCAATGGCCATAGTAAAACCAGTAAGAAAAGTCCTTAATTTATTCTTACGAATGGTATCAAATATTTCCTTCCAAGTATCTCTACTTAACATACTGAGAGGCCCTAACTTGTTCTACTTTTTTGTCTTCAACAATTACACCATCTTTCAAATACACCACACGTTTGCACATGTGTGCGATTTCATTTTCATGAGTAACGACTAAAATGGTGTTTCCTTCATCATTGATTTTTTGAATTAAATCCATGACCTCATAGGAGGTTTGACTGTCTAAAGCACCTGTCGGTTCATCTGCGAGTAACACCTTGGGTTCTGCAGCCATAGCTCTAGCTATAGCAACACGCTGCTTTTGCCCTCCTGACAATTCACTCGGAAGGTGGTTTGACCATGGTTTGAGCCCCACTCTTTCGAGATAAGACAGGGCCTTTTGCAGACGCTCTTTTCTAGGCACCCGTTGATAATACAAAGGCAAGGCTACATTTTCAACTGCAGATTTGTAATTAATGAGGTTAAACGATTGAAAAATAAATCCAAGAAATTTGTTTCGGTATTCAGCAGCTTTCGTCTCGTCAAGTTTTTCGATTTTGACCTCATCAAGGGTATAAGTACCCTCGTCGGCCTCATCGAGCATTCCTAAAATGTTTAAGAAGGTAGATTTTCCAGATCCTGAAGACCCCATTATCGCAACTAATTCTCCTGCCTCAGCCTTAAAATTTATTCCCTTTAACACGTGCAGAGAATTGCTGCCCATCTTATACGATTTATGCAGATTCTCAATTTTTATCATAGCCTATTTTGGATTCTTATTTAGAGACTGCAAAAATGCGAAATTGTTACATCATTAAACAAAATTTTTAAACTTTTATTTCAAGATAAACACCTGTCCAAAGCTTTTTTAGCACCTCTTTAGACAGGTGAACAAGCTCGCCAATCGCTGGATCCAACCAAATTATATAATTATTTTCAAGCTTGTATAAGACTACGTAATGCCCTGTTTCTTTCAAATTTCCAAGGAGTAAAATAAGCGGAAGATTTACATTAGAAGGTAGCTTTTTGTTTAACGAGAAATATGCATCTGCTCTTAAATTTTCCTTATTAAATGCAATCTTTAAATCGTAAAGACTAGAGCCTTTGGCCTCTTTCACTTCTGGCAAACTCGATTTGCAATACTGAATACTGTAATATTCCATTACAGATTGAAAACAAGCAATTGCACACGAATTTGAGTTGTTTTGCTTGACTCTCATAAAAATAAAAACGATGATTTTAGTAGTCTTCCAAGGGTGAAAAATGAGGCGAACAAGACTATTAAGACAACTAAAAACCAGTGCTGATTCAACTTCATATCATTCGATCTTATGTATTTTTCGATAGAGGTGTCTACCGAACTCAAAGCTATCTATATACAACTCTATAATCGCTATGGTCCAATTTGAGCTCGAATTATTCATCGTTGTCTGATTTATA
>Ga0213867_1001261_pt1 | contig 11305 bp, 19 predicted proteins | sample PICome_12_FD_160120 | JGI IMG/M metagenome (GOLD analysis project Ga0213867, IMG submission 160120) | Coastal seawater microbial communities near Pivers Island, North Carolina, United States - PICO540 | ecosystem: Environmental > Aquatic > Marine > Coastal | place: USA: North Carolina... | reverse complement strand
CAAGGCGGACACTAAGGGTGCGGCAGTCAAGAAAATGAAGGCCGAGTATCCAAAGCGTCCGGTCTCATTAGATCGAAACCAGAAGCAGGGTAACCCTGCTGGTGCATTTGAGTCGGTCGAAGAGTCGGTCGAAGAGTCAGTGAAGACCGAAGACAAGGGTCAGTTCATCTACGCCGCAAAACAGGCGAAGGCAAAGGGTGACTCTACATTCGTATTCGCAGGTAAGACCTACAACTGCGAAGAGGTTTTGGAAAACGAAGACCTAGACGAAGCGGTCAATATGGGTCCGTGGAATCGCGGTGCGATCAACAAGGCGATGGGTAAGGCAGGAATCAAAGGCAAAATGGCCAAAGACTTCATCGCAGCACTACGCAATCCGGAAAAGTGATCGATAAATGAAACCATTTAATACATTCCTTGAAGACACTATCGACACCTGCTGCGAGTCATGCGCGGGTGAGACTCTTGTCGTCGAGGAATCGGAGTATCAGGGTAAGAAGGTGAAACTGAACAATCCGTTCCGTACACCCGATGGCCCAAAGAAGTTTTCTGTGTATGTCAAGAATGACAAAGGTAATGTAGTCAAGGTGAACTTTGGTGACCCGAACATGGAAATCAAGAGAGACGATCCAAATCGTCGTAAAAGTTTCAGGGCAAGACACAACTGTGACAACCCTGGCCCGAAGTGGAAGGCACGTTACTGGTCATGTTACCAGTGGCGATCAGGTGCCAAAGTAGATAATTGATTTCGTATAAATACAAACATTAACCCGTAAGTCAGAACAAGGATCCACTAGATCATATAGATGACTTATATCATTCAACACATACTAATGGAACAATCGAAATGAGCGATAACTCCAAAGAACTGTATGAGCATGTGCAACGTGAAGAACAACGCCTCGCAAGAATCGAGGACAAGATAGACAAACTTTCCGATGCAATGATTAACCTAGCTCGTGCAGAGGAGAAGTTGATCAATATAGAGAAAGCCAACGCACAACACTTCGAACGTATGAACCGTTTTTCTCAGAGAATGGATGATATCGAAGATGGTGTAAACGAACAAGGTAAGACTGTGAAAGTGATGCAATATGTACTCACATTGACTGCAACAGTCTTTGCCGGTGTGATCGTCAAAATGTTTTTTGACGCTTAATTAACGGAGACTATGATGTCAGATATTACTAAAATTATGGAGGCGTATTTGGAAATGGTCTCCGACCGTGCAATAGAAGAAGGTGTTGGGGATACTGCGATCGCGCACCAAACACCTTACGGTACTGTCACGGCTACTAAGAGAGACACCAAGGGAATGAAGGGTAAGCAAGACGGTTACTCTCTAACCCTAAAGACCAAATCTGGTAAGACTGTTGACCTAGGCAGTCATCCAAAACCAAACAAAGCAAACGTCCTATCAATCGTAAAGAACATGATGGAAGAAGTATGTCCTAAATGTGAAGGCGAAGGTTGTGACCACTGTGACGGTAAGGGTATCCACGAGAAGAAACTTGATCCAGTAGACGACAAAGCGAACGACAAGAAGTTCGCTGACCGCAAGGACAAGGACATCGACAATGACGGCGATGTAGATTCTTCGGACGAATACCTACACAAGCGTCGTGCCGCAACGGACGATGCAATCGATGGTGGTAAGAAGCCAGCTAAGGAAGAGGTTGAGAAGGACGAAGAAGAAGAGTCCGAAGAAGAACCAAAGAAGAAGAAGTCCCCAGTCCCACCTAAGAAAGACGACGGCGAAGAAGAGTCCGAAGAGCCAGCACCAGAGAGTGATGACGAAGAGGAAGAAGAAAAGCCAGAACCAGAAGGTGGTGACAGCAAGTTGAAGAAGAACCCAAAGACCGCTGACAAGAAGGCCGAGATCTCTAAGATCGAAACCAAGGAAGCGTTCGAAGCGTTCTGGGCTGCACTAGTTGAGGCGACTCAAAAGTCTGCTAAGGGAGAGTCCCCAGAAGATTCGACTACTCCAGACACCAAACGTGCTCAAGATATGCACAAGGGTAAGTCTGATAAGAAGATCGAAGACATGGAAGATGACGCACAAGAAACCACTCCTAAAGCAGGTAAATCTACCAAGAAGGCTCCAGAGCCTAAGTAGTGCATTATGACCTCGTTATGGGAGTTACTTATCAAGTTGGTGGGTCTGAGAAAGACCCACGAGACTCGCGAAAAGAAACTTCCTATACACAAAATGAAGAAAGAACGCCTTATTGAGATAGCGATAAAGGAAGGCGTTGACAGGGAATGTCCCCTTAAACGCCTAACTAAAGACGAACTCGCAGAGAAGATTTACGAAAAACGAAACGTCTAATGCCCAGTTTGAGATTCTATGTGCTGACCAGCAGTGATATCGACACACTTATTCGTCAATTCGACACCCTACCCAAAGACCAAACAACGGTCGTTATCAATACCCAAGACTCTGAGTACGAGTACGAGGTGATTGGATACTGCGAACGGAACAATATCGAGTGGTTCGCCACTGATTCTGACGGCACACCCGCAACGGGTAAGAACGCAGTCCTCAAAATATTCCTAGAGAGCGAACACGATTACATGGTTCATGTGGACGGTGATGATATCATCACGCCCTACGGAAAGAACTTCTACCGTGCGGTCGTCGATACCGACGCACCCGACGTGATCTGTCTTTACAATCAAATCTCTTTCTCTCGTTGGGACGAAGGTCTGTTGAAGATCCTAGACGCGAGACCGGACTCTCGTTCCGAAGACTTCATCTACTTCCCCAAGAAATACGTCCCCAAGTGGAGATACGAATCCGCGAAGAAACCGGGCAGTAACAAGGGAGTGGAGAGTAAGGTCAGATACTACGAGAGACACCACCCTCACATCGATGAGGACAAACGACTACACTGGGCGATCTGTGCAGAGGAGCTGACAGACTGGTGTCACCGATACAACGACAGAGGAAACTCCCTGAACCGAATGGTCTTCTTCTCGCGCAAAGCCGCAGAGTTGATGGACTACGATCCCGCGATTGTTGTGGGTGAGGATCAGGTACAATACTACAAACTGAAGAAACTGGCGTTCGACGGTGAGTTGGACATGAGAGTACATAACGAGAGACCTAGATACACATACCTCTACATGCAGGACATGCAGAGCACAACACGAAGTGATGAGGTCAACTACGATTGGAGAGAGTTGTTACTGGAACAACTAAATAAGATCAAACCGGACATGTACCCCGAACAATACCAACTACCAGAGTTGATACCGCCATATTATGAAGTTAACAAGTAAGAGTATCGTCGTCTACGCCGCAAAGAACTACTACAACCCGACCTGTATTGACGGGGAAGAGTTCTTTGATGACCTCAAACGTTTCAAATACGTCAAGAGACTGGTCAATCGATACTATCAGAACAACGATCTCGCAGAACGTCTTATCCTCAATCATCTCATTGTGATCTTCAACGTGTTCGGTCACGAGGCTGGAGTGGAGATCCTCGCTGCGAAAATACCACTTGAGCAGTGGCCTGCCCTAAAACCTTTCCTTATTTTTCTCCGTGCGGTCCATAATACCGATCTTACCGGAATTAAAATGGATAAATACGTAGTAGAAAAGTTAAGAGGTCTCCGATGGGAATCCTAAAATCTGCAGCGGACTTAGTCTACACAATTCGTTTCTTGAAATTACTCGTTACTCCGTTCGAGGACACGCCTGCGTTCAAAGCAGGGATCATCGATAAAGAAGGTAAGAAAAGGAAGGATTTCAATACCGACAAGATGGACGATCGTGAAGCGTATCGCGAACACTATACCGCATTTCACCGTCTAGTCTATAACCTGAAGAAGATCATGGCGAAAGCGCCAGGCGGTCAATCTATTGTTGCACGTTACGGTGCGGCGCTCGCACTCATCAAAGAACACGGAGAACTGTCCGACAAACAGGTCGAGAAGATTCACGCAGAGACAGGTGTTGATGTAGTGGACTTCCTATTGGAGTCCCAGTCTAAGTGGTACCTAGTGGAAAACGGAAATCTAGGACCAGGCGTGTATCGTATGCAACACGAAACGCTCACCGATAAGGCAGAAGACATAGTCCGTAAGGACGATCAGATTCGTGTGACCGAAAATAACCACATTGACGACATCTTGGGTATTGCCATCTACGAAGGCGTCCACATCAGAACAGGACGCAGAGTCCTGTTCTCCGCAAACGAGGTCCGCAAGTGAGAACCCTAGAGGATCTACAACTCGACTTCATGTTGGAGTCGATGGACAATCCATATAACGCTCGCCTGAAGAAAACGGGGAAGACCGAATACCGATCTGACTTTACCACCGACGACGGTGACAAGGTCAGTGTCCATTTTGAAGGCGACGAACACATTGATGACTATGATGAGACGGACTGGGAGATCTCTTTCGTTCGCAACGGAAGTCAGGCGTTGACCGGAGAAGGTGACGCTATGCGCATCTTCGCGACCGTCATCAAGTTGATGAAAGAGTTCATCAAAAAAGAGAAGCCAGTCTACTTTAATCTGTCTGCCGCAAAGGACGACAAGACTAAGACCAATAAGTTGCAGAGTCGTGAGAAACTCTACGGAAGACTGATCAAACGATACATCACCGGATACAACATCCAACCCGAAAGATCTAGCAGTGGCACGACGTTCTACTTCTCCGCAAAAGAGATTCAAATGGAAATGACCACAACATCTGGTGTTGCAGGGACTGGAGATGACACAGATACTGTGATTGTCCGTCGCAAGAAGAAGAATCCTGTCCAGATTGCCCGTCGATTATTTCCTAAAAAATAATCAAAATAATACTTGTCACCGAACCGATTTTGATATATAATTCTACCCGTTAAATTTAGGAATTGTATCAGATGAAGTGTGAAGATTATGGCGAGTACAAGGTCGTCATCCTTGAATCCCCCGACGACAACCCCGATGAAACACTTCGATCCCTAGATGCAGATACCCTAATCTTTGTATCCATGAAAGGATACACGGGCGATGACATCCCACCAAGCAGATTCCTAGTCAAGAACTTCGAGAACTCATTTGAGAATCATCTCATGTGGGAGGGGCTTCTTGACGCTGAAGAACAGGAAGAGTACATCGCAAAATGCTGTCGCAAGTTCTGGGAGACCGGAAAGCAGATGGTGATTGAGAACTACTCGTTCAAACAGGACGAACCGTTCTACGACTATAGTAAGTAGTTGACGTAACCCCCCAGATCTGTTATAATGTAAGATCTAGGCACAAATTATTAATACAGGATAAAAATGACAGTAGATGTTAAATACGATCGTGACGATCTGTTGAAAGATTATGCGGTGGGTATGTTGAAAGACTTCTATATGATGGAAGGGGAGACTTCTCCACAGGATGCCTACGCAAGAGCGTCAACCGCATGGGCCACCTTTCGGGGTGAGTTAGATGAAGACTTAGCAGAAAGACTATACGAGTATGTGAGTAAAAAGTGGTTCATGTTCGCATCTCCTGTATTGTCTAACGCGCCGCGTAATGGTGAGACCAAAGGTAAGGGTCTCCCGATCTCATGTTTTCTCACCTATGTCCCAGACACCCTTGAAGGACTGATCGACCACTCCAGCGAGTTACGTTGGTTGTCTGTGATGGGTGGTGGTGTCGGTGGTCACTGGGGAAGTGTCCGAACAGTCTCAGACATCGCGCCTGGCCCGATTCCTTTTATGCACACGGTCGATGCGGACATGATTGCGTACCGACAAGGTCGAACTCGCAAAGGGTCATACGCCGCGTATCTGGACGTATCACACCCAGACATTATTGAGTTCCTAAACATCCGTATCCCTACAGGTGACGTGCAACGTAAGGCACTAAACATACACAACGCAGTCAATATCTCCGATGAGTTCATGGCGGCGGTTATCAACAATACCGACTTTGATCTACGAGATCCAAAAGACGGTGCGGTCAAAGACACAGTCAATGCCCGTAAACTATGGGAACGCATCCTTGAGATTCGTTTCCGCACAGGTGAACCCTACCTGAACTTTATCGACACTGCGAATCGCGGTCTACCGATGGCCCTCAAGGAAAAGGGTCTGCGCATTCACGGGTCGAACCTATGCAACGAAATTCACTTACCGACAAGCGAAGACCGCACCGCCGTCTGTTGTTTGTCGTCCCTTAACCTAGAGTATTATGATGAATGGAAAGACACTAATATCGTCCGTGATCTTGTTCGTATGTTGGATAACGTTCTCCAATACTTCATCGATCACGCGCCCGATAGTATTTCCCGCGCCCGTTATTCGGCAGAGAGAGAACGAAGTATTGGCCTTGGAGCGATGGGTTTTCACTCACTCCTGCAAAAACACGGTGTATCTTGGGAATCAGACAAGGCGCGAGAGATCAATCAAGTTGTATTCCAACACATCTCTAATGACGCTGTCGCTGAAACCCAACTACTGGCAACAGAACGCGGTGAGTATCTCGATGGAGAGAATACAGGACGCAGAAACTCACACCTCTTAGCGATCGCACCTAACGCATCGTCGGGTGTAATCCTATCGACATCCCCGTCGATCGAACCCCTCAAGGCATGTGCATACACGCATCGCACACGTGCGGGATCCTTCCTTGTGAAGAACGCGCACCTAGAGAAACTCCTTGAGGAAAAAGGACAGAACAACGAATCTATATGGTCCAGTATCATTACTAAAAAAGGGTCGGTGCAACACCTACCATTCCTTAATGAAGGAGAGAAGGCGGTATACAAGACCGCTCAAGAACTAGACCAGAACTGGGTAGTAACACACGCTGCTGACCGACAACCATATATCTGTCAGGGTCAGTCAGTCAATCTGTTCTTCCCATCCGGTGCACCAAAACGATACGTCAACAAGGTGCACTTTAATGCGTGGAGACAAGGACTCAAGGGTCTTTACTACCTACGCACCGAAGCCAAGTCAAGAGCAGAGACGGTTTCGGACAAAGTCGAACGAGTCGCACTTGAAGACGATAACCGTACCATCATCTACGGCAAGAGTAACTGTCCGTGGTGTAAGATGGCGACCGAAGAATTGTCACTAAGAGGTATGGTGTTCGACTACATCGATCTGGAAGAGATCGGTAAAACCGCCGCAGAGGTAACTGGGCGAAAGGTCAAGACCGTCCCACAGATCTACATTGAAGGTCGATACGTGGGTGGTTACGAAGACCTAATGGTTCACTTGGAGAGTGACTACAACGAGACCGAATCAGGTGACGAATGTCGTGCCTGTGAAGGTTAATTATGAATATTACAATAACACAATAGGACTTATATGTCGTCTTTACTAAAATTTTCAGAAACATATAAGCCGTTCCACTACCCGTGGGCGGTCGATTTAGCAAAGAAACATGAAGAGATCCACTGGATTGAGGACGAAGCAGAACTATCAGAAGACGTGCAGGATTGGAAGACCAAACTGTCTGCCGCGGAGAAAGAGTTCATCACACACGTCCTACGACTCTTCACACAATCAGACGTTCAGGTAGGAGAGAACTACCACGAACTACTGATTCCAAAATTTAAAAACAACGAGGTCCGCAACATGTTATCATCGTTTGCGGCAAGAGAGGCAGTGCATCAACGTGCATATGCCTTACTGAACGATACGCTTGGTCTACCGGACGAAGACTTCCACAAGTTCCTTGACTACAAGGCGATGGCAGATAAGATCGATTTTATGAAAGAGGGTAATGTCACCTCTCATACTGGTCTCGCACTCGCACTCGCACAGTCAGTGTTCAACGAAGGTATGTCGGTATTCGCGTCGTTCGTCATGCTCCTGAACTTCCAACGATTCGGAAAGATGAAGGGTATGGCAACCATCGTCGAATGGTCCATCCGTGATGAGACCATCCACGTGCAGGGCAACGCAAAGTTGTTCCGCACATTCTGTGAGGAACACCCTCGTGCAGTTAACGACGAACTTAAATCCAAGATATATAAGATGGCGCGAAACGCTGTCAAGTTGGAAGACAAGTTCATCGACCTTGCGTTCGATGGGAACGAAGTGCAGGGTCTTACCAAACAGGAAGTCCGTGACTATATAAGACACATCGCAGATAGACGATTGCTTCAGTTGGGACTGAAGCCAAAATTTAATCAAAAGGACAATCCTCTACCGTGGTTGGATTGGGTGCTCAACGGGGCATCTCACGACAACTTCTTTGAGAAACGAGTGACCGAATACTCAGTCGCTGGTATGGAAGGAGACGACTACGGATGGGAGGAACTGGAAACTGAGGTAGCGTAATGGAGGCCGAATACATTATTGAATGTCCGGTGTGTGATATGACCACGGTGCTTCGTGTGAAGTACGCAAGTCTATATGAAGACGAAGTTCCGTGTCATTGTCCCATGTGTGGGGCAGACGTTGAAGCCGAAGAATCGGACGAATGGTGATATGAATCTAAAACAAGTAATACACACCGTACCAGACTGGCCCGAAGAAGGGATCAACTTTGTAGACGTGACCAGTCTCCTACAGAACCCACAGGCATTCCAACAGAGTGTCCGTACCCTTGTGAATCAACTCGAAGGCAAAGGGTATACGGACATCGTTGCCCCCGACGCCCGTGGGTTCTTGTGGGGTGCGCCTGTTGCCTTGTACTTGGGCATACCTCTACACATTGTCCGCAAACCCAATAAGTTGCCCCCACCCGTGAAGTCTCGAAAGTATAAATGCGAGTATGCGTCACGTACACTTGAAATCAAAACAACTGCGCCACTGAATAAGAACAGTCAGGTGTGCATCATCGATGACGTGAGTGCGACAGGCGGGACGGCACTTGCCATCGCAGAACTACTACGGACGTTCGACGTGTCGCAGATCTCCTATGGTTGCGTCATCGACCTTGCATTCTTGGGGGGTACCGAACAGTTACGTGGAGGACAGATCAAAACATACAGCGTGGTGACATACGATGAGTAGTCTTATACTGATCGCACTCGAACTCGAAGCACCTAAGATGTCATCATGGCAGAACGTTCACTTCACAGGTGTCGGTAAAGTCAATGCGACGATGACTGCTGCGCAACTCATTGAACGACACAAACCAGACGTGGTCTGGAACTTTGGTACCGCAGGTGGTATCACCGTAGACGGTGGACTCCATCGAGTCACACAGTTCGTGCAACGCGATATGGTGTGTGGTGGTATCGGTTGCGACCCCGGCCAGACTCCATTTGAGTCAGGTATCGTCCTTGGAGAAGGGGACGGTCTTACATGCAGTACCGGAGACAACTTTGTCTCTGACCCAAACCTAGAGATCCCCGCTGACCTCGTAGACATGGAGGCGTATGCGATCGCCAAGGTCTGCGAACGTGCGGGTGTCGAGTTCCGTTGTTACAAGTATGTCAGTGATCAGGCAGACGGAGAAGCATCCGCAGAGTGGTCTAAGACTGTCGCAAACGGAGAACCCTACTTCATAAGGACTTACAGTACCTATAGATAGGTGCATGACATGGTTGTATGAAGACAAGATATTCGAACCCGAAGAGACCTTCCTAGAAGACTACCAAGGGTTCGTTTACCAAATCACCGAACTGGACACTGGTATGAAGTATATCGGTAAGAAGTTCTTTTGGAAACCCAAAACACTCCCTGTCACCAAGACCCGCAAACGCCGTGTCAAGACGCGCGTTCAATCCGACTGGACCAAATACTACGGGTCGAGTCAAGACCTCAAAGAAGCCGTCGCATCCCGTGGCGCAGACAACTACAAACGCGAAGTCCTCAAACTCTGCCGCACCAAGGGAGAGTGTTCCTACTACGAGGCAAAACTCCAATTCGAGTACGATGTACTCCTACGCGACGATTACTACAACGCATTCATCGGTTGTAAAATCCACGCGAAACACCTGCCAGAAATGTGACAAAATACCGAAAAAAAGTTCATTTATTTTCAAAATAAGTGTTGACACATGTTTTCAAATCGTGTTATAATTACTCCGTAATTTGATGATAGAGAGAGAACTTGATATGGCACGATTGATTTACCAAACTGAATACGAACTTGAAGAAATGCAAGCTGAAGGTATTGACTTCACCCAAGCCCTTCGTATCATCAAAGGTTTCATGGGTACTGACGATACTCTTGATGCTCTTCAAGGTTTTGAGAGACGTTACGCGAAAGCGGAAGTTGATGCCCTTGAGACTGACGACTACGATTTCGATCGTGAGTGGAGATACGAAGTCTACTCTTACAACCTTCTGGTCGAAGGTTTCGGTAAACTGTTTGCGCCTAAGGAGGCATAATATGGATTCAGTAGTAGGTAACCTTTATAACGAGTTGATGTGCCTCTGTGAGGTACGTGGGGAGTTGTCTCCCGAAGACAACGCACGTGTCGAGGACGCAATCCTCGCACTTCAACTCAAAATCGAGAAGCTGGAGAAATCCAGTTTGTGAATATTCACACAAAAAAGTTTCAAAAAAGTGTTGACAGACGTTTTGAAATCGTGTTATAATTACCCTGTAATTTGATGATAAGAGAGAGTTGATTATGAGTGACATTTTAGAAATCCATGCAGTGACTGAGTACTACCGATGTGCGTTCCGCCCCAACGATCCAGAGTTGACCGTTGCCGAAGTCCTTGACTTCATCGAGTACATGCAGTTGTTCTACTGCGGTGAAGAGGCAATCTACCCCTACGACTTCACTATCCCAGAGATCTGCCAAGGCATGATCGACCGATTCAACTACCGTCCTTCTGTTGACTTTGACGGTGATACTGTTGATCGTGAATATGTCCGTGACATGATCTTGGATGCCCGTGAACGAAAAGAGGCTGCGTAATGACACAGGTTGAAATGGAACTCTTCGAGCGAATGCTCCAAACTCACGACTGGACGTATCACTACAGCGATGACCATCGTTACTACGTCAAGGGTCGTGATGAAGCCCAGAAAATTCGTGTCATGATGGAACGTCTCGAAGAGGCGGGTCAAGGTGACCAAGCGAAAGAACTTTTTGAAAAATACCGACCGGAGTTTATATAATGTTGAATGATATATTGCAAATCGAAACAGCTGCCACAGTAGGCAAGTGTCCTTGGGGTATCGGAACTGAAGTGTCTAACGACATGACGCCGATGCAGATGATGGAGAAAGCGGGCGTGAACTGGGAAGTTGAGAAGGTTCCCACTTATGCCGCTAAAGAGGGTGTCGATCTGATCCCTACAGGTATGGAGGCGCTGGTGCGTTCTTCTGACAACGCAGTTCTCACTCAGGTGGGTGGTAACTGGGAACCCTGTCAGAACCTTGAAGCGTTCACGTTC
>Ga0213867_1001260_pt1 | contig 11307 bp, 22 predicted proteins | sample PICome_12_FD_160120 | JGI IMG/M metagenome (GOLD analysis project Ga0213867, IMG submission 160120) | Coastal seawater microbial communities near Pivers Island, North Carolina, United States - PICO540 | ecosystem: Environmental > Aquatic > Marine > Coastal | place: USA: North Carolina... | reverse complement strand
AAAACTTACAGACGCACTTGCTGTTGCATATGCGGCATATCGCATCAACAACAATACTTACACCAAAGACACTCGTCGCTTTAGTTGCGAAGAAAACAAGACACAGTTTGACAACAAGAGTCTTGTGCGTTACTACTGGACTAAGAAATTAAACACTAACGAAGCACAGTATCTTCCTTCAGACTTTGAAATGTTTGAACCTACGGAAGAAGATTACGCTAATGTACAAGAAGCACTCAAGTGGATGAAGCGTTATGTAATACTTGGACTAGGTGAGCTTGACAATTTTAAAGCAGACATGGTTAAAGAGCTTACACAAGACGAAGTGCGTGTTATGGGTATGGGTCGTGTTGCATTTGCTCCAGAGTTTATTGCACGTGACCAACACGAAAGTGGACTAAAGAAAGAGATCCGTATAGAGTACCGTGATAGTGTACACTTAGGTAAAGAAAAAGATAATGTAGAGGCTGTGATAAAAATTCTTGACAAGCGTTACAGCGCACAGTGGGAGTCATATAACTTTACCGCTGTTACTACAGATGGCAACCTTGTTTCTTATATGAACAAGTTTGATCAAGAGATTGGCAGTATGAAGCGTATCAAAGCCAAAGTAAAAGCACAAACTAAGAATCGTTTGTTTGACGCAAACGAAACTCGTTTAAACTATGTAAAACTATATAAGGTGTAAAAATGTTTTATTATTACAATGTTTACGTAGGTAAAAAGCATGTTGATCTAGTAAAGGCTCTTAACGAACAAGACGCAATTACTCAATGTTACATGCGTTACGGTAGCGCAAGCAAATACACAGGTTGGAGCAGAGAAAATTTTAGGGCGGTAAAAGCATAATGTTTACAGAGAATGTAATATGGTTATTAGGAGCATATCTTGCGGGTTCATTTGCAACATATTTCTTGATGTTAAAATCAACCTACATAGATGCAAGCGGTAAAACAATTGATACATTAATTGAAGGCGGCTTTCTTCGACATCGTAAAACACAAGACGGTGAAATAGAAATTATAAAATGGAATGCAGTTGACGAGGATTTATGAAAAATCTAATTTTATCTGTATCCAATTTTTTAAGACAAGATTGGCAAGAAAATCCATTTAGGTGTGCATGTGAAGTTATAGCTTGGTTTCTAAGCATTTTTTGCTCTGTAACAATGATGCTCACTGTGCCTAATCCTCCGTTCTTATTATTATATCCTTTGTTCATACTACAGTGTATTATATTTGCATGGGCAGCTTATACTAGGGGTAGCGCAGGAATGTTGGCTAACTATTCGTTGTTAGTAACTATTGATTCAGTAGCACTAGCAAGATTGGTTATATGATGTTTAAATCAAAAAAAGAAAATTCTAAAAAATTGTTGAAAGAATGGAAACAATTTCTTTCAGTAAGCAAGCTAAGTGAAAAAGATATTAACAAAAGAGCAAAAGAATTCACAAGAAAAGGTATGCGCCCTGGTAAACAAAGTTAGTTTATGCTTGACAGTTTAACAATAATAATATACAATACTAGCAAACAAAATGAAAACTAATGGGACGAAGAATAATGGATATTAAACACCCTTATCAATTTGATAGAGAAAAAGTAGAATCACATTATACAGAAAAAGACGGGGTTCCTGTTAAGTATGTGTGTACTACTGATCTTAAGGCGAGCGATCGTCCTGTAGATATTTACTACAGAGCTACACCACATCCTGAATTTGGTAATCGTTATTTTGGTTTGTACAACGACAGAATGAACGATCGTATGATGATTTGTAATGCAGACATTGTTGAAGATTTTGAATTTGGAATGATCAAAGACAAAGATAACAATTGGTACTATTCAAGCAGTCATCACGATTGTATTTTTGTCGATGGCAAAATGATTGATGGCGGTAGAAAGTATATTAGATCTACTGGCCTTGACGGTGTGTTTAAAATTGTAGATGGGGATTTTGTAAGTTGTGACTAATATGTTTGAGCCAGATGACGAGGCAATCCGCAACCTTGTTGTATTAGCAAAAGAAGGCGCGGAATTTGATCCCATTAATTGGGGAGACCTAAACATCTCAGAAGATCAAGCATACATAATGATGGCTACGCATGTTTTACAAATGGATAGAAATCCATTGACAGATGGCGCAATTATTGTTAAACTGTTAGTAGAAAATTTTGTTTTAAATCTAAAATTGTTAGGAAAACGATAATGTTATTTGAAAAAACAGCAACAATTACAAACACTCGCAACGAACAAAGTGTAGTTGCCGAAGTAGATAATGTAAAGAAAGACCAGTCATTAGATGCTTTTATTGCTACAAATAAAATTCATATGCGATGGAACGGCAGAGTATATGTTGGTAATGCACACGGTATGGAATTTACTACTCCAGGACCAAAAGAAATTATAATTAAAAAAGGAAGATATTAATATGCCACTTATTCCTATGGTAGTAGAACAAGAAGCTCGCGGCGAACGCTCTTGGGATATTTACAGCCGCTTAATGAAGGATCGTATCGTTATGCTAAACGGTCCTGTAGAAGATATGATGGCAAATGTTATTGTTGCTCAAATGCTTTTTTTAGAAAGTGAAAATGATAGTAAGGCAATTAATTTATATATTAATTCTCCAGGCGGTGCAGTAACAGCAGGACTAGCCATTTATGATACAATGCAATATATTAAATGTCCTGTACGTACTATTGTAATGGGTCAAGCAGCAAGTATGGGTTCATTCTTAGCACAAGCAGGCGCCCCAGGTGAGCGTATTGTGTTGCCAGAATCACGTACAATGATTCACCGTGTAAGTTCAGGCACACGAGGTACATCAGGCAGTGTACACGTACAAGAACTTGAAATGGAAGATGCTATTCGTTCGTTTGAAGAAAGCAAGCGTGTGAACAAACGTCTTACAGAATTGTATGTAAAACATAATTCAAAAGGTAAGACATACGACGAACTGTTTGAAACAATGAAATTTGACACATTTTTATCCGCACAAGAAGCAGTGGACAACGGCTTCGCAGATAAAGTAGTAGAGAGTCGATAGTGGCAGGCGTAATTGGTATAGGAACAGTAATGATGATTGCTCCGATTGGTATCGGACTAACGCTTTACTATTCTTTTGTATATTCTCAGAAAGGACGAGATGATGCCTAAGATTGCAATATATGGTGATAGCTTTGCACACTCTTTAGAACGTGAAGAAAACGCTTGGTATAATCTACTAGACTACGATGTAAATCTTTTTTCACACGTCGGATCTAACTTTTGGTATTCTTACAAGAATTTTAAAACTAATCAAGATCTATATGATATAAACATTTTATTTGTTACAAACTACGGAAGATTGAATATTCCTTTTTTAGAACAACCTCATTGGCCGGGCATTCAGCAAATAGACATGGCTATGAAACATCCTACAATAGATCCTAAGTCACAGCAAATTTTATTGTCAGCACATAATTATCTTGTTAATGTAAGAAACGACGAACAGACAAGAGACGAACATATAGCTTTGTTGTTGGAATTAAAAAGTTATGACAATCTATTGATCATTCCTTGTTTTCCTGACGAAATGAGCCTATGCGGAGATAAGTTTTCAATGTACGATATAAGTATCATGGACACAGTTTTTTATGGCATTGATAAAGTAGACGAAAACGGTAAATTTGTAAGTTCTAACTGGAAACCTGGAGAACGCAGAGAGCTTAGAGCTTGTCATATGAATAATGCAAACAACCGCATATTTGCAGATAAAATTACTGGGTATATTGAAGGTAAAGGCTTTAAAATGTCAAAGGATGATTTTGTTCATCCAACAGAACCTATGGATTATTATTTTGCGAGATAATTTATGACTAATCAATGGCACGGAGGAAAAGGCAGTGGAAGAAGGAAAGGCGCAAACGATGACAAATACAGAGACAACTGGGACAGAATCTTTGGTAAGCGAGACAGTAGCAACACTCAAAGGAATTCCAACGAAAAAGGACCTTCAGAACCTACTAAGTCAAAACGTTCTAGTAGTTGACTTTACAAAACTCAACGGCGACAAGCGAGTAATGACTTGTACCTTGCGTGAAGATATGAAACCTCGTGCAACAAAAGAAGACACATTAAGTCAAAAGAAAGTTCGCGAAATTTCGGATAAAGTAGTAGGCGTTTGGGATGTAAATGCCAAGGGCTGGCGAAGTTTTAGATATGAACGCATTAATTCTGTGGATATTGTAGATAAGTATAAAACAGAATGGTATAATAATGTTGACACAAGCAAGTAATTGTGTTACTATTATATTATATAAATTAATTTTATGGAGTAGAATATGAAACATTTACTAGCAACAATAGCAGTTTTATTGGCATTCACAACTACAGCACAAGCTGACGAACTAGCTACAATTACAAAAATTGAAACTAACTGGGAAAATGTACAGGTGCCTCAATCTCGTCAACAATGCGTTATAAAAGATGTACCTATCTACGGAACAACACAGGGTCAAGCCAGTACAGGAGACACAGTGTTAGGAGCAGTTATTGGTGGTGCCCTTGGCAATCAAGTAGGTGGTGGTAGTGGCAAAGATGCAATGACTGTGTTAGGCGCCATCGTAGGTGCTGACATTGCTAACAAGCGAGCTAACCAACGTCAAATTATTGGTTACGAATCACAACGTCAGTGTAGCGATGTATTGTTTTATGAAGATCAGCAACGAGTAAGAAACTATACAATTTGGTACGACTGGAATGGTATACAAGGACGTAGCTATACTTTCAACCGATACAATGTAGGCGACCGTATCCCTGTATCAATATCAATTAATGCAAACTGAGGTTATTATGTCAGATAAATTTAAAGGCATCAACTATAGTTTTAGTTACACCCAAAATTATAATGGATGGACTGCTCCGCAGATTTATGATTCTTTAATTGATGTAGAAAATGAGCTTGCTCGTTTAGATTTTCTAGAAGATGAAATCCAAGAAATGACAGAGTATCCAGAAGCAAAGGCGCTATTAGCAAATATATTTAAATACTAGATGCAACAAACATGTCCAGAATGTAAAACAGAACTAGGATACAACGATTGGTGTCCTAATTGTAAAGTAAGAAGATAAGCCGATTTAGCACAGTGGTAGTGCAACGGTTTTGTAAACCGTAGGTCGGGAGTTCGAATCTCTCAATCGGCACCACAAATTTAAGTAACAAGGAAAGGATTATGGATTTGAAACAACAAATGATAGACGCAGCACGAACTCATGCCGAAGCTGAGATAAAATTACACAAAACTAACATTGAAGTTTATATGCAAAAAGTTGTAGGCATTGGCGAACATTCAGATATTATTGAAACCATTCAAAAAGAATTAGACCAAATGGCTGCGGCACACGATCGTCTTGAAATGTTAAACAAATATTTTTAACGATAAATATACTTAAATTTCCAATGCATAGATAGACAACTGACAGAGGACGATATCGCATGGCAAAGACAATGAAAACCAGTGGCAAAGTAAGAAAAACTGCAAAAATGAGTTCACACGGTGCATACCGTGAACAACGTAAGCCAAACTCGCCCTTAGTACTAGCTAAAAAAAGAGCAGAAGCAGCATCTCAGTTTGGTAAAGATCCAGCGTTTAGAGAAGCAGTGTATGGCATACTCCAAGAAAGTTCTTGATCATTACGAAAATCCTAGAAATGTAGGAAAATGGGATCCAGACACTGATGGTGTAGGTACTGGTATGGTTGGCGCTCCTGCTTGCGGTGATGTAATGAGATTACAAATCAAGGTAAATGACGACGGTGTTATTGAAGATGCAAAATTTAAAACCTATGGTTGCGGCAGTGCTATTGCTAGTTCTAGTCTCCTTACAGAATGGGTCAAGGGCAAAACTCTTAGCGATGCCCAACAGATTAAGAACACCGACATTGCTAGAGAGCTCGCCCTACCCCCAGTAAAGATACATTGTTCAGTTTTAGCAGAAGATGCAATCAAAGCAGCCGTAAAAGATTACAAAGACAAACACAGTAAATAAATACTTTACAATGTTTAAAGCAGTCAAGGAAATTATTTGGCACTTAACTTGCAGTAGTTGCAAAGGCTATTTTACTTTTGCTACTATGGAAGACAAATATTGTATTGACAGAGCCGTTTTCCATTGTCCACATTGCGGTAGAAAAGCAAAATGTGAAAAAGTGGTTGACAACAATAAATAAAGATAGTATAGTATAAACATACTAAAGAAACAAGGAATACTAACGTGATTAAGACTAACACAATATGTATAATATATTGGCCACCGAAGGGGGGTATGTCTTAACACGACTTTTTAAAAAGTTATTTAAGATAAGCCCCTAGCAGTTTTTATTGTTAGGGGCTTTTTTTATGGGTGTGGTGTAATGGCAACATAGCGGTCTCCAAAACCGTTGATCGGGGTTCGAATCCCTGCACCTATGCCAATTAACGGAGTATAGCACAGCCTGGTAGTGCGCTGCATTTGGGATGCAGAGGTCGTAGGTTCGAGTCCTACTACTCCGACCATATTGTGAGCGTGGCGGAATGGTTACGCAGAGGATTGCAAATCCTCGTATGTGAGTTCGATTCTCACCGCTCACTCCATAGTCCAGTAGCTCAGTGGTAGAGCAGCGGGTTTATACTCCGTAAGCGCCAGATAAGCGGCAGGTCGTGGGTTCGAATCCCACCTGGACTACCATTTCATCCTTCTGTATCTTCCATATCTTGAATAAGCAATTCTTCAGCATTTTGTTGTAGCCATCTGCGTATTGCTTCTAGTTCTCTATTTGGAAACATACCATTGTCAGCCATTCTAACAGCTCTAATGACATTCATAACAAAAGGTTTGTATTCATCGTCTATAGCCATTCCACACTCCTTAAAATAGTATATAGCATAATTAATATAAACAGTGGATAGATTAGAATGGATAAACCAAAATTATTTTTGTTCGGTGCGTGTGATTTAGATGATACATTAAATGACCCTTTATTATACCGAGACTTCAATGTAATGAATCAAAAAAATCATCGCAATATGACAATCATTCCGGACAGTTTAGATTTTGCAGATCAAAGATTTCCTGGACACGGAACAAGTCTTATTTCATTGTATACTAAACCAAATAATATTGCTATGCGTGTTGCTGATACACTCTTGAAATGCGATAAGCAAACAAGGATTGATAACCTATTAGTTTATCAAGAAGTTGCTAAATTTCCGTACTTAGAATTTTACAAAAAACATGCAGGTCCAGATGACTACTTAGTTATTAGTTGGAGTACAGAATTATACACCAAAGTAACATGTGGCAACGAAGTTTTCACAGCTTTGCCTGCAATGCAAAAAATATTTCAGCCTAGCAGTCCACTGTATTGGTTGTATAAAGATTACATGTCAAAAGATGAAATGCATCTGCCTTTTGATACCAAAGAGTCACTAGAATTATCGTTTGATATTATGGAAGATTTTACTAGAGATATATGGGAAATCTTCCAAGATAGAGTAATAATGGTTAAAACACATTTTAGCGATTTAGCAATTTCAGATGGATGTAAAGTTGTAAAGATGAATGTAGGACCTGATGATTTGTTGTTTTACAAACAAACTAAAATTGCTCATGACCCAACTGATCATAACTATGCTGCTCGCCTTTGTAAAATTATTATGAATAAATTTAATCATCATTATAAAGTTCAATGTCCTATTGTTGAATTAAAAGACAAAGTGTTTTTGGATGCAAGTCACAAATGGGGGCTCAGCCAGTTTCATATTGATGCATTTTCTAGAGGCAAAATTGCAAGAAAAATTCATGAAATAATAATGTCTAAAAAGAAGGAGAAAGCTATTGCTGAAAGCACCACGTAGAACAGAAGACATCCAAGAACAAGCAATATTTCCATTTGGACCAGGAATATTTGTAACTTCAGCAGATAACAAAATTGTTAATTTGCTAAAAGAAGCAGGCGAAACGGCTAGATCACTAGGTGATGAAAAAAATGTTCATCACAAACTTGTGGCAACGATGAAGCATGAATACGAGCTTGAGTTTAGTCAAGAAGACGGTCAATTTTTCATGGACTTTCTTGTTAGCAAAGTAAAAGAATATTATAAAAAAACTAGTATAAACAGTTGTTCAAATATAACCTCTGCTCAATTTAGACCTCCGTGGATAAATTACACTTATGCAGGAGATTTCAATCCCATGCATATACATACAGCAGAATTAAGTTATATAATTTATGTAGACATACCGGATAATATTAGAGAAGAATATAAAGGATCTCACAATCAAATAAGAGGTATTATTGAATTTATGTATAATAATTCTCAGATACAAATGGCACCAAAAACAGGCGATATGTTTATTTTTCCTTCAGAAGTATATCATTCAGTATATCCATTTGAAGGTGAAGGTTGTAGGATTTCAGTAGCTGGAAACATACACGATATTGTGCAGGATGATGTATGACAAATATTATTGGCATTCCGCCTATTACTATTACTGAGTTAGAGGGTAACATATATGTTAATTCTACTAACCAAATTGATCAAGGTATAAAAGGGTCATTAGCGTTATACAAAAATGACAAACAAGGAATTACTCATTCTGGTACTGAATTAGTTTGGGATGAAGAATCTTTATGTTTAACTGCAAATAATATAAAGGTTGAAAACAAAATAGAAGCAATAGACGGTCTATTTAAAGGAAGTGTAACTGCAAGCAATGTCGAATCGCAACATTTGCATGTTGAAGAAATGATATCTACATCAATTATTCAATCAGACATTCTTAAAAATAGTGATTATTTAAGCAGCCATAAATTAGCAGTAAAAAAATGGTTGGCATTTTTTGATAAAGATGACAATTATTGGTTTCATATAAAGCCTGATGGACCAGCTGAAGGATATCCTGAAGAAGTGTTGTGTTTTACTGCTGACAATAAAGTAATGCTAGGCTTCGATAGTAGAAAGACTTATCTTCCCACTACACTAAATATACAGCATAGGACGATAAACAATCCTATTGGAGACAAACAAGATTCAAAAGGCGATGTCTGTATAGACGACGATTATTTTTATCATTGCATAGCTAATTACAACGGTGAGGATAAAATTTGGAAACGTATGAAATTTGAAGGATGGTAGTATTGAATTATGAACACTTAAAACATTTGCCTAGTTTACCCTTAGAATTAAAATTCAAAATTATGAAAGAAGCAAAAAAGTCATATCAATCTGACAAAATGATTGCACAATTTGGCACCTATCATGAGTTTCAGAACGGATTAGATACTGCATTAAACTTAGACAAAGAAGATTTAGACTATCAGCGAAACACAGGCGGCGTAGGTTTTTTCGATATTTCACAAAAATATACAAAAAAGTTACGTGAACATTATAAGAAATTTCCTTTACTATCATCTAAGAATTTTGCAGTTCAAGTAGTGTGTGGAGGCACATATGTTGCGCCACACATTGATCCTCCCAAAATGCGTAGAGAAGGATATTTGTATATCCTGCAACCAGGCGGTCCTAATGTTACTACAACATGGTACAAGGTCAGAGATGAATACAGCCATATAGACATAGATCACAGTAAAGGATTACCTCATAAATTGTTAGAACCATTAGAATCACATGTGCTTGCTAAAGATAGTTGGCATTACTTTAATCACACTGTAATTCACGGAGTTGAAAACCAACCAGACTTGCGGTTAGCACTTTGGGCTTTTTAAATGAAAACACACGGAATAATTTTTTCTTCAAGAGTGGGACCATGGCAACGTAGCAGCGGAGCACACAGAATTGCTACCTTTTTACGTCAACACGGTTGCGACATAGAAGTCGTTGATTTTACCCCCCACTTACCTAGAGAAGAACTCCAACAGTTTATAAAACAAAGTATAACAAAAGATACTGTATTTTTTGGTTTCAGTCCGTTTTTTAGTTACTGGCCTGAATCTATGAAAAAACTTACCGCGTGGATGAAAAAACGGTGGCCACACATCACAACTGTTATAGGCGGACAAAACTGCGTACATATTGACGACAATAATATAGATATCTTTGTGGATAGTTATGGGGAAGTTGCTATGTTAGAAGTTGTTAGGAACTTAGCTGGTTATTCTAGCAGTCCGATAGGATTTGATGTAAGTTATTTTGGTAAAAAGCAAGTTATTAAGGCACTCACAAGATATCCTGCATACAACTTAAAAGATTACAGTGTTATTATGGAAGATAGAGATTTTGTGCAACCGTTTGAATGGCTTACTATTGAATTTTCTAGAGGATGTAAATTTAAGTGCGACTTCTGCAATTTTCCTATACTAGGTTTAAAAGAGGATACATCAAGATCTGCCGAAAGTTTTGAACATGAAATGAAGTATAATTTTGATAAGTTTGGAGTTTCAAGATACTATGTTGCAGATGAAACTTTTAATGATCGGCTAGAAAAAATTACAAAATTTGCAGATGTAGTTGACAAATTAGATTTTGATACTTTTTACAGCGGATTTATCAGAGCAGACTTAATGGCAGTAAAACCCGAGATGATTACAGAACTTGCAAGGATGAAATTCGGCGGGCAATACTACGGTATTGAAACTTTCAATCAAGCCAGTGGTAGAACGATAGGTAAAGGAATGGATCCTGCAAGAGTTAAACAGGTTCTCTTAGATACAAAACGTATTACAGAACAAACTGGATTTTATAGAGGCACAATTAGTTTGATAGTAGGTTTGCCTTATGATACAAAGAAACATTGGAAACAAACAAAAAACTGGCTGAAAGAAAATTGGACTCAAGAGGGTTTAGTTGTATTTCCATTGGATGTGCAAGATTTAAGACATGGAGAAGACAACTACACAAACGTAAGTGCATTTAGTAAAAATCTTACCAAATATGGATTGCGAGAAATGCCAAAAGAAAATTGGCCGCATGAAGCAGCAACAATGATAAACCGAGAGGCATCTATGATGCAAGGGTCTTACAGTGAGAAACAGTTTATATGGGAACACGATACTATGAATTGGTTCGAAGCGCATAAAATAGCAGACAAAGTCCAAAGCGAATTATACCAATGTCTTGCAGGTGATAATTGGCAAATGGGCAGTATAGAATTTTACAGGCAAAGGAAACTTAGCAATGAAGAATTAAAGGAAACATGGTACTTACCTAAAGCCCAATTAGCAGGAAAATTAGGCAGAATTTCTGGAGGATTCCTTAAAGATTATATTACAAATAAAATAAATTTTACAAAGAATAAGTAAATCAAGAACTTATGTAAAGATATAACGG
>Ga0213867_1001258_pt1 | contig 11317 bp, 8 predicted proteins | sample PICome_12_FD_160120 | JGI IMG/M metagenome (GOLD analysis project Ga0213867, IMG submission 160120) | Coastal seawater microbial communities near Pivers Island, North Carolina, United States - PICO540 | ecosystem: Environmental > Aquatic > Marine > Coastal | place: USA: North Carolina | collected... | reverse complement strand
TGCTTGTGAAAACCCAAGACCTATGGATAGCTTTGATGCTGGAATATGGGATCTAGCCACTGCTGCTCTAGCCAGAGATAAACAGCTACAGTGGAATCTTTTGGATATACCCTATCGTCTAAGAATAAAAACCATTGATAGTTTTTGCCATTATATTGCCAAGCAATTTATGTTTGATAATGGTACTGGTGTATTACCAGAACAATCCGAATACCCACAGATGCTCTATCATCTCGCTGCTCGCGAACTACTTAAAAGACTTGAAGGAAATAATACAACAAGTGAAGCGCTGGCTACAGTTGTTACCCATATGGGTAATGATATGACACGCTGTGAAAATCTTTTTGCCGATATGCTAAATAAGCGCGATCAATGGTTGCCGCATATTTATACTGCGGCAAATAATAGCGACTACTTCCAAATCGTTATTGAACAGCTCATTATTGATACCCTTGAGCAAATACAACAACACATCTTCCCCTTAGCAGCCGAGCTTATTGAACTTGCCGATTACGCTGGCAATAACGCACCAAGCAACAATTTTGAATTGCAAAGCTTGAAAGGCATTACCGACTTTCCAGAGCTTAATCAACAGGGCTTAAAGCAGTGGAAAACCATCCTTCGTATGCTGATAACCAAAGATAAAGACTATCCACCGCGAAAATCTATCACTGTCCGCGAAGGCTTTCCAAAAGAAGATAAAGAGACCAAAGGCCGAATGTTGAAGTTACTGGCTGAATATAAGGAAGATAAATTACTACAATCCTTAGTGGTTGATGTTATGCATCTGCCAGAGTCACAGCTAAGCCGTGAGCAACAAGAGATGTTAACGGCACTGGGGTTATTATTGCCTCAGCTAGCGGCGATTTTAAAAACTGTATTCCAACAACAGGGCCAATCAGATTACTCCGAAATAACAATGGCCGCGCTAAAAGCATTAGCACCTGATACTGATACAGATGCTGTTTCTGATATAACCCTTAAATTAGATTATCAGTTAAAGCATATTCTAGTAGATGAATTTCAAGATACCTCAGGCTCGCAAATGCGCCTTCTTGAATCGCTTGTTGCAGGCTGGGAACCAGATGATGGCCGCACCCTATTCCTTGTAGGTGATGCCATGCAATCTTTGTATAGCTTTAGGGACGCTCGTGTTGGGTTATTTATCAATGCTCAGTGCTATCCCATAGGTCCAGTGCAATGTATAGCATTGTCTCTAAGTAGTAATTTTCGCTCCAAAAAAGGCATTGTCGACTGGGTTAATAACCACTTTGTTGAGGCATTTCCAGCTAAGGCTAATATTAATCGCGGTGCAGTACCCTACAATCAATCTACCTCTGTTAAATCTGCAGAACAGTCACAGGCGGTTTATTTTCATGGCTATAACAGCAAAGAGGACAGCGATTACGGTTTTGCTGAAGCACAGCATATCGCTAAGCTGTGCCAACAGATAAGTCAAAATCATCCCAATGAATCTACCGCTATTTTAGTCCGTAATCGGAGCCATTTAACAAATATTGTCCCCGCCCTAATAGATGCAAAACTCAGCTGGGAAGCTTTAGATATTGATCCTCTTGCAGATAGAATGCCAGTGATCGATTTAATGTCCATAACCAGAGCCATATTATCCCCTGCTGATAGAATTGCTTGGTTGGCTATTTTACGTGCACCTTTTTGCGGCCTATCTCTACAAGACTTAGTGGTATTAACTCAGGCGAAAGAAAGCAATGGTAAACAACCCAAATGTATCCTAGAAAGATTATTTGAATGGCAACAGACACCAGATAAATTTAATCAGCTAAGTTCAGATGGAAGCACTATCCTGAATCGAGTATCACCATTACTCTGTCAGGCGTGGAGCAACCGTGATACAGATAGTTTACGCGGCCTAGTTGAGCAACTATGGATTGCTCTAGGTGGGCCAGCAACGTTGATAAATCAACGTGATATCCATGATATACGCAGTTATCTAGACTTATTAGAAAGCTGGCAACAGGCAGGAACCCTTAAAGATTGGAATGAATTTAGTCATGCTGTAGATAATTTATATGCCCAGCCAATAGCGCTGACCAATAAACAGCAATCCAAGCCTATTCAGATTATGACAATCCATAAAGCCAAGGGCCTTGAATTTGATCATGTAATATTACCAGCATTGCACAAAAGTCCTAGATCTAATGACAATCCATTATTGCGCTGGCAAGAGCAAGTAGATGATCAAAATCACTCATCTCTATTACTTGCGGCACTAGGCCCCTATGATGAAGAGAATGACCCCATATACAGTTACCTTAAACATGAGCAGTCTGCACGCACCATTTTGGAAAATACTCGGGTACTCTATGTCGCCGCAACAAGGGCTGTACGTCAGTTGCATCTTTTTGCAAAAATAAAAGAAGCTAAAGACGGTTGGCAAAAACCTTCTAAAACAAGTCTTCTTAGCAGTATTTGGCCATCCTTAAATCATCTAATTGACCAACCGGGTTATCAGGTAACTAGCTTAGATGGTATAGGCAAAGAAAACCTGGACAACAAAGCTCCTGCTACAGAAAATTACTACCGAAGATTACCTCTGCAATTTAACCCTGTAACCATGCCTGCTGATATGATGACCTTAGGTGTTAGCCAGCAGTATGCTAACCCGACAAAAACTGATCCCTTAGATTACCGAGCACGTCATCTGGGTACTGCACTGCACAGAACTCTGAAACAAATAGCCTATGATGGCATTGAGCAATGGCCGCTTAAAAGAAGAAATACCTTGGAGCAAGGTTGGCGATCCACCCTCAAACAGCTAGGTATAATTGCCAGCCCAGAGGAAATTTCTGACTTAAAGCAATCAATAGAGACTATGCTTAATGATAATAAAGGGCTATGGATACTTAAACAGCATGCAGATGCTGACTGTGAGCAAGAGCTATCCTATTTTGACAGCCTAACCAATTCGGTTAAAACATCAATAATAGATAGAACCTTTGTAGATGATAATGAACGTTGGATTATTGATTACAAATACACTAAACCAATCGATAATGAATCTGAACACCGTTTTTGCCAGCGACAAATTGAATCTTATAAGCCGCAGTTAGATCATTATGCACAACTTTATCAAAAGCTCGACAGTAAAAAAGTACGATGTGCACTCTATTTTCCGCAAACAGCCGTATTCATTGAAGTTACAGGCAATTAATCTTTCCCTTCGTTGATTTTCAAGTACAATATAAATATTGGGGAACTATAAACAATTAGGAATTAAAATAATGGACACTCAAGCAGTTGAGAATATTAATATCGAAGCGCCAGAGATTCTGATTACACCAGAAGAACTAAAGCGCGAGATACCTCTTACCGATAAGGCACGTGCCACCGTAACTGAGGGACGTCAGGTTATTGAAAATATTTTGGCCGGCAAAGATCACCGCGTTTTAGTTGTGGTTGGCCCCTGCTCTATTCATGATTTAGAAGCAGCAAACGACTATGCGTTACGACTTAAAAAGCTAGCTGAAAAAGTTAGCGATACATTGTTTATTGTAATGCGTGTTTATTTTGAAAAACCGCGAACCACCGTAGGCTGGAAAGGGTTAATTAACGACCCCTATATGAATGACTCATTTAAAATAACCGATGGGCTTCATATTGGGCGAAAACTTTTACGCGATATTCTTGAAATTGGTCTGCCAACAGCGACCGAAGCACTTGATCCTATTTCTCCTCAGTATTTGCAAGACCTGATTTCATGGTCAGCTATCGGAGCGCGCACAACTGAGTCACAAACACACCGTGAAATGGCCTCCGGCCTTTCATCGTCAATCGGTTTTAAAAATGGTACCGATGGCGGTTTAACTGTTGCTATCAATGCTCTTCAGTCTGTAGCTAATCCGCATAGATTTTTAGGTATTAACTCAGACGGCAAGGTTTCAATAGTCACTACGCGCGGCAATCCTAACGCTCATGTTGTGCTTCGTGGCGGGAACGGCAAGCCAAACTATGACTCAGTGAGTGTTTCAATATGTGAACAAGAACTTGAAGCAGCCAATATTAAGCCAAATATTATGGTTGACTGCAGTCATGCTAACTCGAACAAAGACCACAACCTCCAGCCATTGGTTTTAGATAATGTAAGCAACCAAATTTTAGAGGGCAATAAGTCAATTATTGGTGTAATGATCGAAAGTAATATCAATGCCGGCAATCAAAAACTGTCATCAAACCCAGATGATATGGAATACGGTGTTTCGGTTACCGATGCCTGTATCGACTGGGAAACAACAGAAAAATCGCTGATTGAAATGGCAGATAAACTACATGAGGTTTTAAAAAGTCGATAACAGGAAATGTTCTAACTTATGCCAAAGATTTTACTATTAATCGCAGTTATTGCCGGCCTCTGGTACTGGTGGACTTATCAGAAGAACTTAGCTGATGATAAACGTAAGTCATTTCTTTGGCGAAGTGGCTTTTGGTTAATCCTATTAGCCGCTGTGTATTTAGTTGTTACTGGACGAATGCATTGGTTAGGTGCAGGAATTGCCGCTATAGTGCCTATTTTTCGCACATTATTAGTTTGGGGCGCAAGAGCGGGACCGCTACTGCGATTATTTGGTCGCTTTAAATCCACACCCTCACAATTTCGATCCCAGTTTATAGTTGTCACTATTAATTTTTCTACCGGCAGTGTTGATGGAGAGGTTATATCAGGCGACTATGCAGGGAAGAAGTTAAGCGAACTTTCACAGGAAGAATTGAAACAATTATCTGAACAGTACAAAACCATAGACAAAGAGTCCTATGTTTTACTTCAGGCCTATTTAATTCGCAGTGGTTCGTCAGACGATCAAAACTCACAGCAGTTTAAGCCAAATAACTTTAATGAACTTTCACAAGATGAAGCCTATGAAATTCTTGGCTTGCCAAAAACTGCTTCACATGAAGAAATTATTAAAGCGCATAAAAGACTGATGCAGAGAATGCATCCAGATCGAGGCGGCAGCGATTATTTAGCCGCTAAAATCAATGCCGCTAAAGATCAGCTTACAAAATAACAATTAATCCGAAAAACTTCCTAGCTTGTAAGGTAAATCAACCCTACAATAATGATTCAAATTTTAAAGGTTTTTTTATGTCCAATGACAGCCCCACAATTGCTTTAACCAAAGAGCTTATATCTCGTGTATCTGTAACCCCAGAAGACGCCGGCTGTCAAAAACTTATGGCTGAAAGACTGGCTGCTATAGGTTTTAAAATTGAACACCTTCGGTTTGATAACGTCGATAATTTCTGGGCAATTAGAGGCGATTCGGGCCCTATACTATGCTTTGCTGGTCATACTGATGTGGTTCCTTCAGGCCCTGAAAGCAACTGGCAAACACCACCGTTTGAACCAACAATTAAAGATGGCGTGCTGTACGGTCGAGGCGCTGCTGATATGAAAGGCTCGCTTGCAGCAATGGTTGTTGCGGTTGAGCAATTTGTAGCTGGCAACCCCAATCACAATGGCCGCATAGCATTCCTTATCACAAGCGATGAAGAAGGCATTGCCGCAAACGGGACAGTAAAAGTAGTTGATTGGTTAAATCAGCAACAACTAATTCCAGAATATTGCCTTGTCGGTGAGCCTTCGAGTAGTACTCTGTGTGGTGATACTATCAAAAATGGTCGTCGTGGCTCATTAGGCTGTGAAATGCGTATCCTAGGTCAACAGGGTCATGTTGCCTACCCACATCTTGCCACCAATCCAATTCATAGAGCAGCCCCTGCCCTTGCAGAGCTTGCAGCCCATGAATGGGATCAGGGTAATGACTTCTTTCCAGCGACTAGCTTCCAAATTTCAAATATCAATGGCGGCACAGGTGCTACCAATGTTATTCCTGGTGAATTAGAGGTTATTTTTAATTTCCGCTTCTCGACCGAGGTGACTGATCAACAACTCAGAGATCGCACAACTGAAATATTAGATAAGTATCAGCTAAACTATGAATTGAATTGGCATTTAAGTGGACAGCCTTTTTTGACCGCTGAGGGAGAACTTGTGGAAGCGGCGATCAAAGCCGTTAAAGAAGTTACCGGTCTAAATACTGAGCTGTCGACGGCTGGAGGCACTTCAGATGGACGCTTTATAGCCCCAATGGGTACTCAAGTTGTTGAATTAGGACCCGTTAATGCAACAATTCATCAAGTTGATGAATGCGTTTGTGTAGAAGATCTAAATAAACTCTGCGATATATACCAATCAATACTTAAGCATCTATTTTTTTAAGTCAATTATTTAGGTAGCTTTTGCTTAGTAAAGATATCATAGCGGGTTGATTTACCCTGCAGGGAATAGCTAGGCTTAATCATACCCAGACATTCAGCGTGGGCTGGCCTTTTCACCACAACCCTATAGATTGCTATGTCTAAGGCCTTCTCCAAAACCGCTGCAGCATCTTCATCCTCTCCAATAATCTGATGAAGAGCCTGCATTTCCTTTTTAACTTGGGCGGATTTTCTTCTCGGAGGAAACATTGGATCCATATAAATTACATCTGGATAGTCACTGATAGCAAGTGAATCTAAATACAAAGAACTGTTAATTTTAATTAAGTCCATTCGTTGGATAATTGAATTTAGCTCAGCGTCATCAATACCTGCATCTTTTGCCCGCCTTAACCCGTCCTCTAACAGTAAATGGACAACTGGATTGCGCTCCAAAAGTTTTATCTGGCATCCAAGACTCGCTAATACAAAACCATCTGAGCCTAAACCAGCAGTTAAATCAAGAATATTAGGCATGAATTTACCCGATACTCCCACAGCCTTAGCGATCATTTGACCATTGCCACCACCATGATTCCTTCGATGGCGATGACTACCAGTAGCAAAATTACAGTAAATAGCACCATGATTATTAGTATGAGAGATAAGACTTAAACCAGCTTCGGAAAGACAAAGAGAATAATCAGCGTCAATGTAACACGAACTTTCAGTATTTAATTGAATCAATGGTAGATCTATAAGATTCGCAATATATTCTGCAGTCGGTTTTAAGCAATTCTCTGTGTAAGAAACAATTATTTTTGGCATAAAGCTATTTAAACATAGATAACATAATGAGTTTCCATAAAAGACAGAATAATGACTTTTATATATCTAATATTTATAGCATATTCAAGGTATGTATATTCAACTTGAATGAAATTAGCCTAAAAGATCTGCTCATTTAACTGAGATCACCATTTCGGTGCATTATTTTGTCCACAGAACCTGTGGATAACTTTGTGGAATACTAGTTTAGCAACTGTAATTTAGCCAGAAAAACCAATGGATTTATACAGATTGGTTATTTTTTGTACAGTATAAAAATAGCTTAAAAAACAATAACTTAAGAAATTCTTAAGTAATAATCAATGACTTACAGGTGAATCCTGAAGTGTTTTTTTAAAAAAAAGGGCTATCTGTGGAAAAACATCAGTAGATTTAGATAAAAAGTAATAATACTTGCTTCTAGCTGCCTAAAAATATTTAGCATCTGAGACTATAGCTTACTCAAATACAACCAGTCAAACCCTTCTTCTTGATCAGCGTAAATAACTTGCGCTGAACCCTGATAAACCTTTTCTATGGTGTTTTTTACAATAGCTTTATTGTTATTACTTTGACTAATATGTCCAATAACTAACTGTTTAATACGACTTGTATCAATGCCACTAATCAGGGAAGCAGTTTGATTATTATTTAAATGTCCCCAAGGACCACTGACTCTATCTTTTAAAAACTTTGGATAACTACCGGTATTTAATAACTGTAAGTCATGATTAGCTTCAACTAGTAAACCATCGCAGCCACTATATTGTTGTTCAATATAAGGGGTTATAGAACCAACATCGGTAAGAATACCAAATCGGCTTTCCTGATTAGAGAGTATAAATTGAACCGGCTCTTTTGCATCATGAGGAACGGGAATAGGCTTAATATCTATGTCGCCTACTGTAAATACATCATGACTATTTATAACATTGATGCCTTTGTAACTCTGACAATCAATTCCCGTCGCTCTGAGACAGCCTGCTGTTATGTATATATCCAATGAATATCGAACGGCAAGCGGTAATACGCCCCTCCAGTGATCACTGTGTTCATGTGTTACTAAGATAGCATCTATATCAGTAGGTTTTTTTTCAAGACGCTGCAAACGACGGATACAGTCTTTTATTGAAAAACCGCAGTCCACCATTAAGCATGTATTATTTGATTGAATTATAGTGGCATTACCCTTACTGCCACTACCTAGGGAGGCAAATCGCACCTAATTTCGCTCCCTTATGACATATTACTTCTAAAAATATTGAGTAACTGTAATGTTTTTTCTTTACCTAGGCTGTCTCCTTGAAGACTAACAATTCTTATCTCAATATTAGATTCAATTTCTTGTATAAGGACACGATAATTAGCTTTTAAAATATCATCATTTTCTTTACTGCCTAGCCAACCAAATATATCAGTTGATTTCTCCTCAGATATATCATCAGAATAATTTACAAGAAGTAAACCTTGATCTGAATTCTGATCAATTAAACTGAAACCACCCCGTGAGGCTGAATAGATAACTGAGGCCCAGGTTCTATCGTAGGACAATTTAACCAAAATATAGGGATCAGCTACCTCAGGGTTAACAATGACAACTTTTGACTCGCCACCAATATCGCGAGCTAAGAGGGAAACTGAGGCATAGTCTGGCTGAGCCACAAGCTGATTGGCAAGAAAGGTAATCATATCTTTTTCCTTGTCATCGGACTGGGATACTTCTGGCCAATCTATTTGGGATTCATCAACTGATGGTTTAATTTGATGTAACACAGATATTTCTGTGCTATTAAGTTGTACACCAGGTGAAATAGATAATCTAAAACGGTGTTCATTCTCTTGGTCAGAGTTATAACTCAACCAAGCAGTTTCGATAATACCTGCAGACCCATCAGCTTTATTTGATGCGATACCGTTCCTGTTTAATATATTGCGTACTCGAGGCCATAGCTCACTGGGTGAATTGTTAACAAGAATCCATCTCTTTTCATCGATTCGCTGTATTTTCACTAACTGCTCAAAGGTATTCGCCGAAATAGGCTGTGGTCTAGGAACCTCTGATGAAATCTGGAGTGAGATGTCACCCGAGACCTGAGGTATTGGATACAGCTGCCCTATTCTTGCAGAACTCAACTTTTCAGGGATCACAATAACCTGAGTTTCTGATGCTTGCAGATACTGATTATCATGCTCATCAAGATCTATCCAACTGCAACCACTTAGGTTGATAAAAAGGGCTACAATTAGCCAAGAAAAATTGTTCATAGTTAAAAACCTTACTGCCCTTTAATTATTTTTTATACGAGTTTTGCTGTTTTTAAAGCCTGCAAAACTTTGACCTGGTTTGTTTTGGAAAGTTGCGTTAATGGCAGTCTTATTGCGTCGTTAATGATACCCTGCTGCCCTACAGCCCATTTGACTGGAATAGGGTTTGATTCTAAAAACATTGCGTCATGTATAGCCAACAATTGCTTATCAATGACAAGTGCCTGATCAGCATCACCCTTTAAGGCAGCCTCACACATCTTGGACATAAGATTTGGTGCTACATTGGCGGTTACGGAAATATCACCATGCCCACCTAATAACATCAACTCGCGGGCAGTATGGTCATCGCCAGAATAGATAGCGAAACCCTCAGGAGCCTGCTCTATAAGATCAGCTGCTCGTTGCAAATCACCCGTGGCTTCTTTAATACCAACTATATTTTTTACCGAACTCAAACGAATAACTGTCTCAGTCAGCATATCGCAGGCTGTACGGCCGGGAACATTGTAGAGAATCTGATCAATATCCACTGCTTCTGCAATGGCCTTGTAATGCTGATATAAGCCTTCCTGTGTCGGCTTATTGTAGTATGGCGTCACTAACAAACAGGCATCAGCACCAGCTTTTTTAGCCGATTCTGTAAGCTCTATGGCCTCTCTTGTGCAATTTGCACCCGTACCAGCAATAACTGGGATACGGCCTCTAGAAATCTCCACCGTGGCTTTAATAACCCGACTGTGCTCATCAACACTGAGTGTCGCTGATTCACCGGTGGTACCAACAGCAACTAAAGCATGAGTACCCTGCTCTATATGCCATTCTACAAGACGCTCTAAAGCATCCCAATCGACGTCTAAACTATCTGGGATCATCGGAGTCACTAGGGCGACAATACTACCGGTTATCATTTTTGCTCCTTGGAATGCCTACTTACTTTTATTAAAAAATCAAACTACTATTGGGGATAAAATTACGCCTATTAATCATAGCATTTTATACCTTTACTACGCCTTGCTTGAAGGAACATTATAGTAGTCTTTTTCACCATTTGGTCGATTTTTAAACCTTCGATGAACCCACAGATACTGTTCAGGTCGTTGCCGAACATATTTTTCAATTAATTGGTTAATTCTGGTGGTATCAGTTAACGAATCATCTGATGGAAAATTTTCAAGAGCTGGGTCAATACAAACTTTGTAGCCTTTTGCATCAGGTAGCCGAGTAAAAGTAACCGGAATAACTATGGCATTGGTTTGCTTTGCCATACGCGAGGTGGCATGTACCGTTGCTGCTGGTATCCCAAAAAATGGAACAAATAAACTCTGGTTAAGTCCGTAATCTTGATCTGGTAAATACCACAGTACGCGACCACTTTTAAGGCATTTCAAAGATCCGCGAATATCTGTGCGATCAAATAAATGACAACCATCTACGTTGTGACTCACTCTCCCTTTAAGCTGAACATAGTCATACACTGGATTAGAATGGGACTTGTACATGCCATCAATCTCAATGGCACTTGTTAGAGCCGCACCACCAATCTCTAAAGTTGTAAAATGCATCCCCAACAAAATAACGCCTTTATTAGCTGGACGATCTAAATTTTCTAGACCTTCAACTATCACTAGTTTTTGTAGCCTTTCCTTGGGCCACCACCAGGCCATACCCACTTCCATAAGGGCAATTCCCACACTGCGAAAATTATTTTTTAGCAAGGTAGTTTGAGCGGCTTTATCCAGTTCAGGGAAACATAATTCGATATTGATACGAGCAATATGTTTGCGTCTGGTTGGCAATAAATAGAGAAATATACCTATTATTTGCCCCACAAAAAGGAGAACCCTATAGGGCAACAGAGTCACAAGCCGCCATAGACCCAGCCAAAACCAAGTTATCCAATAACGCGGGTGTAAAAATGCCGCTTTAAACTTGGTATTTTGTGAAGCCATAACCAATGCTCTAGGCTATTTAATTAAACCATCTGATC
>Ga0213867_1001257_pt1 | contig 11325 bp, 8 predicted proteins | sample PICome_12_FD_160120 | JGI IMG/M metagenome (GOLD analysis project Ga0213867, IMG submission 160120) | Coastal seawater microbial communities near Pivers Island, North Carolina, United States - PICO540 | ecosystem: Environmental > Aquatic > Marine > Coastal | place: USA: North Carolina | collected... | reverse complement strand
AGGATTTGCTGGAAAAATCGGTACCAAAACAATGGACATTGACGGGGCCCAACTTCCCCGATTAGGCCGAGAACTTGCAGGTGCTGCAAAACTAGCAGGTGTTCGGGGAGTATTCCATTCTGATGAACTTCCAGCATACGGCATCGAAGAATCACATGTTTTCGATGTACGTGATACGTTAGGCCTCAGTTCTGAAGATGCGTTTGTACTCTGCCTTGCACCTTCTTGGCAGGCGCAATTGGCTCTGGAAGCCGTGGGCCACCGAGCACGTTTAGCCTATCACCGTATTCCGCAAGAAGTTCGAAATGTTGTTGTCAAGAAAGGTGCTCCTGATGATGGAACAACCACGCCAATGCGTCCACTTCCAGGAGGTGCTCGTATGTATCCTGAAACCGACGTTCCTACGGTATCCGTCGAGGAAGAACATTGGTCACATGTCATCCAAAACCTTCCGATGCGCCAAGAAGAACGCATGGCTCGACTCAAGGGGACCGAACTTTCCGAGGATCAATGCAAACAACTTCTCTCTCGAGAACTGGATGATGCTTTCTTTTTACACCATGAGACAAAAAGTAAGGCATGGGCGACACTCCTTCTCGAACATGAGTCGGTTAAGCCAGGTGTCTTGTCATCCATTCTTGGAGTCCGTGAAAACGGGAATCTAACTCGAGAAGGAATTGAAGAAACGGTTCAACACTTTGCTGACTGCAAACAAATTACTGCTGGAGAAGTAGAATTGTTTGCTCAAGAACACAACCTCGTACCTGCTGACGTTGGAGATCTCGAATCAATCGTCGAAGGGATTGTCCTAGAGCGACTTGATTTCGTCAAGGAGCGAGGTATGGGTGCCATGGGTCCACTTATGGGCGTAGTTATGGGAGCATGCCCAGGCGTTGATGGGAAAGAGGTCAGCGCAGTACTACGGACAATCATCCAGAGGCATTCATGATGAGAGTTGCAACTCTTTTTCTTGTTCTCGTTTTGTTTTTACCATTGGCTCAAGCAACAACTGAATCATCATGGACCCATGAGTTTGAAGATGGATACATCACCACCAAACCACTCATCGTTGACGACAGCGTTTATGTTCGCACCTCCGGTTTTTGGACGGGCGATGCACGACCAGTGGTTGTTGCCTTTGATGTCCAATCTGGAGAGGAGCATTGGCGATTCACATCCCAGACTTCTCTTCAACACGATATGGCTCCACTTCTTTATGCAGAGCAAGGTTCTGGAGATTGTGGTTCGTGGCAGGATCTTCTCATCGTTGGATGGGCGGATGGGAAAGTTACAGCTCATTCGACGAAAGATGGGGCATTAGTTTGGGAAAACCAAACGGAAATCGACCAGATCGGTATTACTGGTTCGATGCTCATTGAAGGCGACCAAGTCATTATTCCAACACGAACAGGACTGTCGAGTTTCTGCCTTGCAGATGGGGAAGAGATTCTGAACGTGGATGTAGGATTTATTGGATGGAGGAATGGAGTAACTGCAATTGAAGAGGGCTTTGTTTTTGGGGATGAATCGGGCAATCTCCACACAGTGCTTCGCAACGGGAGTGTTTTCAGTACTCATCTTGGAGATGGAAAAATCAGGCACGCACCTTTGGACACCCGCCATGGTTTGTTCGTTCACCTACAGACTGAGGAGGGATCGACATTGTTCCTCAATGGTTCGGTTCTTGCGTCCGTTGGACAATCTCCTGCAATTCCGCTAATGCATGAGAATCGTATCTATGCAGCAACAAGCGATGAATGGATTTCTATTCTCTGCGATGAAGATACGTGCTCGATTGAAGCAACAGAACCATTTCATTCAAACGGGGAGTTGGCTCTTCGAATCGTTGGCACTGAAATTGAAGTTTGGGCACATTCCAACACCGTATCCGGGGGGTGGGGAATCTTCAATCAAACAGCATTTGTGCGGATGGAGAACTCTTTATTCAATACGTACGGTACAGCAGCTCCAGGTTTTGGTCCTGGAGTGATAGCATATGGTAATGATGCAGGAGTCCTCAAAGTTACATCCGAATCGTCTGAACCTTTGGATGAGGAGAAAACAAGTGTAAACATTCTGGGAGGAATCCATTATGCGGCAGTTATCTCTCTATTCCTTTTCACATGCTGGTCCTTAGCGCATCGAGACATCAAGCAACTCGCAAAAGTAGGTTCGGCGTTTCTTCTCTTGATTGCTATCGCCGTTGTCCCTGAACTTTCATTGAAACTAGCAGAACAAACGAGTCCTAATGGCGAAGCGGAGTGGAATCCTTCATGGCCAGATGAATGGCTTGGGACTCAAGTGATTGTATTCGAAATCGATGGCGAAGAGCATGCGATAGGTGGTTTAGACCCCCAACAAACCGTTTACGATTTGACGATGATCGCTTGTGATGAATTGGGAATCGAGACAGAAATCGAGCAACAATACTTCGGGGCCTATCTCGTATCATTCAATGGGTCTGTGGGCGATGGGTGGGAGTTTACATTAGATGGAAGCCGAAGTCAAGTTGGAATGACTGAAGCCCAACTTAATGACACGTCAATCGTTGAGTGGCGACCTGCTTGAGCGGTAACACTCAAGGCTGTCCGTCAATTGGGACGTTCATGTTGAGCGCGATAGGAACCCACGGTCCTACCGTCTCGCCAACAACAATGATGGTATTGAACGTCATATTATTCATCATAGGTGCCTGGTTGCTGATTAAACCTCAGGACGGGAAACAAACCTGGCTTTGGCCACTCTTGGTCCTTGCAAGCCTCGCCTCAGCATCCCGAATTGCAATGGGATTTATCCCCAACGTCATGCCAGTCACAATTCTTGCAGTAATGGTTGGTTCGAAGTTTGGTGCTCAACGTGGATTTGCTTTTGCTATTCTTGTAACACTGGCAAGTAATGCAGTTCTAGGCCACGGCTGGTGGAGTCTGTTCCAAATCTTGGGATGGGGTTCAGTTGCCATTCTCGCTTCAATGGTAAAGGTCCATGATGAGGAAGGAATACTTTCGATGTCCCAACTTGCATTTGCATCATTATGGAGCGTTCCGGTGTTCAGCATCATCGTTTCCCTTTCCATTATCGACGCTGGAATGTCTCCAATTGAATTTGGTTTGTACCTCGTAAACGGCTTGCTTTATGATCTCCTTCACTTCTTAGGAAACCTCTTCTTTGCAATGTGGTTTGGGCAATGGTTTGAGCGCTTGCTCAACATGAATCAACCTCATCATCAAATCGTCCAACAGGAGAATGGGCATGTCAGCACTTTCTGATCCTCCTACGATGGCATTTCTTTGTCGAAGTGACCTACAACTTTCTCCTGGTAAGCTCGCAGTTCAATGTGCTCACGCTGCAGTCGAATCGTTACAACGTGCGAAGAAAACACATTCACGAATGGTGCAACGCTGGAAGGAGGGGTCGTCACGAAAAGTTTGCCTTGCAGTTGATGATGAGACAGAGTTGGAGTATTTCCTGGAGCTGGTACAAGAGGCATCCTTGCCGTTTGCATTGATCAAAGATGCGGGTTTGACAGAAGTCTCTCCTGAAACAGTGACTGTGCTCGGTATCGGGCCGGCACCGCGTCATACAATGGATTCGATACTCAGCGAACTCAAGACCTACGAATGAGGTGATACAATGGGATTTCGTAGTTTCTTGCATCGCATTACAGCGCCAAAAATTACAACTTCTGTTCGCCGAGATCAATCGCTGAAAATGGTGTTTGTTATCAATCATGAATTGAAAATGGGCAAGGGTAAAATTGCTGCTCAAGTTGGCCATGCTGCGGTTAAGGCAACACTCAAATCTGGAGAATTAAGGCCCGAATTACTCGATGCTTGGCTTTCGAACGGACAAAAGAAAATCTGTGTCAAAGCTGTGGATGCTCCACATATTGAACAGATTGAAAATCAGGCGGAACAAGTTAATGTTCTAACTTCAAAGATTCACGACGCTGGGCATACGCAGATACCAGCAGGATCCCTCACTGTGCTTGCATTGGGTCCAGATGAAGATGAGAAACTTGACAATTTGACTGGTGAATTGAAATTACTCTAAGTCGATTCCTTGAACATGGGAAACTCTGTGGGAGGTCCATGCGAGACGTTGTTTCTGACCGGATTGATTTGCGATCCGATACCGTTACCCAGCCAACAACAGGTATGAGACAAGCTATGGCAAGCGCAGAAGTTGGAGACGATGTATTGGGCGACGACCCAACGGTTCAGAGACTTGAATCAATGGTTGCAGAGATGTGTGGTAAAGAAGCAGGACTCTTCGTCCCATCGGGGACAATGTCCAACGCTGTTGCATTGAAGACGCACACTGTACCCGGTGATGAGATTGTTACCGAACGATACAGCCACATCTATCTTTACGAAGGAGGGGGTTATGCTGCATTATGCGGATCGAGCATTGCTCTTCCAGAAGGGAACAATGGCCTCCTCACACCAGAACTTGTCAACAATGCTATCCGGAAGCAAAGTGGCTCACAATCACATTATCCAGACGGTAGCCTCGTCTGTGTCGAGAACACAGCAAACCGCGGCGGAGGGACATGCTATGAACAGGATACTCTCGATGCAATCGCAGAGGTGGCGAAGGCTAAGAACTGCTCAACACACATTGACGGAGCACGAATATTCAATGCAACTGTAGCGACTAATACTCCATTGCCGCGTATGACCAAAGAATATGACTCAGTTTCAATTTGTCTCTCGAAGGGTCTTGGGGCGCCTGTTGGGTCTGTTCTTGTTGGTTCAAATGGGTTCATTGAACAAGCGCACAGATGGAGAAAGATGTTCGGCGGAGGAATGCGACAATCTGGTATTCTTGCCGCTGCAGGGATATATGCTCTTGAAAATAACATTGAACGAATGAAAGAGGATCATCGTCGAGCGAAAACCATTGCACAAGCCATTGATGAAATGGACCATGTATCAGTAGATGTTGATGCCGTTCAAACCAATATGGTGTATTTTTCATCGAACCAATATTCGGCGAGTGAAGTCTCTCAAAGAATGGCAGTAGCAGGCATTGACATGTTCGATATATCTCCCACACATTGCCGGATTGTTACACATCTCCATGTAACTGATGAAGATGTGCAAAACGTCATACAAGCACTCTCCGCGCTCGCTTGAAACTTTTTAACACCTCGACAACCAAATCTAACATGATTGGGGAAGCCTGCGGCATCTGCCAAAATGAAGAAATTGAAACAAACTGCTCAATCTGCATCCGCTGTGTTGAGTTAACTGAGGAGAGTAAATGGGCTCCATCGTTGCCTTTAGAAGTCCATCAGCGCATGACCGATGTATTGGGTGGGCCCGTGCGTTCTTTGCGCAAACGATGGGGAAATCTGGAACGATTTATCGATCATACCCCGGATGTGGATTGGGCCAGACTCGAGGATTCGGACATGGACCCGGTACGAATCTCACCGTTTCCTGAGGAAGAAGGGAAAATTTTCGTTGAAAAATTGGAGAAAAGGAGTGGGTATTCAGGGTACGAAAAAGAACTTCTCGAAGAGGGATTTGTCATGTGGGATGGAACACTACTCTCCTTTGTTGACGGACGGATGTACATTGACGGTCGTTCACATGAAGCGAGAATTCCAACCGAACAATATCTTCTCCTTCTCATGAACCCAGGCCAACGGAAAGGTTGGGACCTTGTCAAACTGTATTTGTCGTTAAGTGGACTGTTTCAGAGGCTTGATCCATTTGATCGGCCACAACGATACATGCATCGTTACCATCGATTGTTTGGACAAATTCAGCGAGAGCTCCTCTCGCCCTTCGATGCATTTGTCCAATCGTCATTCCTCCTTGATCAAAATGAACGCCGGAAAAAGAAATTACCGTATTTAGAGGAGCAAAGGTGGTCAACTGAACTCATGAATCGACTTTCTCGCTGCAGCAGACCACGGCAAAAGATGAAATTGGCACGACGCTTTGTAAGCAACGGTGAGAATAAATCAATCCCTCCTTCAAGATGGCCTTGGGTTCAACGCTGGATAGAACTTGACGATCACGTTCGGCATGCAAATGTGAGTTATCCTTTCATGGTTAACGCAAAAGGAAACCTCTGTTTTCGGACGCTGACAAAAAACGGCAGTGTTCGGAGGGCACAGATCCCATTTTCACCTTGCTTGCTCGCTGGACTGATTTCTTGGGGGTCTTCACCGCACGCTTCCAAAGAGGGAGAGTGGCTCATTGCTGCTCAAATGAACTGGTCAGCTCCATATCAGAATTCAGAAACCGCTGATGAACCATTTCGCCGTTCGATGCAATTCTTACGGGGCGTTCTCCAGCAATTCCCGAATGATACTTGGGTATATGGAGAACGATTGTTGGTCCGCGGAATGTTAGGGCATTTTTACGAAATCCGGATTAACAGAGGGGCCCACAATGCGCCATTCAAGATTTATGGAGTAGGAAGGCGGTCGACCCATCGCCATTCAATTTGCATTCACACTGGAAATTATCACCGAGATATTCCAATTGGTGACACCATTGCGATTGTCGTTCTCTCTCTCCTTTCGGATGTCAATACTTCAACGCGAGTCAATAGTTTGCAAATGCATTTGATGACCCAACCTCCGATAGGCTCCCCACAACAAAACACGGGTGCCAATCCGCGTGAATTCTACAAATCAGGGCACAAAACATTCCGTTTTCAACAATACCATATCTTTCATCACGAGGAGGATTCCCAAGGCGCTATCGATCTCGATTCGTTGGAGTTGATGTCTGATAAGGCTATTCTTGAAGATTGGAAACTAAGGCCTGTAGGCGATGCCAGTTTTGTTCCACCTGGCCATCTTAATCCAGATTACGATTTTGAATTTGATGAGAATCGTATCCTTGAAGGAGATTTCTACGAAGCTCGGAGGCGTGAACGACCAATTTTTCAACAGATACGCGATCAAATCCTCATTGTTCGTAATCCACCAGAACCTCGCGATCCAGTTGATGATGAGCCTCAAAGGCAGGACGATCAGTTCCATCGCTGGTACCGAACGATGCCTCTAGTTTGGGAAGCACTCTCTCTACAACCGATTGGCCATCAGGTCGAATTGGGTGGCGTACGTGGTTTGTTTCGAATGCAAGGTTGCCGACTCCGCCTTACCATTCGTTCTGCTCAAGAAGAAGATGCTCTCCGCCGAATACTCGAAATTTTAGGATACAGGCATGCTCGCTATCGGGATTTGAATCAAGTCTATGTTCGTCGGGATTTTCCAATAGCAGATCCAAGACAAGCTCTGCGGGAATTGATGCAACCGATGACTGAAGAATTCGGTTTTGCAAACATCGATGATTATGTTCTCCGTTTCATCGAGGTTGGCCGGCCTCCGGACAGAATGCCAGATGTCGATGCAAGGTTGAATGCAAACATGGTGGATTTCTACTGATTCTGACGTCGTAGAGCTACCGCAAGAAGAGCAAGCACCGTTAGCGGCATTGAAATGAAAGGAGTGTCTTCAGTAACAGGTTCTGGTTCCTCCTCTTCCTCAACCTTTGGCTCAATATATTCCTCAAACATGAGATGAACTTCAAGATCGTCACCATCGTAAGCATCAGCGTAATTGATGTCTACTACATTTGCAAACATGCCCGAAGAATTCACCGTCCCTACATCAATGATTTCTCGAAGCACGTGAGGATAGTATTGTTGGTTGTTCGTACCTTCTGGGAAGTAAGCCATTTTCTCAACCATCCACACAGTAACGTTGTATCTCTTGTCGGTTGAATGTTCGAAGATCCAACTTACGGTGCCACTGTTTGCTCCAGTGGGAGTCCAAGTCATTGAAATCATTCCTTCTCCAGCATCGTTTGGTCGCTGTGCAATCTCGGTGTAGTCACTAACCAATGAGTCTCCTACAGGGTTGCTACCTGAAATGGCATACATGCCATTGAATCCAGCAACAGGAGGCTTCCATGGTGTGAAATCTCCGTACCTGTCTCGGAACCATTGGTCAACAGACTCTGAACCCAATGGATCTTCAGGATCGTAGATGTTGCGATGGACTGCATAGATTTGCATGTTGACATTGAGCGCAGCTTCTTCCATTGCTTCTTCGACATCAACACAGTTGGAGCACCATGTTGCCGTATAGTCCTCAACGATAGCAGGGAGGTCAGCGAACGAACTATTCAGTTCAAACGATTCGTTGGTCATCCCATGAATCCCTCCAAGGAGTAACCCTGAATCAAGTTCCTCAACCTCAGCACCGGAAGTACTGGGTAACAGGCACAATAGCATCAGTGTTGCAATCCCAAGACCGATTGAACGAGACATGATTATCGGATAAACTGCCCCCTTATGAGACAATCCATCAACTGCTCAATACTCCTTCTGTAGGACCCCAAAGTCGACGATTTCTCCAGATGCTACTTTCTTCAAGAGTGCCTTCAGACGATTCTTGATTGTGTTTCTGCATCGGCCGATGGCGTCAGCAATCTTCTCCAATCGCCCCTGCTCGACACCAAATGCTTCACATGAAATTTGGAAGAGGATTGCACAAAGAACTCGAGCCTCAAGGTTTTCATTGGAAAACGGTGAACCATCAACTGTTGGTTCGCCAAGCAAAAGAAGTCGCTGTTTGTAATCGTCAAGGATTCTTGTCTTCAACTCATCATCTAGGCCGTCGAGAAGCTTCTTGAGAGCCAAAGTTGTGTTTTCAATCTCAAGGGTTCGAATTCGTTCCAAGACGGTCTTTCGTTCAACTCTCTTCTCAATGAGGCCAGCCTTTTGACAGATGTTGAGATACTTCACGATAACGAGGGCTGCTGCGGCAACCTGAGACATTGACAAAGCAGTTCCTTTGAGCATTTGTTGCCAATCAATGTTGATTCGGCCAGTCCAATCCTGGTATGCTTTCAGGCAAGCAAGTGCAAGCAATTTCTCGTTGTTTGTTGTGCTACCGCCGCGAGTCTTCTTTCTGCAAACGGAATTCTTTGGGAGCTTGATCTCCGCATCACCAGCGGCTGCTTCCAAAGCTCTCTTCTCATCACCTTCGAGTGGAACGGTGGACAGCGTAATCACTTTCTTTGCTTTCATGGCGTTGTCCTTGCCTGCTAACTTCTTTGCAGCATCCATGGTAGCTTGCGCCATTGGATGAAGGTCCTTGGCATCCTGGGCGTGAAGTTGACTAAGGATTTTCCATTTGCCTTTTGCTTCACCAGGCTTCCCAATGTAAGACCCGAGTCCATTTCCTTTTGCCCCAGTCTTAATTTTTGACTCGTCTTTCGTAGGGGTGTTGGATGCTCCTTCGCCCCACATGCTTCCAGCATTGTCATTTTGACCAGCCGACGCTTTATCATCGACGACGAGCCCACAGTCATTGCAGACAACCTCGCCTCGGATGATATCCGTTTTCAAGTCATTACTGCCACATTCTTCACACTTTTTCATCATTTTTTGTCCTCCTTGTTTCGTTTTGTTCCAACATGATTAAGTCCGGCCGAGAGGTAGACAAGTTGGTGGGAAGGCCGGAACGACACGCTGGAGTATAATTATGAACGCCGTCCTATTTAAATCCTAGTATTCATATTTGATTTAGGGAATAACAAGAACCTTTCATGTTCAAAAATACGTTATCCGTCATAACGGAGAGAACTTGAACGCCCAAGCCGAACGTCCAAAAAATAACAAAAATTTACAGGCGTTCACTTTTATACCGTCGTTCTTCATGAGGAAGAGCGGGAGGGTTGGCATTGCATATCACAGTTGAAACAACTCTTTCTGACAATACTGTACCCTCTTGGTTGCTTGATGGAATCTCAAATGGACAGGATGATGTACTGGTCATTTACCCAAATGAAGCAACACGTTCCTCATCGATTCAAACCATACTAGAGCAATCAGGTTCAGTCGATTCAAGCAGGCACACAACACTGTCTCGTTTGATCAAGTCATTGTCAATGGACTTCCGACTCCCAGTGGTTGTTCCAAAATCCGTGGCAGGACTTATTCGGGTCCATGACAAATTTGCAGATGCGGCTTCGAAACATAGATTCCCTCGTCTCCATCCAGATGTTACACGCCTTTGGACGAGTTCGAAGACTGAGCGCTTACTTTCTCTCCATTCCTATGCAATTGAACATCAGATACTCTTCCGCTGGGAAGGTGATCCTGGAGCACTGGAGGCTGATCGTCTTTTAACTTCGTTCACGGATGAAGGACTCATTCACGAGCACCACGTCCTCCCCCACCTGTGCGCTGCTCTCACCAATAGCGAACTCAACACGCCGTATACCATTGGGACGGTATCTGGAATTATTCTTCTCAACCACCCGCCTGACTTTTCTGAGATCCAGAAGAAGTTCATCAAAGCGCTCTCGTCCCGGCGGCCTTTACACCACCTTTGCGTGGCGGGTTCTTTCCGTCTTGGCTATCATGGAGCATACATTGACGATGACATAACGCCAATAAAGGACAAATTCGAACTACCATCTTGGGTCACAGATCATGAAATCTTTTTACAAAAGCCCGATGATGATTACGCGACAGAAGGAGTTCACATCATCCGTTTTGAACAAGCATCACAAGTAATGGACGCTGCAATTTCAGCCATCCAACTTTACAAATCCAATTCTGAGGGAGTTGTTCTTCTCATCGATGCTGACAAACACCGACATCAAGAATGGTCACAACGACTACAGCAAATTGGGATTACATGTGATGTGGATGTGGGAAGCGTTGACAAAACATCTGCTGTGCAAGCAATTCTCCGTTACCTGGCAATTTCACGAGGCCAAGATGCTTGGTCAGCTACAAAATTGTTCGACATTATCCAAGCCCAAGCATTTCCCATTCTAGAGAATCTCTTCTCTGATCTCGAGCATCCAGTACATCATGATTGGCGTCCACGACCACATCTTGACGTGCTGGAGAATATCGGCAGAAGCTTCCACGTTCTTGGAGGCAGAGGAGCCTTGCAGCGATGGCTCGGGTCATTGGCCTCTGCTCAACCGTATTCGATGGAGGCATTCAGGAGAGAACATGAATCTCGGGCACTTGAAGAAACCCAGTGGTGGTTACAGTGTTTAGCAACGGCGTGGGCAGCTCTTTTGGACGAAAACGAGAAGAATTATCTTGCTCAAGAATTTACTGGAACGACTTCGAAGGTCCAACTTCCCCTTCCAAAAGCAAGTAAAACCCCAAGAGATGTTCTTACGACAATCCTCGAGGCTTGCAGTTGGGAAAATCTCTTCGATAGAACACAACGATACGATGAATCAGTTGGTGCAGTACAGACCTGGGTCCGCTTAATTGACTCTCTAATTTTGTACGATTCGACAATTGAATTTGTTGAACTTTGCCGGT
>Ga0213867_1001255_pt1 | contig 11331 bp, 14 predicted proteins | sample PICome_12_FD_160120 | JGI IMG/M metagenome (GOLD analysis project Ga0213867, IMG submission 160120) | Coastal seawater microbial communities near Pivers Island, North Carolina, United States - PICO540 | ecosystem: Environmental > Aquatic > Marine > Coastal | place: USA: North Carolina... | reverse complement strand
TTATTTGATGCTGTAAGTTTAGCATCTAATTGAGTTTGTATTGCAGATGATACACCATTCAAATAACCAAATTCTGTATTAGAAATTGTACCATCATGTATTTTAGTTGCATCAATTGCTGCACTAGCATTTACATCTGCATTAACAATAGAACCATCTACAATTTTTGCACTTGTAACTGAATTGTCTGCTAGTTTGGCAGTTGTAATTTGTGAATCTGCTATGTGAGCTGTGTCTATAGATCCATCAACATACTGTTCACTATCAATTGAGTCATCAGCAATTTTAGCATTTGTAATTGCATCTGCTGCAATCTTGGCAGTAGTAACATTCAAATCTGTAATGTTTGAAGTTTGGACTGCATTTGTTGCAAGTTTTGCATTTGTAATTTGTGAGTCTGCAATATGTGCAGTATCAATACTACCATCTACATAGTGTTCACTATCAATACTGTCATCTGCAATCTTAGAACCATTTACAGCATCTGCACCAAGTTTGGCAGTAGTAACTGCACCATCAGAAATATTAGATGTTCCAATAATTTCAGTTGGTATAGATGAATTAGTTTTTGAAAGTGCTGCAACATAAACATTTGAGATTGCTTCATTAGATAATGAACCGCTATCCCAAGTTACATTGATTGTAGTATTTGTTGAAAAAGATGAACTAGCAATCGTACCATAGATAGTTCCTGGAGTAGAAGCTGTTAATTTAATTCTTCTTCCTGCATGATAGAAAGAAGTTACATCAACACCATCTATTGTAAAGGATGTTGCACTTGCATAAGTAGCAGTATAAGTACCTGAACCATCACCATATTCTACCCATTGTGAATCATTATACCAATCTCTAGTATTTTTCATTAATGCTCTAATGGCATTATTTAAGTTGGAAGGTAGCATCCCTTCGGCAGTAGAGATACCATTAAGTGATGTATTGTTTGCTTGTGTTGTTGAATAATCTTTTATTCCTGCCATATTAATCTCCTATAAACCATGAGAAAGCCTTGTCGCTTTCTTTGTTTCTATCATTTATTAATGTGTTGATAGCTTCTTCAATTTGTCTTTGAAAGAACTCTTGTGTTTCAAAACTATATCTAACATTATCTATATCAGTTTTTTCCGTCATCTCAAACCAATTCTTGAAGCAATTACATCAACACCTTGAGCATGAGTCCAAACAGACCCAGATGGTGTTTTTACTTTAATTTTAAAATATCTACCAGACTGTCTTACTGGATTATCTCCACTAGCAACCATTGTAGAAGAAGATGATTCTGTAGATGTATCAGCTAATCGTTCTTTACTTTGAATAGTTACTGTAGATGTAGCATCCACAATAGGTCTAACATTTACTATACTACTTCTGTGTCCTGGAAACAACTCCATTTCTCTAGTTTCTATAGTTCCTTCATTATCTGTTCCAGAGAAAATAGCTGCTTTATAATTATTATCTATTGCACCTAAATATCTTTGTCCACCATTCCAAAAATCAGTATCTAATGCAATATTAATATTATCTAGGTTTCCTGAAATCAAATCCATTAATTCTACAGTATATGCACCAACGAATTGTGAGAATATGGTACTAGCACTAGCATCTGCTGTACTCCATTTTTGAGTAGCATAATTGTAAATAATTACTTTATCACAAATACCAGTAGTATTAGATGTATCACTAGCAGATGGATATAACCACATGGCTAATTGATTGAATGGATCAACCGCTGCACAAATTCTATCTGTAAATGCTTTATTTAAATCTAAATCAAAAAATCTATTAACTTTTTCTGCACCAATAGATATTACATTATCTCCATTAAGCTCAAAAAATCCATCATCTGCATAAAAGAAAACTCTACGATTATCTTGGCAAACAGTTCTACCTAATACTGCACCTCTATTAGGTGAGATTACTGAAAGTCTAAATACAGTTGCTCCACCCACATAGTCCATACGAACTATTTGGTTTTGTCTAAAGATATAAGAAATCTCTCCAGAGGTTATGTGAGTTATCTGACCACCTGATCCTGGTAGGTCTTGCAAGTCTGATTGTTTAGTGCCACTTGCCCAAGTTGAAATATCATTAATACCTGACCATTGTATTCTATTTGAATTATTGGTGTGATTACCAGTTACTAAAAAATCTCTAATTACACCTGATACTTTAAAAGTTGGAACAGTACCTGATGTTGCAATTGATGATAAATCTGCAAAGTTAGTTGATGTACCCATTAAATAATATTGAGGTGCATCTACACCATTACTGGCAATAATATAATTGCCAAATTGTGTAAATGTAAAGTAATCAGTATTACCACCTGTTAAACCAGATTTTCTTGATGTAAATGTTCCTGAAGCTAATTGATGTATGTCTGAATTAGTTGCTACAAAATTAAATACAGTATTAGAATTATCTCTAAATGAACCTGCACCTCTACTATCTTTGGCTATGTTGTTTGTAGAATAATTAACTAATGAAGGAAATCTTTTATAAGAAGATGCTGCAAAATAAACATTGTTAGCTGTGTTTGCACCAGGATTATTATATTCTGGTTGGTCAGGTAGCCATTCTCCAAAAGGTATTTGCATTATTCTCCTATTGGTTATTGTTTGTTACTGCAACATATTTATCGTTAAATGAACCTGCAACAGTTACATCACCTCTTTGTTGTAATGGTGCATTTCCAAATTGATCTTCTTTATCATTTCTCTCAAGTCTTTCCATAGCAGTTGTGTACATTCCTTGCCATTGTTGAAGTCTTTGAGGATCAACACCTCCTAAAAAATTAGCAGCATGATATAATGAACCATATAAATATATAGCTGGATGACTTGCTAAAATGTAATTAGAAGTATTGGTATCTGATAAAGCTGGGAACTTTGCATAATAATTTAATGTACCTGTATAAGAGCCAGATGGAGTTGGAGCAAATCTAAAGTTATCTCCTATTATAGTATAGGTAGAAGGCATACCGGATGTAGAACTACCTTTAATCTGATCCATTTGAGATGGAGTAATATATTTTAATGAATATTTAGTTCCACCTTCTGTAATAAAAAAATCTCTTACTTGTAAAAAGTCGCTTGGTATAGATTCTGTTTCTGAATCTATTGTAATAGAAGTTGAGGTATTCATTTTTCTAATTCTTAATTTAGAATTGAAATCAGCTTCTGTTAATACTATGAAATCATTTGCTATCTCAGTTGTTAAATCTGATCTGTTTAACCAGTTAGCGATTGATGTTTTTAAATCTGAATAATTTGCTAGTGCCATTATAATTTTCCTTCAGCAGTTCTAAAATATCTAAATTCGCTGCTATTTAATTTTTCTTTTAATATTTTTTTTTGAACTTCTGGTGGTAGTCCAAACCAATTACTATCACCATTATACTCATTTGCCCAGACACTTAAAGCAATAGTTGGAATACTGGCTACTCTTTTCAAATCTCTTGATTTAGAATAGCCATCATTCATATTTAGCAATTCTTTGTTATGCTTTAGGTGTGAATCAATATTAACTTCTTCTTTAACTGCAATTTTACCTTCCATGTCATCTTTCATGTAAGTTGTTTTTTGCAATCCATCTAAAATTATATCTTTTTTCATTTGCCTTGACCTTTATATCTTTTTTGTTTCTTCTGTCTTTTCTCTGATTTATTCAAAGATTTTTTGTGTTGTCTTGCACCTCTTTTTTTAGGCTTATCTCTTGGTATAAAATGGGTAAATTTTTGTTTAGCCATTAGCCAGACATTTCAGTAACTGAAACTTCAGCACTACCAATCACAGCAACTTTCTCACCAGGTGAAACTTTAAAAATTTCAGGTTGGTCAGCAGGTATAAAGATTGTTGAAGAACCAGCAGTAGATACAGCAGTTGGGTTCGCACCAAATAAAATATAAACATCAGCAGTAGATGCTATTCTTACATATTCAGTTTGAGAACCAAAAGCACTTGATTGTGAACTTGTACCTGTGCTTGTTATTCCTTGATGAGTAGTAGGTCTTAATCCATAATTAAAACTCATAATTTTTCTCCTAATTAATTAGGGGGAAATACCGCTAGGCAAGATCCCCCATGTGTTTATTATCTTCTAATTACAAAAGTTACAACTGCTTTTGAAGTATTACTTGATCCACCATCAGTAATCATTTCGATAGATCCACCTTCAGTTACAGTATTTGCACCAGTTGGTTCAGCTGTGTCTATTGCACCAGCAGAGCCTGAAGCTACGATAGAAATTCCACCGCCAGTAACTGCTGTTCCACCGATTTCAAAAGAAAGTGCGGCAGTACCAGTAATAGTTGCTTGATTAGCAGAAAGAATTTTTACAATTTTTCCACCATCAGGTACAGCAACAAAAGTTGATGAAGCTGTTGATACATCTTCAATTTCAGCTGTTATAAAATAGTCGTTTAATGTTCTCATTTTTTATCCTTTTTATTTGCTTCGTTCCGACTTTAAAAATCTTCAAAGACCAAACAAAATTGTTGATTAAATATGATGGGGGATTTCTCCCCCACCACAAATTATTTATTATGAAGTAGTTAAGTCTGTAACCATTCCACTTGCTTTTTCATTTCTTGACTCAAGAGTGTACTCAGCAACCATAAATCTCTGATCTGCGTCAGCAGTCTGAGCTGGAGTTTGCAAAGCAAAATCTCTTAAGAAAGAAACTGCCCAGTAGTCCATCTCTAATACAAGAGCATCTTGACCTACTTTAGCAGCAGTAGCATTAGCACCTCTAATGAATCTGTTTGGAGCTACTTGCATAGTTCCGAAATCTGACTCATATACATCAATAGAAGTAATTAATCTTCTATCTTCAGCAGCGTCAAATCTTGTAGATCCACCAGTAAAGCCTGATAGTTTTTGTTTATTGAAAGCACCAACCATAATCATGTTAGGGTTTCCGCCTTCATTGTAACAACTTCTCAAAACACCTTTTAACTGATCTTCAGTAAAAGCTCTTTGAGTACCATCAGTTCTAGCAGCACCATTACCTGCACCAGATCCACCAGCACCTGCATCAACATTAGTTTCAATCCAAGTTTGGCATCCACCTAGTTCTCTTGCAGTTGTAGCATCTCCAGCAGCTTTAGCATTGTTAGATAAAAGAGCAGTTTCCATATCTCTTTTTAACTCTTTTGCAGCTTTTGCTACTTGGTAAGCTAACTCATTGTTTCTACCAGCAGATGTTACAGCATCATTAGTTCCTGATACTTGAACAGCTTTAGTAGAGATTTGAGTAAAGTTAGTTTCTTTAGTTGTCGCACTTTGAGTTCCATAAGAAATCGCAGCACCTTCAACCGCAGCATTTGCAGCCACATCAGCTAATGCGTCTGTTTGCCATTGGTGTGAAGTGTTTGTTGCTTTTGTTTTAGCAACGCCAGACATAAAAGGTGTTTCAGTTGGTGATATTGAATAAATAATATCTGCCAAATCTTCTCTTATGCCGACTGTTTGGTATGTTTGATATACAGCCATTGTTTATCTCCTTAGTAGGTTATTGTTTATAAATAACGAAGTAAAAGATCAGTAGCGTCTTTTGGACTTCCTGACTTTTTCAACGCTTTAATTTGATTCAACCTAGACTTAGAGTTTAATTCTTCTTTTGTACTTTTAATGCCTGACTTAACAAACTTAGTGGTTGGTTTAACTTTTTTAGAAACTAAATTAGGTTTAGCTGATTTAGTTTTATTAAAGTTCATACCATCCATAATCACATCAAAATATCTTGAATCATAAATTCTTGCGACATCCTCATTTGAGAATCCCTTAGAACTTAAGTAGTTCATAATATTCGATTTAACTGTTGCACCTTTTATAGGATCAGCAATTTCAGGATGCTTCATGTGAAGTTTTTTTTGTTCTTCTCTTAACACTTCCTGGAACTGAGATTGTTGATGCTCTCTCAGTTTTTGCTGTGCTTGTTGAATTGATTGTTTTCGTTTTTGTATTCTACGATCAACTCTAGCAGCTTCAGTCGGATCTTCCTCCCAAAGAGCATCTAACTCTTTAGAATTCATATCGTTGTTAATTTCAGCGTTCAAAGTAACGACTAAAGAATTTAAATCTTCCATCTTTGTTGAATACTGATTTTTCAGACGATCTTCTTCGGCTTTTAGCTCTCTTTTTTCAATCGCTATCTCCTCAGTTTTTCGTCTATAGTCGGCATCTTTTTGATAACCTGCTTTTAATTCTTCAAGGTCAACATCAATCTTTTCACCATTGATAATAACTTGGTGTAGATCGGTTTCTTGTTCTTCAATCGCATTTTCATCTTCGGATGCTTCTTCTTCTGCAACTTCCTGAACTGGTTGTTCCGGTTGAGTTTCAGTTGGTTGTTCAACCTCAGTTTCTGTTTCTACTTTCGCTTCAACTTCTTCTTTTGGTTCAACTGGTGTTGCTTCTGCTTGAGGTTTTTTGATAACTCCTTTAGAGTCCATTAAACCTTCAATAGATTTAGCAGCACCTTGTACTGACACATTGTTCAGTAATGGGTTACTGTCAGACATTTAAGTCCTCCTATGGTTAAGCTGTCTTACGACTTGGCTTTGATTAAATCAAAGAAAAAAAATTTCTTTGCTTATTCTAACCTTGATGGTTAAAATTTTGTTTGGCGTTGTTGTTTTCTAAAATCTTCTAACTGTTTTTCTGCAAGTTTTCCTGTTTCAATTACAGTTTGAAGATGTTGTTCTACTTTTCCAACAACATTATAAGCAATCCAGAGTTTTTCTCTAGTATCGCTTTCTTTCGCACCAGTTTTTTCAAGTAGTGCTTCAGAATAAAGTTTTTTTAGAGAATCAACTGCCTCTATAAAAATTTTATTCTCCAGTATTTGTTTGGCTTGGTTGGATCGGCTGATTTCTTCCGATCTCCTCACCTGGTCTTTGGTTTCCATTTAGTCCTTGTAACTGTTGACTGAACATATTAGTCGATTTTGTGGCTTGTTCAAGAATTTTGTTATCTCCTGCCACCATCATCTTATCTAAATCTGCATCAGCTTTAATTTTTGCAGCATCTAACTGAGTATTATACTTTAATGCCATTTCTTTTATCTTCGCTTCAAAGTCTAATTGCATTTCTTGAGTTTTTTGAGCCAATTCTTGTGCTTGTAATTGTAGATCAGCAATTTTTCTCTTATTCTCAGCATCAATTCTAGTAAATTCTATTTTTTCAATAGGAGTTAGAGGTGGTGGAGCTGGTGGAGGCATCATTTGTTTGCCAATATCAGGATTAACAAAGTAACTTTCCACATTTTTAAGTCCAGCGTTCTCAATTACTTTCGATAAAGTGTTGTAAATATTTTTTAGAGTTACCATTGGCATCTCTTTTCCACCTTGTAACTGAAATGCTTGAAGTTGTCGTTCAAGGATGTTGTTTAGAACTAGGATTTGTTGTTCTTTAGAGCCAGTTCCAAGTCCTACCACAATATTAATATTAAATTTATCTTTCCATTCAGTAGGTTTAACCGGAATGTACTGATTATTTAACATAACAATTCTTTCTTTGTCTTGATACTTAACCATAAGTTCAAATATTTTTCTAAATAAATCTTTAACACCTGTTTCAGCAAATATTCTAGCAATTAATTCTGAACGCATTTGAGTTTGCGTCATCAAAGTATTTACACCAGTTGCAGTTTTTGAATTTAAAGTATCTGCATCTAATCCTTGAGCAGACTTTGTAATTCCAGTTCTAGCTTCTCTAACAGAATCTAAATAAGATAACATTGGAAATGCTTGTTGTGAAATCGGTTGAGCTTGTAAAGGCTGCATCACTTGTCCTGGAGGTTGCTTAGTTCTAACTACACCACCTGGTCTAGTCGTTAAAAGATCATCCATATTCACCATACCATCCATGATCGCAACTCTGTTGTTATTCGTTAAATACATATTGTCTAATAACTGACGCATGACAGTTGATTTCATTAATTGGATGTCTTCAACTAATTCTGAAATTGATCTTCCATAAAATCTGTGTGGCATTGGAATAGGAGTTACAGTTACAAATGGAACATTATCGCAAGGCATATTTTCTAACACCATAGAACCATCATCCCCTGCTGATACAATTCTTCTTAGTTCTGCAATACCATCTTCATCGTAATCGTATTTTACATAAGACTCATAGATTAAAACTTTTTCTGTAGATTTATCTGTAGCACTATCGACTGGAAACTCATCTATATTTCTTTGTCTAGTAATTTCTTCACTATTGTAAATATCTTCTTCGCTAGTTGGTAAGTCATTAACTTCATCTTCATCATAACCCATAGCAACTAGGTCTGATCTTGACATTAAAACTTTGTGCGAAACAAAATCGGCATCGTCAATAGATTTTGCATTTCTATCAATTAAAAATTCTTCTGGCGGAACGCTTTCAATTTTTATTTTACCAGTTTTTTTAGTTCGTTTAATTTTGCAATTGTATAAAATAAAATCTGGTTCTTGAACTTGAGATACATCTGCTCCTTGATCTTCATATTGTTCTAGTAGTGCTTCAAATTGTTCTTTTGCAGTTTCATCTTCTATTTCTTCTTCTTCAATAATTTCAATTTCATCTTTAGTATCTTCTAATAAATCTTTTTCAGCTTTAGATAAATTTTTGTAAGTTTCAAATTCTACTTTTTCACTTTCGTCATAATAAATTTTTAAGAAACCATTTTTTTCAATTAGAGCATCTTTAAAAAAATTATATAATAATTGGAAACCATTATTGTCTTTGTAAAACACATGATTTAAATATGCGGTTGCTTGTTCTGCCAAAGGTACATCTTCCGCAGTTACCGGTTCGCATCTTACTACTTTATCACTTGCAGTAAAAACTCTAAGTAGGTTTGGCAAGATACTTTCGATTGTATCTGCAACATCAGTTGATACTACCTGACTACGACCATCTATTTCTGTTCCAAGTTTATCACCTAAATAATATTCTAAAGATTTTCTTCTAGACTCAGAAAGATTACCTCCTAAATAGCCTAAAGCATTTTCTATTTGGTTGGATAATAAACTTCTTAATTTAGGATCTGATAATTCGATTATTTTTTTTGCCATATTAAACTATATAATTTGTGTCCACATAAATTGGTTTGTCCCAATCTGATCTTTCGATAGGTTCTGTCACAGCTCCATATCGTACTGAGTCTGCAAAGTGTGATGCCCAGTTGTGCAAAGGTTTATTTCTAAAACAATTATTTTTTTCATCCCAGCGTTTGCAATATGATTTTAATGCCTCAACCAACTTTTTGCAATTGTTTTTATGAAAGTAGCACTTAGGCAACATTCGTCTTACTTGCTCAATACCATCTTCTACACTAAGTTTAGGTGCTATGTCAAATTCTAGCCCCATTTCTTTTGCGGTTTCCCACCTAGACTTATTCGTTCCAATCTCTCTAACTCTAATATCATGGGGAGCTATATGCTTTGAGTAGTTATAAGGTTTGCTATCTATAATATTTAAATAATGCTCTAAACCCTCACCTGCATTTTCATAGCAGTCGATTATTCTAACTTCATCATTGTGTCGTTGAGCAAAGGTAATCACAGTAGAGTCGTTCATTCCTAAATCCCACCATGTTTCGACCTCTAAATTATCATCGATTTCAAAATTTTTAACATTCCCTTTTTCTTCTAGTTCCTCAATTGTCTTACCATAATAAGAACCTGATATTCCAGCTTGGAAAGAACATTCAAATTCTTGAGCATAACTTTCTGGCGACATTGTTTGTTTTGCAGCTTGTAATTCTTCCTTTGCTATAATGTTTGTTTCACTAGCTTTGAAGACTGCTGTAAACCAATCTTTATTGTGTTTAGCATTTTCATGTAAATCAAAGAACCAGTTTCTTCCCATCGGAGTGCCTATGAATATTGCAAAGCCTTTTCTGTCCGACAAACAAGGTCTTAAAATGGTATCAAAAAGGTCTGGCGAAAGGTTTTGAGTTTCATCGCAAACTATCCCATCAAAATACTGACCTCTTATGGCAGCACTATTCTCACCGCCTAAAATTTGTATTCTTGAATTATTAACTGAGAAATCTACCCTAAGTTCAGACTCATTGAATTTTGTTCCTGGTATGGCAGAGGAAAATTGTTTCATATAATCCCAAGCGGTGCTTTTTCCTTGCAACCGGTAAGGAGAGATAAAAGCAAATCTAGGATAGGGTTTATTGCTTGTTAGAGCAGCTCTAATGAGGTGGTTGATAGCAAATACAGTCTTACCCCCTCTACGATGAACAATGATGACATTAAAGCGGTTCTTATCGCATTTTTCATGCAAAAAATTTTGGATTTTTCTTGGTGCGTAAGGAATAACAATTTGTTTCATTTTAAAACAAAACCCCTATACTTCATTTCCCCAAACATCCCAACCAGGTGTAGTTTGTCTAGCAAATAATTCTATTCTTGGTAAATCTCCAACTAATTCTAATATTAAATCTTTGAATTTATCTGGTTTTTTTGAATGTTTTTCAATCGGAAACACCTGAAGTTGTCTTACAGAATTAGATAACCTTTTTGGTTTTCCTTTTGTTGCTAATATACATATTTCAGGATTAGCTCTTGTCCATCTACCTAAACCTAAAAAAAAACTATCAGATTTTTTATTTTTTTTACACCAAACAAAAGCAGTTGATTTATATTCAAAACCCCATGATTTTACTACTTCCATAAATTCATTTAATTTAGGTAATGTAACCCACATAAATAAAACACAATCTTCGTCTGCAATTTGTTTTACAGGAAGATTACAAATATCTTTTAAATTCATTACTGAATAATGATCAGTTACTGAACTATTCATCATTTGTCCTTTATAACTCCAAGCAGGATCTGCATAAATAATTTTATATTTTTTATTAGGAAATATCATTCAATGTATAGTTGTATTTGAATCTGGATAATCGTCTGGCAAAATAAATTGTGTTCTTAAGAATTCAGAAAAGTCTTCAGCTTCATCGTTTGTTTTAAAACCTTGAAAGTGTGTAATGACAATTGGTTTTTTTGTCGTTTTATCTTTCATAATGAAGATTATTGTTTTTAGAAATCTATCGTCCATGTGTTTGTAGCATACATTAATTTTAATTTAACCGGTAACACAAAATCAGGTAGCCACCAATTAAAAACCCCCCTAATTAGAAACCAAGATCCAAAAATCAAGGAATTATTACTAACGATAATTCTGGACTATCAATAGTAATCTTTCCGATAATTAATGATTATCAGAAAGTTCGCTATTTGTTCTCATTTGTGATATTTTTGCAACACCTTGTATGTATAATCTGTTTTTTATGTGTGCAAAGAATACCTTTAAACCAATAAAATCAACACTT
>Ga0213867_1001254_pt1 | contig 11336 bp, 6 predicted proteins | sample PICome_12_FD_160120 | JGI IMG/M metagenome (GOLD analysis project Ga0213867, IMG submission 160120) | Coastal seawater microbial communities near Pivers Island, North Carolina, United States - PICO540 | ecosystem: Environmental > Aquatic > Marine > Coastal | place: USA: North Carolina | collected... | reverse complement strand
TCAAGGATATTTCCCATCCCCTAATACAGATTACCCAGTAGAACAATTTTTTAGAGGTTGGGCTGGAGCTAATTATTACGTAAATGGTAATTTAATTTCTTATAATGGTATTTTAGATGACCCATTGCAATCTTTCTTTACAGGATCTACAGAAAGAGATAAGGATAGTTTACCTAATTATGTCCCATCAATATTACCATTTTTTATAGATGCATCTGCTAGTTATCAAGAAATACAATCTAGTAGTTTTGTAGAATTTAATTTTCAATCAAACTTAGTAAGAATTGGTCCTAGCTTTACTACAGAAGCAGGAAGTGGAGAAACTATTTATTATTATAAAGAAGATACAGGACAAATTGTAATTAGGGGATCACAATACCTTAATATTAAAAAATCAGAAGCTGTAGATTACGAACCATTATATAACACTCAATTAGTTGGTCCTAATAATACTACTACTATAAATTATGAAACTCCTGAAGGGTTTACAATACCCATTTTACCATCTCAATCTTTATGGTTATCCAGAGGTATTGCTCCTATAGGAACTAAAAATGGTAATTTATATAAATACAATAGATATTTACATAGACCATATAAAACATATATAGTTACTTCAACAGGATCTGCTGAATCAGGATATGGAAATCAAGTATATGGTAGAGATAATTATGGCACCCCAGGTAGCAGCCCAGTAGGACCACCTCCAAATGAATTTGGAAGTGTATATGTAGCTTATTCAAGTTCAGAAGCAAGCGCAAGACCTATAGATGGAATCTATACCTTTAACCAACCCCTAATTGAACCCTTATCAGTTTCAGCTTCAGTTGATTTAAGTTATACTTCAATTACACCCTTAGAATCATCTTCTTATGGTACAGCTAGTTATACTGATGTTGAATTTCAATATGGAGGAACAGGAAGTGGGGATGATGTTCTAACATGGCAAACTGCTACTTTAAATTTATATCAAAATAATACTATAATCCAATCCCAACCAGTATCAATTACTCATGATGAGATAATTAATGGTATAACTTTAGATTTGGATTTAGAATTACAAACTTACCAAGTTTCCCCAGGTGATACATTAAGATTATCTCTTGCAGTTTCAGATGAACCTGTTACATTTAATTCTTCATTGTTAGCAACTTCGTATACTATGAGTTTTAATAACTTAGTATACCCTTCTAATGATTTAACTCCGGTAACATTTAACAATTACCTTGAATTAAATGATGATTGTGATCCTTTAGTAAATAATGTTGTAGGAGATAGACCAAATGCACGTTTACAAGATGTAGATTATTCTGTTGATATATTAACTCCAGTAAATTTTGATCAAATATTAAAAGATGAAGCAGTTAGAGCATCTGTTCCCGAATCAAATTATACTCAAATAGGATTTACAAATCAAAGATATTTTGGAAGTTCAATTACTAGAGATCAAGTTAATGAATATAATGAAAATAGTAATGTAGATTTACTTAATAAATTTATTTATACTAATCTAGAAACTTCTAATAAAGGAAAAGGCCCTAAATTAGGTAAAGTACCTAATGTTGAATTAAAAAATGGGTATATAGCTTATTTTAATAAAATAGTAGATCCATATCCAAATCTAAATGGAAAAACTGCCTATTATGTTAAATATTTAATTGATGAAACTGGAACTATATTTGATCCTACTTTATCAGATATAAACTTTTCTATATTTGAAAAAACTTTTCAATTATATGATTATGATAAAAAACCAACTAGGGTAAAAACAAGTCTCCAAAGTATAGAAGAAGCTAAAGAATTATCTCAATTAAATAAAGGTTTATCTAACACTTTTAAATTAGGCCAATATCCATCTCCAATTTTATACTCTCAAAATTCTAGTACTAGCCATGTTAATATTATCCCTCTATCAGGAAGTAAATTCTATACTTCTTTAGGAATTGGAACCACATTTTCTGATTTTGGTTATGAAGCAAATGCTACTTCCTCTGCCCCTTTTGTAGATAATAATAATGCTTCAACTGATTTTAGTACTACAAAGTTAACTTTCTCCCCAAGTGATGTTATTATAGATGTTAATGGTACTGGAAGTTATAATGGCAATGGAGAATTTGTTTTCCCCCAAGATGCAAATGCACCTATCCCTAATAGTAATGGTCAAAATTTATCTGATAATTATGATTTAAATGGTAAATTTAAATTTTATACCACTAGTATCCCACCTGGATATGAATTTAGTAGTTATGCTTTGGATGATCATAAATGTTGTAGAGCTGGATTTATGGACTTTACTTTTAAAGTATATCAACAAACTCCTTTTAGTCCTACATTTTCTACCTCAAATTTTGGATTCAAATTTAATTCCCTTATTTTAAGAATTTTAGAAAATGCTGATAGTGCAACTCCTACTATTTACTCAATCCCAATCCCCCTTGGAAGACAAACTAGTAAAAGAGGAACAACGAATGGGCTATATACAACCAGAGAAGGAGTTAAATTAGAATTAAATTCTCAATGGTTGTGGAGACATATAATTACTACTTTAGGTAAAAGTTGGAGTCGTGACAGTAGATTTGATACTATAGCCCTAATCGGGGGTGGATGGGATGGTGATGGTTACCAAGATAAATCAGTTGAATGGGAATGGGAGCTAGATTTTACATTAGGTGAGCCTGAAAATTACTTTAAACAAAACTCAGGATATTATTTTGAAGCTGAAGGTAATATAACTCCTAATGTTCAATGTAGAAGAAAAAATAGAGATTATTTCACTAATTTTAATGGTCCTTCATATGATAAAAATAATGGACATCAATGGAAAAGAAGTTTTTTCCCTAAAATATATGGTAATGAAAGATTCCAACCTGAATTACAATTAAAATTATCATCTCCTTTAAGTGCAGGTGCAAGTAACCAAAATGGAGCTGTTGCACCATATTGGAGAAGAGTGCCCAATACTAGTAATCAACTATATATGTCTTCATCAGCATTAAATCAATCCTATGCTTTAATAGATGAAAATGGAGTTCCTGATAAATACTTTATTCAAGCTAAATTAGATTATCAAGGAAGTACCAATACTGATTTCCCAGGGACAAAAGAACCTAGCTTTATTGAAATGGATCCTATAGTTGATGTTTGGTCTTTACAAGTAGGGGATGAGATTAGATTTGAAAACAATGAAAATTTAACTTATACAATTACTTCAATTGATGGGCAGGAAGCAATTATCCCTCCTATTTTACCTAATGAAAATGATAGCATAGATAAAAAACTAAAAGTTATTGTTACTCCATCTTTAGATGATGTTGAACCTGCTAATTTTGATTTCTTTGTAGTAAGAAGATATAAAGAAAATAGAAACTTTATAATTTTAGATCAACAAATGCCTTATGGTTTCCCTGTTAGTGCTTCTTCTTCCCCTGGTATTTTATTACCTGAACATAGAATCGAAAAATATGATCGCAATCCTGACGAAGTACTCAAGGATTTGATTGAAAAAAGAATAATTTAATATTTATAACTAAATATATATTTACCAAATGGGATATTTAAATAATACCGTAATAACAGTTGATGCTATCCTAACAAAAAAAGGTCGTGAATTACTTGCTCGTAACGACGGATCTTTTCGCATCACACAATTTGCTCTATCGGATGATGAGATAGACTATACAATGTTTAACCCAACTCACCCTTCAGGGTCTTCATATTATGGTGAAGCAATCGATGGAATGCCTTTACTAGAAGCATTCCCAGATGAAAGCCAAATTATGAAATATAAATTGGCAACTCTACCTCGTGGTACAGCTAAATTACCTGTACTTAATTTAGGTTATAGTGCTATTACTTTAAAACAAGGGGCTGCATTAGCAATTACTCCCCAAACCCTAAATTATTTGGATAACGAGCAAACATATGAAACAAGTGGATATTCAGCAACCATAGCAGATACTAGATTAATGAACACCTTCACTGGGATGGGTATTAATAGTGAAGCAGCAACAGCTCAAAATGCTACTACTACATTAGGTACAAATGTATCTAAAACAGTGATTGGTTCACAAATTAACTTAAAAGCAACTACTGTAAACACATTGTTTGGTTCTAATACTCAAATTAGAACAACTTTAACAGTAGTAGGATTAGATAGTGGTGCTAGAATTACTATCCCAATAACTGTAAATAAAACCACAAATTAATAAGCTATGGGATTCAAAAGATTAGAAGCAGAAGATTTTTTAGTAAGTGCTGATTCAGTATCATCTACAGTATGGTCAGGCAATCAACCAACTTTAACTTCTTTTTTCACCTCCTCTGCTCAAGTAGGGGATAGATCAGGAGATTATTACATAGCAGTATATCAAAACACCCCTACTGCTAATGATGCAGAAGTACAATTTGATATTGCTTTTGCAGATAGCCAAGGTAGAGGTACTATAGCCTATAACTCAGATGTATCTACTACTTTATCTTATTCTAGAACTATATATGGTCAATATAGAACCCTTGTTTTAGAAGATGAAAATGCAGATTTTTCATTTGGTGGTGTAACCACTAACCAATATTTTTATGTTATTAGTATTAATAGAGCTAGATATAAAGAAAAATTATTACCTGGCTCTTTAAATTTAACTTTAAATAATGGAACTAGAACTATTGAATTAACCGATAACTCCCAGGATGTTAATTTACCCGATTATTATGGGACCCAAAGAGCATTCCAAATTGTAAGTGGATCTAACGGGTCAGCTTATCAAAATAATGGATATGCAGGTGCTAATGGTAATAGTACAACTATTGGTTCTTATGGTTTATTTTTACCTGATTCATCTACTTTAATATTAAATGGTAAAGCATTAGATGATTCTACATATGGTATTAATTTAGGTACTAATCTAACAGCTAATACAGATGGTGGGAATACAGCTAAAATATTTGGTTCTATCGCTTCTGGAGCAGATTTTGATTTAAATTCGGAAGAAACAGTTACTTCTGATTTTGTATTTATTAGAGCTAGAAATAGTGAATTTAACTATTCAGAAAACCCATCATTTATCGCCTCTTCAACAGGTGAAGTAGTATACGATTATTTTATTAATAACCCACAAGTATATCCTACATCAGTTGGTTTGTATAATGATTCAAATGAATTATTAGCTACAGCTAAATTATCAAGACCTATTCAAAAGAACTTTACAAAAGAAGCTCTGATTCGAATTAAACTAGACTTCTAATGAATGGCCGCTTTCAAAACCCTCAATGCTCAAGATATAATAATTTCACCCCTACATCTAAATAAAGGATTTAGATTTGAGGGAAACTCGGCTTTAGTTGCTAGCGACGTTAACATTGGGAGATATTTAGGTAAAAATACAGATTACTTAACAGATCAAACTTTAACTGGGCCTTCTAATAACAGAAAGGCTCAATCTTTAGTATATAATCAAACTAAACAATTATATTATACTAACTACCTTTCAGGTAGTGGAGAATTATCAAATGTAGCAACTGCTAGTTTCAACCCAGATGGTACTATAACTGGTGAAGTATATTCTCCAGCATATGATAATTTTCTAGACACAACATTAGAGGCAAAACGTTATTTTCCTACTTCTTCTGATTCTACTATTGGAGTATTATCTATACCTCAATACATGTATGGAGATTTTATTCAACCTGAATCATTTAATTTTTCTACACCCAGTGGAAGTTATACTGATGATGGAGAAGGAAGATTAGTTTCTGGATCTACTTATATAGGTAATATTATGTATGAACATGGTATTATTGTTTTAACTGGGGGAGAACGAACAAGAAATTATTGGGATGAAGAAATATCTACATTTATTAATAATTCTAATATAATTTGTTCATTCTCTAGTTCATATACAATATATGAAACACAATACAAGTGTACTATAGGAGAAAGTGAATATAATTTTACTCAAAATCCATCTGTAATAAGTGGATCAAATGGTACACCTTGGGGTTTTGCAACAAGCTCATCTTTTTCACCATACATAACCACAGTAGGTTTGTATAATGACCAAAGAGACTTAATAGCAGTTGGTAAGTTAGCCCAACCTTTACCTACTTCTAAAACAACTGATACAACCATATTAATAAACATTGATAAGCAGTAAATAAGACATATTTATAATAAACCTGAAGTAAAATGGCCAAAAAACTTAATTATGAATCTCAAATCCAGGATGGGGAAACTATACAAGCATGGCATGTATCCCAATCAGTAGATGCTTTTACTGGAGATGAAGATTATGACATAACAATTTCGGGATCCCTAACCGTTACAGGATCCGTTTTTAACCCAACAATCCAAGAGGATCCAGTTGGGTACAATACAGTAATGGTAAATACCTCCACAGGAGAACTGTTCTATACAGGTTCTTATGGTGGTGGAGGAGGAAGTGGAGAAACAGGAACATCAGGTACATCAGGAGTTTCAGGTACTTCAGGTGTAACTGGTACATCTGGTACTTCAGGAACAAACGGTGCCCCAGGAACAAACGGTATACCCGGAACTTCAGGAATCGATGGAACTAACGGGACAAATGGTACAGATGGAACTAATGGAACTAATGGAGCTTCAGGTACTTCAGGAACAAGTGGAGCTACAGGAGTTTCAGGCACATCTGGTACTTCAGGTACCGATGGTATAATAGGTACTTCAGGTACATCTGGTACTTCAGGAATATCTGGCGCCTCTGGTACTTCAGGTACTTCAGCTGTTGGTACTTCTGGTACAGATGGTACTTCAGGAACAAGTGGTATAGATGGTATAACAGGTACTTCAGGTACTTCAGGTGTAGATAGTACTTCAGGTACTTCAGGCACATCTGGTACTTCAAATGATGGTACAAGTGGTACTTCAGGTACATCTGCAGTAGGAACATCTGGTACTTCAGGTATAAGTGGAACTTCAGGAACAAGTGGTAGTCAAGGTACTTCAGGTACTTCTGGTACAGACAGTACTTCTGGAACATCTGGTATAACAGGTACTTCAGGTACATCTGCAGTAGGAACATCTGGTACTTCAGGAGCAAATGGAACCTCAGGAACAAGTGGTAGCCAAGGTACTTCAGGTACTTCAGGTGTAGATAGTACTTCGGGTACTTCAGGTATTTCAGGCACATCTGGTACTTCAGCTGTTGGTACAGCAGGAACTTCAGGTATAAGTGGAACTTCAGGAACAAGCGGTAGCCAAGGAACAAGTGGTACTTCAGGTATTTCAAGTACATCAGGTACTTCAGGAACATCTGCTTTTGGTACTGCGGGTACATCCGGAACTTCAGGAGCAGATGGTGTATTAGGTACATCCGGTACTTCAGGAATTGAAGGAACAAGTGGAACATCTGGTATATCAGGTACAGCAGGTACTTCAGGCACATCAGGTGCTGGAGCTTCTCTATCAGTAGAATATTCAGGAAGTGAAGTAGCATCAGGTGTTGAAGTTATATCATTTTCAGGATCTGGAGTTCAAGATGTAAGACCTTATTCAACAGGTAGTGGAGTTGAAGTAGTAATAGCCGGAGGTGGAGGAGGCGGCGGAGTAGATGTTGTATTTAACACCGCTATAAGATATGTTGCTTCAGAAACTTCTACACATAAACTAACATTAGGATCAACTGGTGATTACTTTGGAAGTAAATCATGGACTAGATCAGGAACTACAATTACTATAACAAGTACAAGTCATGGTTTAACAACAGGTGATTATGTAATGCTACGTAACGCCAATGAAGATTATGTTTATAATGATGTAACAGTATCTGGTGTTGATACATTTACTATGACAGTAGCAAATACAGGTGGTACTTCAGGTGATGCCGCAGCATATATACCAGCATTTGGAGGAACAGTTACAGAATCTTCAGGTGATGTATCTGCAGTAACAATTACAGCCCCAGGTGCATTAAGTGGTAGTTGTCAATTATATAGTTTACAAATATTTGGGGATACTCAAACAACTAACACTCAAATTACTTTACCCACAGGTCTAAAAGAAGGTGCTGGTGGATATACAGGTAGATTAGATATAAACTTACCCCATGTTGTAGCATCTAGTTTACCTAATAATGGTAATATAGCAACATACACTGTAGGACCTCAATTTAATACTGGAACCAACCAAAATATTTTAACTTTAGTTGGATTTGGAGATGCATTTGGTCCTGCACAAGCAAAAGTTACATTCTTTTAACATATAAAAAAGAAATAAAATTATGGCTGATAGTAAATTAGCATTTGCGGGTATAAGTGGTATTTCTGTCTCTGATATATTTAGAGGAGGTAGTACTACTACTACCTTCCTTAGAATTAGAGCTAATACTACTATAGGTAGTAACGATTTAACAAACGTAACATTTAATAGTGGTGCTGTAGGTTTAAATGAAATTAGAATAGGTCAAGTTATATTTGCCTCAGGTGTAGGATGGTCAGATAATACCACTATAATTACAGCTATAGATTTAGGTAATAATACTCTTACTGTAGCTGATGCCCCTACTGCTAATAATACCGCAAAATTAATGCCTATAAGACCTTCCAAAGGTCAAACTTATATTCAATCTGGTTCTATTACCGCACCACAAAATTCAGGTATATCATTTAGAGATATTACAGGAAGTATTGAATCAGATTACGACCCTGATACTTACAAATGGAATGTTTCTTTTCAATTAGCTGATATCCTTAATGATTCTCAGGCTATAGCAGGGGAATTTGGTCAATACGAGGTAACTGAAATTATATATAGATCATCAGATGGTAATGAAGCTTCATTTTATGTATCAGCTAGTACCGAAGGTATATTACAAGAACCAGATAATAGAATTCCTGTTTCTAGTTTTGTAGGTTTTCCTATATATGAAGTTTCTAAATATGGTAATTTAGGTCCTAGTTTTTCACCAGAAGATTTACCTAATGCTGGTGTAAGTCAAGGTTCTGCTCGTTCTACTTATCAAAATGTTATTCAAGATTATTATGATGATTTAGAAGTTTATGTAGCACATTCAGGTTCTACAGTAGAAGAAAATATTCAATTCATTAATTTTACAGGATCAGGTATACAAAGTATAATTACTTCTTCTGATGCTAATGGTAAAAGAGGAGTTGAAATTAAGATTGAAGGTGGAGGAAGTGGATCAGCAGATGATGATTGGTTTATAGGAGATACATTTCTAACAGCATCTAAAGATGTCCGTATTACAGGATCATTATTAGTAAATAGACAAGACTCTACATCAGATTTCTTTTTAATAAAATCCGGCAGCTATGATACTTTAAAAGTAGATAGTGAAGGAATTACACGATTTTTTGCGCATATTGATGAAACAACTCCATGGGCAACACCTGATTATGGAGGATTATATTTTATGTCTTCTTCTGTTTGGGTAGCAATAGACTAAAAAAAATATAATACGTATAACTATAAACATAAATTAATTTTTAACTAAAAACAATTATTCTCAATGGCAACTTGGAAAAAACTCATTGTCTCCGGATCAGATATATCTCAATTAAATGATGATCTTGGAGTACATTTATCGGGCAGCGCAGGTGGAGCAGTAGAAAATGTTGGATCAGTTACCTTAGGTAGTACTGGTTCTTTAGCTGTAAGATATGACAGCACATATATTACTTCTTCAGGTGCAGGCCAAGGACAATTAAGCGTAGTATCAGCTAGTATTGATACTTCTAGAATTGCTCAAGATACTATCGTAGTATCACAAATATCAGCTTCGGCATTAGTAACATCTTCTGTAGGTGGTGGTGAAGGATTATCACCTAATACTACTGGTTCAGATGATAAACTACCTACAGCAAAATCAGTTGTAGAATATGTTGAATCACAAGTAGGGGCTGCTAACGATCTTAAAGTCTCTGGTTCAGATGGTACATCAACTACAGTTGATTTATCTGATGATATCGTATTTGTAACTTCTGGTAGTGATGGATCAATTCTTACTAACATATCTGAAGCTACTAACACAGCATCAATTGCAATTTCTGTAAATACAGGATCAGATCACTTTATCTCAGGATCTAGAAAAACTATTTCTGTAACTGATACTCAAGGTGGAAGTGGTATTGATTTATCTTATGACAGTGGAAATGGTATTTTAAGTGCAAGTTTACAAACCGCTTCATTTGTATTAGGTGAAACTGGTATTGAATTAGGTACAACCGCTTCAGCAGTAGCAGGTCTTACAGGATCTAACTTCCATATTACATCTTCATACATCTCTTCTTCAACCTTAGTTGAAGTAGAAGGTTCTGGATCATTTAGTGGTTCATTCCAAGGTGATGGTAGTAGATTAACAGGAATTAGATCTGGTTTAAATATTACAGCTTCCTATAATGGAACAGCACCTACATCAGGATCTGTACATCCAACAGGATCACTTACAATTCAAGGATTCCAAAATGAAATCTCTGCATCTTTCCAAGATCCAGGAGATATACTTCAAATTAGATTACCTGAAGATGTAACCGTTCGACAAGATTTAAAAGTTGAAAGAAACTTAACCGTATTAGGTACAGCTTCATTCCAACATAGTACTAACCTAGAAATTGCTGATAGATTTATCTTATTAGCCTCTGGTTCAAATACTCCAGGAGATGGTGGTATTGTTGTTCAACAACAAACCCAAGACATTGGTCACTTATTTGGATTTGAATCAGGTTCAGGTGCAGTAGGTGTTGAAGGTGACTTCGGTAGATGGGCAATTAACAGTAACTTCCATGCTTCAGCATCATCATTTGATCCTGAAGGATTTATGGCAACAGTTTTAGCATCAACTGAAACTAATCCTAATACAGCAGGAAGCCATCAATCAGGTACACAATATGCTCAACCAGGTAACTTACATGTAAGTACAACTGATGAAACTATTTGGATATACTCATAATTAAGTTTAAATTAATTATGTTTATTCTAAATGGGTTTTAAAGCAAATAAAGTTGAAATTGGAAATATTCCTAAGTGGATGGTGGAGAAAAAATCTTCACCATCCATTACTTGGGAAAAGCATGAAGAACTTTTAAAAGAATATTCTAAAAATTTTTCTAAAGAAATAGAAGAACTAAAAGAAGAAATCTTTAATATAGATTCTCAATCATCTCACTCTCAAAAAGTATTTAAAAAACAAATTAAGTTTTTAGAAGATAAAGATACTAATTCTTTATCCAAAAATGAACTTATGTTTCTTTTACATTTTATAAAAGAAGCAAGTTTTAAAGGAGCACAATTAGAACATGTATTTCAAGTAACTTTAAAGCTTCAAAATCAATATCAATTTATTGAAAAA
>Ga0213867_1001252_pt1 | contig 11338 bp, 7 predicted proteins | sample PICome_12_FD_160120 | JGI IMG/M metagenome (GOLD analysis project Ga0213867, IMG submission 160120) | Coastal seawater microbial communities near Pivers Island, North Carolina, United States - PICO540 | ecosystem: Environmental > Aquatic > Marine > Coastal | place: USA: North Carolina | collected... | reverse complement strand
CATTATTGCGGCCCCTTTACCGCGCAAAACCTTGGGATTAATGTCAACGGAGGACATGCTGAATATGTTTTGGTTAAAGATGCAAGGTATTTATTTGATGCAGGTGATACTCCTGAAGAATTAGCAGGCAGTTATGCATGCAGGGGTCTTACAGCGTATAGTGCTCTCAAAAAAGCCAAGTTGAAACCAAATCAAAATAATATAGTTATTATAAGTGCTGGCGGTTTAGGACTTTTAGCCTTAAAGATTGCAAAAGCTGCATATAACATCAATCCAATTGTTGTTGATATAGATGATAAGAAATTAGCGATAGCTAAGAAAGCTGGAGCAAGTGAAGTAATAAATTCTACACATGAGGGAGCAGCAAAAAAAATAATAGAGCTATTAAACGGCTCAGTGAGCGCAGTCATTGATTTTGTCGGCTCTGAATCATCTGTGAACTTTGGCTATAGCTTGTTTGGGTTTAATAAGGGAGGAAATTATATTCTTGTTGGACTGCTAGGCGGAAAATTTGATCTTCAGCTGCCGCTTCACACCTTTACTGCAAGGTCTATAACTGGAACATATGTTGGTAGCATGCAAGAAATGAAAGAGCTGATGGAGCTAGTTAGGTCTGGAAAAATTGAGCCTGTTGAGGTTGAGTCTAGACATATATCTCAAGCAACTGATACACTACGTGACCTTAAAAATGGAGACGTATCTGGTTTAGTATGTCTCAAGCATGATTAAAATATGAAGACAGGTAAAAACAATCTTTTATTGCTAATAGCTGGATTGCTATTTATTACATCTGTTTCAGCTGATTCTCTTATTCATGACCATATTTCAGAAGAAGAAACTTCAATTGAGTGTCAATATAACGAAAATAAGACTGTTGATATTAATCAAAATAAACCCAGCCTTATTGGTAAAACTCTTCTTGAAAAAATTGATGAAGATTTAATCCAAACTTTTCAATCCCCTAATACAAACTACTTTTACTCAAGGGCTCCACCAAAAAATTAAATCTAATAGTTTTTAATTTTAATTTTTTTAAGGAGTTCATATGAATAAATTTTTTAACGCGTTAATCGTTTTAATTGCGTTTTTTTCAATCGACACTAATTCTCAACAGGTTGTTGAAGAAACTGTCGTGGTCACATCTGCATTAGTAGATACAAGCTCAATAGATCAACCTCTGTATGTTATTAACGGAGATGAAATTCTAGAAGGAGCTACAACCAGCCTTGGTGAAGCTATTGACGGCTATTTAGGTATTTCAATAGCTGATTACGGTTCGGGAGTTGGTCAGCCAATAATAAGAGGCATGTCAGGCTCAAGAGTAAAAATACTAAAAAATGGAATGGTTAACAGAGATGTATCATTCTTGGGAGCAGATCATTTAAATGATCTTGATCTTAATGATGTTAGCCAGATAGAAATAGTTAAAGGCCCATCTTCATTGCTTTATGCAAATGGCTCAATCGGCGGAATCATAAATGTAGTAGATGACTGCATTGCTCAAATGGATTTTGATGGAGCTGAGTTTGCTGCAGGTTATGAATCACAATCTGTAAATGATGGAAATACAGAATATTTCAACTACAAGAACAATGTTAATGGCTTTAATTTCAATTTTGGTTACAAAAATACAGAGTTTGGGAATTATGAAATTCCTCATGGAGCTTTAATGCATGATGAAGATCATGGAGATGAAGATCATGGAGATGAAGATCATGGTGATGAGCATATGGGATATTTGGAAAATACAGACTACCTTTCTGAAGCAACAAAATTTGGTGTTTCTAAAACTGGTGACTGGGGCTATTTCGGAATTTCAGTAGATAATATTGAGAGTATTTATGGCATTCCATTTCATGGAGATGAGCATGGAGATGAGCATGGAGATGAAGATCATGGTGATGAAGATCATGGTGATGAACATGAAGAGCATGAGGGTGAGAGAATTTTTTCAACAACTGACTCAGAGAGTCTAACCCTTAAGGGCTCTTATAATGTAAATGGTTCATTAGTAAATAAAGTTGATTACACCTTTAGGAGCAGTGACTATTCATTAACAGAGGCTCATGCTGAAGAGCATGGAGATGAGCATGGAGATGAAGATCATGGAGATGAAGATCATGGTGATGAACATGAAGAGCATGCGCCGACTGTATTTTTGAACGATGCAAAAGAATATGGTGCAATCTTTGATATCTCAAAAGGTGATCTTAGTAGAAAGATTTCATTTAATTTTGTTGATGAAGATACATCTATCTTTGGTGAAGAAGCATTTATGAACCCTGCAAATAATAGAGAAATAACACTTGGTTATTTTATGAGTAAAGACTTTGATCCTTATACTCTTGATTTTGGTTTAAGGCTTGATCAAATAGATAGATCTGGAAGCGTGTCTCATGAAGATGGTGATAACGAAAATTTCAATATAGAAGATACAACAAATAGTTTTGCTTTAAATGTTGGAAGAAGCTTAAATGACAATCTTGAAATGACATTAGGGTTTGCAAGTGTTGAGAGGCTGCCTTCTGTTGTTGAATTATTTATGAATGGTCCTCACCTTGCTACAGGAAGATTTGAGGTTGGTAATCCTAATCTTAAGAGTGAAACATCAAATAACTTTGATATTACATTCAACTATGAGAAAGATAACTATTATGCCTATGCAAGCTTCTTTGTAAATGATGTGGATAACTACATTGCATTAATAGATGAGGATGAAGACCATCATGATGATCACGGTGATGAAGATCATGATGACGACGATCATGGTGATGAAGATCATGGTGACGACGATCATGGTGACGACGATCATGGGCATGGGCACGGCAATCTAATTCATGCAAATTACATGCAAGAAAACGCTGAGTTTGATGGTTATGAAATTGAAATTGGAAGAACGGTTGAGCTTGGTTCAGGTGAATTAACAATATCTTTTGGAAGAGATGTTGTTAATGCTCAGTTCTCTGATGGACATAATGTTCCTAGAATAAATCCAGCTAGAAATATATATTCACTTTCTTACAAGCAGAATGATTTAATTTTTAAACTTCATTTAAAGGATGTTGAAAAACAAAATGATTTTGGTGAAGGAGAATCAGCGACTGAAGGATATCAAATGCTTGATAGCAGATTGACCAAAACATTTTCTCCAGGAGGAAAAACTGTTTTAAAAGTATCAATATTTGGTAATAACTTGCTTGATGAAGTAGCAAGAAATCACTCGTCTTTTGTAAAAGATGAAGTTCCCTTACCTGGTAGAAATTATGGAGTGAAATTTAATTTAACTTTCTAATTAAATATTTTATCTGTATGATGATCCCCAAGTTCACATAATACGTGGATTTGGGGATTTTCTTTAAAGAACAAATGAAAACACAATTATTCACTGACAAGTTTGCAATGACATTATCGACAGTATGTTTAGTGCATTGTTTGTTTGCGCCATCATTAATTATTTTATCTTATAGCGCCATCTCAATGTCTGTTGAAAGCGAATTAATTCATAAAGCTATTCTTTTTATTACGATTCCAGTAAGCCTTTTGGCTCTTAGCCTTGGCTATAAAAATCATAAAAGTATGAGCTTTATTCCAATTGGGATTATTGGTTTGGCGATTTTAATTCTTGCCGTAGTTGCTGGCGAAAATCTATTGGGTGAAAACGGAGAACTGGTTATGACTATGATTGGTTCAATTCTAGTTGTTTACTGTCACTATCAGAATTACCAAATTTGTAAGCAATCAAATTGTGATTGTCACGAAAACTAAAATCTAAGAAAATCGCAATCTAGTAACAGGTGTTTAAGTCTTCCTGTAAAATCAATTTTTATAATAATTAATGAAAAAAAAATTTAGCTTAATACTTTCCTTGTTATCGATTTCATTTGCTACTTATGCAGAAGAAATGATTGATGAGGTAATTGTAACCGGAACATTTATTAAACAAACTGAACAAAGATTGCATTCATTAGATACTATTAATGAAGATGCTTACAGAAAATTAAATATTTCAAATGTAGCTGAAATTAGTAAATATATCTCCTCTTCTCTTGGCTCTCACTTTCAAACTAATAGTCTTGATGGGTTTGATCAGGGCATGGCATCTATAAATTTAAGAGGCCTTGGTAGTTCATCTACATTAATTCTAGTTAACTCTAAAAGGCATACGTTTGCTGGAACGCCATCCTCATCAGGAGATAGTTACATTGATCTAAACATAATCCCTGAAATAGCTATTAATAGAATTGATATTCTTAAAGAAGGTGCAACTTCTATATATGGTTCAGATGCAGTATCTGGAGTGGTTAATATAAGTACAAATAATGATTTTGAAGGTTTAAAAATTAGATTTGAGCATCATGGGACGGAAAATTATAATCAGACTGACACTTCTATTAGCGCTCTTGTAGGTTCTAAATTAAATAGACTTAATTATTCTCTCGGACTTAATATCTTAGATAGAAATCCTTTGTCAGCTTCTGAAATAAACGGCATAGCTGAATTGGCAATTAGCGGCCTTGGAAGGTCCTTCAAGGTACATGATGATGACATTGTTACTAATGGCCCTTGGGCCGGGGAATATACAAAAGGAGAAAAAATCCCGGATCCAAACTGCCTTGATAATGGTGGAGTTCTTATAAACCCAACAACTTGTGGTTTTAAGTATGGTGAAAGATTCAATATTGTTAATAGCGAAAATCATAAAAAAGTTTTCTTAAATATTGGTTATATAGCTGAAATGTTTAACTATGATGCTGTACTTTTGATGTCTAACGTCAAAGTAAATGACAATCCTCAGTCACCCTCTTATCCTGCTTTGCCTTTTTTATCTAGAAAAATTAAACCAAATCAAGGTGGTAGTCCATTTAATGTTCCTGTGACTTGGTATGGCAGACCACTGGGGTCTGAGTATGAGTCTCCTGAATCTCCTAAAGATATTAATCAATACAATTTTAATCAAATAATTACTAAAGAATTAGATAGAGGTATTCAGCTTGAGGCGTCTTTGACAATGAGTAATCACTCTAATGAGCATTACAGACCAGACATAATAGACTCTAAATTTTTACAAGCTTTAAATGGTGTGACTATTCAAGAAAATCAGGTTGGAGAAGTTTCTTGGGATATCTTTAATCCTGAAAATAACTCCAACGAATTAATAGATTATATTTCTGGTGCTGAAATATCAAAAAAAACAGCAAGCCTAAAAAGCTTTGAGTTAATTTTCAGAAGAGCTTTCAAGAATAATCAATTGGCATATGGCATTTATGCAGATAAAGAGGAGCTTAAAATTAACTATGACAAAACTAGTGAAGCAAAATTCTCTAATAGTGGTCAAATTCTTAAGACTGCAGACCTTTTCTTTCTGGGAGGTGGTGTAAATGTCAATGAATCAAGAAATAGATACGCTGCATTTGCTGAGCTGGATTCAAAATTAAGAAATCTACATGGAAAAATATCAGGTAGATACGAGAGGTTTGATTCTGCCTCATCTTTTGATCCTAAAATATCTCTTCATTATGAGGTTAATAATAATTTGTCACTTAGAGTTTCAAGAGGATCTTCATTTTCAATGCCATCTATGGCTCAAATGTATTCAAGCGAAATAATTCTTGGCAGCGTAAGAGATTTTGATGGGGGCTCTTCATTCGTACGACAAGCAAAGCTAGGGAATGCTAATTTAAAACCTGCAACTTCTTTAAATACAAATTTTGGTTTAATTTACGCCAACGGAAATCATAAAGTTGCTCTTGATTTATGGAATATTAATTTTAAAGACAGGATTGAAGCAGAGAGCGCTCAAGCGATCCTAAACCTTGATCCTTTTGCAGAAAATATTACACGAAATGAAAATAATGATCTTGTAGGAGTTACTTCAACTTATTTTAATGAGGAGGATACCAAGATTTCTGGTGTTGATTTTAAATACGAGCTTTTAAAAACCAATACAAAAAAACTTGGCTTAGTTTCAGTAAAAGTTGAATCAACAACGCTTTATGAATTCTTAACTCCTGATGCCGCTGATCCTGCAAGGCTTGAGAATAGAGTTGGAAGATTTAATTATGATACACATACTTATTCTCTTCCAAAGACCAAAATAAATGCCTCTTTGCAATTTAAAAAAAATGAGTATGGCTATCAAATTAGTGCTAGATATATAGATGGTTATAAGAATTACAGGACAATTTCTGATTTAGGTCAAACCCTTGGTTATAAGAATATAATAGATTCTTTTCTGGTTTTTGATTTCTCAATTGGAAGTTATCTCGAACTTAGAGGTGCTACAGTATATTTTAAGCTATCTATAGCTAATGCTCTTGATCAATCTGCTCCAAGGGTATTTGACGCTCCAGATTTTAGTTTTGATACAAGGGCTCATGACCCAAGGGGTAGAGTTATTGGGTTAAGTTTTGAGTATTTGCGTTAATAAAAAAGTTACTTTTACTAATTTTCCTATTTTTTAGACTAAACTCACTAAATGAATAATATCGAGCAAGCAATAACACAGGTAATTGAAGAAAATAATCTGTCTAGTTTGTGGAATGAAAATGTCTGTAAAGAGTTAGAGAAATTAAACTTAAATTTATCAGATAAAAGAAAAGACTTAACTAAAGTACCCTTTGTAACAATAGATGGATCAGATGCAAAAGATTTTGATGACGCCATTCATTGCATAGAAAGTGAATCTTCATATATTTTAAGTGTTGCTATTGCTGATGTTGCTGGATTAGTCAAAACAAAAAGTGCCTTAGATAAAGAAGCTATGCATAGAGGAACTTCCATTTATTTCCCATCTAAAGTAATTCCGATGTTGCCTGAAAAAATTTCTAATGACTTATGTTCGCTCGTTCCAAATAAGGATAGAAATACTGTTGTGTGTGAAATGACAATTTCATTTAGCGGCAATATGGAAAGCTACAAATTTTTTGAGGCTAGAATAAATTCACACAAAAGAATGACCTATGATGAGGTAAATCTTATAGTGAAAAATAGTTCTGGTATCGACAAAAAGATTGGTTACTCGTTGATAGCGCTATCAAAACTTACAAGGATCTTATTGAGAAAGCGTCAGGAAAGAAAAGCTTTAGAAATTGAGGCCCAAGAGCCATCATTAAAAATAAATAAATTAGGAAATATTGATAAAATTGACCTCCCAAAAAGATTGTTCTCACATCAAATGGTTGAAGAATCAATGCTTGCAGCTAATGTATGTGCTGCTAATTTTATGCACAAACATTATAAATCTGGTATTTATAGAATTCATGAAGAGCCAGAGGAAATTAAGCTTGATAGTTTAAAAAATTTCTTCTCTATTAAAGGGTTTTCTAAAAAATTTGGCAATAACTCTTTAGATGTATTAGAGCAATGTCTTCAATTTGCGAGATCAAAAGATTTAAATAAATCCCTTCAAACCATTGTGCTACAAAGTTTAAAAAGAGCTGAATACTCTACTTTTGAAAAAGGTCACTTTGGACTTCAGCTGGACAGATACTCTCACTTTACATCTCCAATTAGAAGATATCCTGATTTGATGGTGCATCGACTAATCAAAGATGTCATTCATGAAAATAAAAGCGAGTTTAACAAGGATGAAATAGAGGAAATTTGTAACGAGCTGTCTGAAGCCGAAAGAATTGCTGAGAGATCATCAAGGCAAGTTACTCAACAGATGATATGTTACTTCTTGAAAAAATTTATAGGAAACGAATATTACTCGATTGTTACTGGGGTTACGGAATTTGGACTGTTTTGTGAGATTGATAATTTTTTTATTTCAGGCTTGCTGCATGTTTCTGATTTACCTGGTGATAGATATTTCTATGATAGGGATGCAAATGTATTAAGGGGTAAAAAAAATGGACGACAATATAAGTTAGGTCAAAAGATTTTAGTTACAATAGCTAATGTGAGCCCTGAAGAGAGAAAGATAACCTTAGTACCAAAGTAGCATAAGATTCAAGATGGATGCGCAAGAAAAAAATACAAGAGTTGGCTTTCATAGCATTGAAAGTATTATAGAAAATAATCCTGAGCAAATTAAAAAAGTTTTATTGCCATCTAGCAGAAATGATAAAAGATTAACTCAGTTAAAACTTCTTCTTGATGAGGCTGGTATTTCATATGAAAGCTCAAATAAATTAAAACAAGAACCTAAAGCAATCCTAAAAAGTATTCCTGAGCTTAATTTGAAAGATTTAAAAGAATTTATAAATAACTTTAAAGGCAGTCCACTAATATTAATATTAGATAATGTTATAGATCCAAGAAATTTGGGTGCTTGCGTTAGATCTGCTGCAGTAACCCAAGTTGATGCAGTTATTATTAACAAACATCAATGTGCTCCAGTAAACGCAATAGCTCATAAAGTTGCAGCAGGTGGATTTGAATATACTAAAATCTTTAATGTAACTAATCTTGTGAATTGTTTTAAATTTTTAGCTCAATCCAATATTATTATTAATGGTTTAAGCGAGCATGCAACTGAAAGCTATACAAATTACGATTTTAATCAGCCTTCTGCTCTTGTGATGGGATCAGAGGAGCATGGAGTAAGAAAAAAAACTTTGGAAAACTGCGATAACATTATAAATTTATCTACCAACAAACTTTTTAAAAGCTTTAATGTATCTGTTGCTACCGGGATAATATTATCTGAGGCAGCAAGACAACGAAATAAAGGTTTAGCTTGATATGATATTATTTTCTATTAGACTTCTAACATGCTAAATCAACGAACACTAAGAAACGCTATTAAAGCAAAAGGTATTGGCCTTCATACTGGAAAAGTAGTTAATATGGAGCTAATTCCATCTGGGCCAGATACTGGAATTCATTTTATTAGATCTGATGTAGATGAAGCTATCAAAATACCCGCTAGAGTTGAGAATGTTGGAGACACTAGCCTTTCAACTGCATTAATAAAAGATGATATAAAAATATCTACAATAGAGCATTTGCTTTCTGCAATTGCAGGCTTAGGTATTGATAACTGTATAATTAAAGTTGATGGTCCTGAAGTCCCTATTATGGATGGGAGCTCAAGCCCATTTGTTTTTTTAATTCAGTCTGCTGGCTTACAAGAACAAAACTCACTAAAAAAATTCATTAAAGTTACAAAAGAGGTGACTGTTACTAGGGATGATGCTTTTGCAACCATCAAACCCTATGATGGATTCAAAGTTGCTTTTAAGGTTGAGTTTGATCATCCGGTTCATAAGAAGCTTCCATCAGAATCAATAATTGATTTTTCATCAACATCTTTTGTAAAAGAAGTATGTAGAGCCAGAACATTTGGTTCTATGAATGACCTTGAATTACTAAAGTCAAAAAATTTAGCTCTAGGAGCAAGTGTATCAAATGCAATAGCTTTTGGAGATGAGGATATCCTAAATGAAGAAGGTTTAAGATTTGAAGATGAAATAGTCAAACATAAAATGCTAGATGCAATCGGGGATCTGTATTTACTTGGACATAATTTAATAGGACAGTTCTCAGGCTTTAAATCAGGCCATGCACTAAACAATGAATTACTAAAAAAAATCATAGCTTCTGATGATGCATATGAAATAGTAGAGTTTGAGAATTCTGATAATGCTCCTATTTCATATTCTAGGCCTCCTTTTGGAGATATCTAGGATTCAAGATTGATGTTTAAGTCGCTAACAAAACTATTTAGCTCAAGCAATGACAGGGTCATCAAAAAGATGATGGTGTCAGTTAATAAAATTAATAGTATAGAGTCTGAGATCGAGAACAATCCTGAGTCATATTTTCATAATTTAAAGGATGAATTGCATAGGACTTATAAAGATAATAATGAAAAAATAGATTCTATTTTACCTTTAGCTTTTGCTGCTACTCGTGAAGCTAGTAAAAGAACTTTAGGCTTACGGCATTTTGACTCTCAGCTTCTAGGGGGCATGGCATTAGCCCAGGGAAATATAGCCGAAATGAAAACAGGAGAAGGTAAAACGCTTGTAGCAACTCTTCCCGGCTTCCTTAATGCATCAATAGGAAATAAAACTATATTAGTAACAGTAAATGACTATTTAGCAAAAAGAGATGCCGAGTGGATGAGACCTGTTTATGAATATCTAGGCTTGAAAGTAGGTGTTGTTTATTCAAATCAAAATATTGAGGAGAAAAAAGAAGCTTATAAAGCAGACATTATTTATGCAACAAACAATGAGTTAGGTTTTGACTATCTTAGAGATAATATGGCACATAGGGTTGAGGACAGAGTTCAGTGCTCGCTTGATTTTGCAATAGTTGATGAAGTTGACTCAATTTTAATTGATGAAGCAAGAACTCCTTTAATTATTTCAGGGCCATCAGCAGAAAGCTCTGAGATGTATAAACAAATTAAGAAATTTATTCCAAAACTTAGAAAGCAAACAAGAGAAGAAACAGAAGAAGAGCCTTTGCTTGATGAAGAAAGAGGGCATTATCTAATTGATGAAAAGAATAGAACTATTGATTTAACAGATGATGGATATTTAAAAGTTGAAGAGCTTTTAGAAGAAGCTAATATTATTGGTGAAGGCGATGGCCTTTATTCAGTATCTAATCTAAAAATAATGCGGTTTGTTCAAGCTAGCCTTAAAGCTAATTTTTTATTCCAAAAAAATGTTCACTACTTAGTTAGAAATAATGAAGTCCTTCTTATTGACGAACACACTGGCAGAACAATGCCTGGAAGAAGGATAAGTGAAGGTGTTCATCAAGCCCTTGAATGTAAAGAAAATGTGCCTATCCAAAGAGAGTCGCAAACACTAGCTTCTACCACTTTTCAGAATTTCTTTAGATTATTTTCAACCCTTTCTGGTATGACTGGAACTGCTGACACTGAGGCTCCTGAATTTAGGGAGATTTATAACCTCGATGTTGTAATAATTCCAACTAATGTTCCTATGGCTAGGAAAGATATGAATGATCTAGTTTTTCAAAATAAAAAAGCAAAACTTAAAGCATTAGTAAAAGAAATTCTAAGTATTAGGGAAAAAAATGCGCCTGTATTAGTTGGTACTGTTTCTGTTGAATCATCTGAACAGGTCTCAGAATACTTAAAAAAGGCTGCAATCCCTCACCAAGTTTTAAATGCTAAGCATCATGAAAAAGAAGCCGAAATTATTGCAAATGCAGGAAAGCCAGGAATGGTAACGATTGCAACAAACATGGCTGGAAGAGGAACTGATATTGTTCTAGGAGGAAAAAAAGAAGATCAAACTATAGAAGAATGGGAAAAGAATAATAAAACAGTGCTTGATGCTGGAGGTTTGCATATTCTAGGAACAGAAAGACATGAATCAAGGCGTATTGATAACCAATTACGTGGAAGATC
>Ga0213867_1001251_pt1 | contig 11341 bp, 9 predicted proteins | sample PICome_12_FD_160120 | JGI IMG/M metagenome (GOLD analysis project Ga0213867, IMG submission 160120) | Coastal seawater microbial communities near Pivers Island, North Carolina, United States - PICO540 | ecosystem: Environmental > Aquatic > Marine > Coastal | place: USA: North Carolina | collected... | reverse complement strand
TATTCCGTTTAACGAAATTCCAACGATGTAATGATTCCACCGAAAAGAAAATGGATCTGATATATAATGAAGAATGTTATTGGCATCTCCCACGGAAAATCTGCTCAAGTCAACGATCAACCTCGGTACCAAGGGCAATCGATATTTGAACAATATCCCGTCCGGTTCAGACGCGTATCCATCCATAGAATAAAATCTATCACGTTCTTCATCTACTCGATCTCTTTCGTACCTTTCAAATTCATGCAACGTCGATCCTACCATCTCTAAAAATGTGCCAAAATCCATACCATCGATGCTTATTTCAATTTCCACGTAAGTCACACCTTCTTCCGAACAATTTCGCAAGACTGATTGTATAGCAAAAATTGACTCCTGTTGATCTCCGATATGTGATAAATCCAAATTAAGTGCCTTGGGCAATGCACGATAATACATCTTGCGACGCATGGCGGCATCCTCAGCCGATAAACTCTCGTTTCGATGAACACTTCGGCCATGCGACACTTCCGTACCATTCATGCTTCTGTTCTCGAAACAGTTATCGGAAATACTGCTACTGCTGCACACCGATGATACAGTGGAAGGCAGCGTAGAGGTGCAACAAGGAGGAGATGGCAATGATGCAATTGACACGTCGTGATGGTGATGGCCATTAAAAGATATCTTCGAAGAAGAAGAAGATGACGAAGAACGACCCGATCCAACTATTCTTTTACGTGGTGATAGAATATGAAACGACGGCATACTCTTGATGCCGTCTCGAAACCGACGCAGCCTCACAAACAAAAGACTTGCAACTATGATCAATGCAATCGCGTATAAGTTCATTTCTTGAAGTGAAAAGGGGAAAATCGTACGTCCGCCTGTCGCGACGGTTGACGAATTGTCCAAATAGTCTTCGCTACTGCCCCATCCCATTGTTGTTGTTTCTTTTATGATTCCGCGGGAAGGATACGATGTCGTAATCTGTATGAGTAAAGTAAAGAAATTTCGGGATAAGTGCATTTGTTGTGCCATCCCTGGTTCGTGCTTTCATATTTTGTAGACATTATGACCTATCGAGGAGAGGTATCTGAAAATTGTGCCAAATAAGATGATTGAAAACGTCTATAACAAGCGAAGATGCATATTAACCATTTAATTAATTCAGGTGTTAAGAAATTTCTTTGCCATGAATCGTATTTGCAATATATATTCTGAAAGTGCTTATGTATTTGAAAGTCTGTCTTCACCGATAGAAAAATTGCGATTAGAAAAATTTAGAGATGCGATATGCGATGCTGCGATGCACGATGCACACGAGCGGGAAAAATCTTGTTCAAGCGAACCCGAACAAGGGTTATATCGCTAGGGTTCGGGTTTCTCGTTTCTTTCGACAAGAAAAAACTGGCTCGGCTAGAAACATTGCGATTTGCCAAATTTTTTTTGTACGCGTATGTCTATCTCTCTCTTTCTCTGTTTTTCTCTGTCGCCGATACACGAGGTATGAGTACGAGGGATTGTCAAAATGAAAAAACATTACTAGGTGCACCAGCGTAACTGCTTGAATGTGAAACAATGCTTACAAATTATTCACAAAATTACAAATGGGCCTGTTCTGTTTTGAGCAAGTTGCCTCCTAAATATGTCAACGTTTCAATATAAAAGTTCGAAAACTCGATTTTCTTCAGACACTAAAAATTTAACTTGGACGGAAGAGATACTTCGAAGTACATCTTTTAGTAGCCAACTCAAATTTCATCATGTTCGCTTGGTACCCGTGTCACAACTGCAACTTTATTGCTACCCGTTCCCCAATCAAGAAAGTTATTAAATCGCACAGAATCAATTCTTGTCCTCCAGCGAATTGCATGAATAGAAAACGAACCTGACAGAAGATTTAACCTCAACAACTCATTAAAAAGTGAAAGATTGTCTCGCACTATCGCCTTTCCTATCGATATTCTTTGAAGCTGTGATAGAGTAAAATCGTCATTACTCTGATTATCGGCTTTTAAAAAGTTCTTGAAAGTTGAAGTAGCAACAACAAAATCAAGAAGCTCGACTATTGCCTCATGAGACCTCAACCATGCAACCATATCGAAAATAAATGTATCATTGTCGTTTTCAAAGGTACCAGCAACAAATTGAGATGCTGTAGAAAATCGATTGAGTTTCAACTCTTTATTTAATAAAATACATCCCAATGTTTGCCCAGTCGTTAGAATAGCAACAGCTCGATAAATTGTAAAATTAAAGCGCTGAGTAAATTCGAGCGCCAATTTTTTCATCCTTTCCATTGCATTATGGTTGCATGCGTATCTTGAACGAAGAGAAATCTTTGGCGCAACTAAAGCTGCACCACTTTGAACAATCAGCGCCGATAATTCAATGGTTGCTGGAACAGACAAAGATGCGTCCAATGCTATTTCACCAAGCGACTTAGTTGGTACTGCAACACGCAATATCTTGTGTAACGGTTTTGGTGTCCTCTCTGCACTCAATTTGGGCTGTTCGCGGAAGAAAAGGGTATGATACGGAAGAATGCTTTGAGAACTAAGTTGCAAGCTCTGACCACACGCTGAAATAGGGACAGCAACATGACCATTTACGAACACTATGCTATGCTTGTTAGAAACGTTTGTAAGAGATTCATTTGGATCTTTATCTACGCCATCATAGCTGCAGATGGCATGAAAGCAGTCGGATAGTTCCCTGACCTAAAATCAAATCTTGAGCCATCGAGAAAGGAAAAACTCAAAAATCAATTAATGATTTAGATGACTTAGCTTACCAAATTCCCTTGATTGTAAAGATTTGACGCATTCGACGTAAGAAGCGCTCCAAATCTAACTTGAGCCCTTTCTATCATTTCTTCCGAATCAAAATCCCCATCGTCATAAAGGACGCAATCTTTTGATTCATCAATTATCTTTTGTGCAATCGACACTTGATGTGATACAAAATTTGAACGTTTTTCTTCGCGTTTGAACGCGTGACAAACTCTCTCTAGAGTTAAGTGAATGTTTTGAATAGCAGATGAAGGTGATCGGTGATCTGCACTCATTCGCATTCCAGGCATTTCACTATGGCTGCCAAATCTTTTTAGCGCAATAATTACATTAAATATGACCAAGTCTATATCGACGTTCTCTCGTTTAATCGCAATTTTATTTTGTCTGCTATCTATCTTTTGGTCCTTAGTAGATGAATCAATGTCATCTTCACCCGGTGCTATAGTAGTTTCTTCGTCCAATAAAACGGCTCTACAACAAAATAATGTGTTTCCAACACTTATAGTAGTAGATCGATCACATAGGGATGGTTTCGGTCTGAAAAGTTTAACCATCGTTTTCGGGGGTAAAGTATAAAATACATCGTCCCCACCACCAGATGGAAGTCTGCTCACCGGATATCGAAACAAAAGTCTTGCCTCTTTGCCCCTTTCTTCAACAAGAAATGCTATACCAATAGGTTTATACTGCGTCGTGCCTTCGCGATGCGCCCTACCTTGATTGCCACTCCTAAAGTTATTCATGTTCGATTACAAATGTATACTTCGAAGTATAATACCGGTATATGTTTATTAACAACAACTTCAACTTTAATCCAATGAATGAAGCATGCTGCTAATTTTTGTTGTCGCTACGAACGCGCATAGATCGCAATGTAAATCATCAAATAGAGTGAAGGGGCAAAACGAGGAACCAACCGGATGTTTTCCAAAAAAATATACCGGTATCTATACTCTTTAATGAAATAATACCTGTAGAATTATGTGTGTGATGGTTTTTGTTGTGTTGTCGTGCTGCTGCTGCACGTTGTAGATCTAAATTGTTGAGATTGCAGAATGACACATGACCATGACACATGACAAATGACAAGTGTACAATCGCGTCTTGCCATTTGTAATGTGATTTAATATTTGATAGAATGAAGTATATTTATGGAATATGGCTGCGGCTTGTTGTGCAGTTGGTCAAAGAATATTAATTTTTGTAGTGTTGATTATCTGTGGTTCCATTACCAACAATTCGAATGATGCTTATTGAGATTGCAAGTTACAATTCTTGGGATGCGAATTATGAATTTCCATTGCTTGATCATGTTCATGACGTCCAAAGATAACATCCTTAGCCGACAAAAATGTTATGGGTATTGTTACATGATGATATTTAGTCAAGCAAAGAAATGTAAACGATATTATTATCACAATAAGCCCGCAAAAGAACTTTCAACTTGCATATTACATCAATTTTCAATACTATCTTCGCATCCATATTTCAACAACAACACAGATGACGAACAAAGTTACGGAAGGACATAGGAAAGTAGTTGGTGAGAGAAATTCAGGAGGTTCTAAAACGGAAGGAATGAGTTGACATGAAAGATCGTCTGCTTCAATCTTCTGTGCATCTGTTGGTGACATCTATAGGAGAGGACGCTAAGAATTCGTTTAGTTGTATTATACTTTCATATACTTTAAAGGGAGTTCGCAAACGACTACAGTTTTGTAAACCTTCACTTCTTGTTCGATGTTTACAAGTCCCATGCATTGCTCAGTGTTTAAGACATTCAATACAAATTTACTCGCTAAATTAATCAGATTTTTTCTCGATCTCCTTCTTCTTTTTGCTTTCCACATCAATAATGTTCCTAAAACTGAATAAATAAAACAACGACACAAGCCTAAATATGCCCATAAGGCATACCTGGCAAATCAAATCGAGCAAATTAGTCACAGGTCCCATCCCAGCAGTTAATGTTGAAAGCATAAATCCTTCCAGACCCCAATAACATGTGTATTGTCCATTCATCGTCGCTCTAACCATTGCGAGTGCAATGCTATTTTTTATCGGGAATGTGAAGGTGAGACTATAGTATGAAGTCAACAGATTAGGTACGAAAAACTTACTCGTCGGGTTTGAAAAGGCCAGCTGCGTCACTTATTAAATCTGTTTCCTTGGGTTTGCATTTTTGTTCTTCTTTGTATCCAGGTGTATCAGTATCTGGAGGAAACGCAATTGTCACACTAACGTTGTCGGGCATTACTTCCATTGCGAGAGCTTCCACAAATCCTGTGAGTGCAAACTTTGATGGTGAATATGCCGTATATCCGAAGACACCAACCTGACCAGCCGCGCTGCTAGTAAAAGCGATTGCTCCACCCTCCTTTCGTAAATATGGAAGACATACGCGGGTTACATTAACAGTGCCGATGTAATTTATATTCATTAGTTTTTCATACATTTCCATTGGAGTACTCTCGACATACCCACTTATAGACGTTCCAGCTACGTTAAACAACATTGTTGGAGGGAATTTATCCATTTCGGGTTTGACTATGGTTTGCACCTGTTTGAAGTTTGATATATCTGAAATTAAGACATGAATGGAGACATCCACTCCTTTCTCATCAGCTACACTTTTCAACATGGTTTGCGCCTCTCTTAATTTTACTGCCCCTCGAGCAATAAGCGTTATCCTTGCTACCTCTACTTTCTCTTCTTTTATTTTCTCGATGATCTGCTTAGCTACTGAAAGCCCTATACCGCTTGAACCACCCGTAATAATGACATGCCGAAGAAGATGAGATTTATCGTGCTTGATTCGTTTAATTAATTTCGATAAGAGGCCCACAACTAGGGTGGAAGCGGCTAAAGCTATAAGTGACATATTAGAGATAAAGTTTTGGAATATGCCAAATTCCTAATTCCAATGCCACATTGGATGCGTGTGCAGCACCCCTACTTGATCTTTGCAAAATATGAACCATATCAAGAATCAAGAATGTCTTCAAAAATTAAAAATTTTCGTAAACTGGAGCTGTGGGCTGTGGACCGAGATTTTGTACTTGTACCGGGTACATTGTACTCGGTTCCTGGAGAGGAATATTGGTTGTGGGAGTGACATGTTGTAGACGAATTTTCGTAGCTGTACCAATTCCTGCACACTGCACATGCTTCATGCATTGAATGTTCCCTTGAAACGTTTTATTGGCAAGAACCTCACGCAGACTATTAATCAAGAAAATATATACACCATGGAAACATCTGTTCCATCGTCATGTGAAAATGATCATATGAACGATAGTGAATTACTTCTTGAAAGGGCGAAGTTGGAGTTGGAATCGATTCGGCCATTGAATGAGTTAAATTCGACCAACCATACGTTACATTATCATGCGGACAGGTTTCCAATTGCCTGCCTCGACATAGTAAGGAAATTGCCAGGGAATAATATGTGCTTTGACTGTGGAAGAGCAAAACCAGATTGGGCCAGTGTGACTTATGGGACGATGATATGTTTACAGTGCTCAGGGCAACATCGCAGTTTAGGAGTACAGGTAAGGCGTGTAATTTTAAAAACTGTGAGCGCTGTGATGGCTTCTTTATTTTATCAACAATTGAAAGATAGTTTGTCATGGTTTTCAATTAATCTCGCGGCCAATATTAATGATTTTCCATGGAAAAGGTATCCTTCGTACGATCAATATCAATGGATCATTGGTCGCACCCAGAAATTCTATCAATGTTAGAAGGTGGGAATCGCCAGTTAGATCGATTTTTCGAGAGGCATTTGCTACCTAAAGATAGAAATACGTACCGTACAAAAGCTGCGAAATTTTATAGAGAGCAATTATCAATGCATGTTGATAAGATTTCAAGAGGTGAATACCGAGGCCGTGACGCATCTAGAAACCTCAGTAGGTCTCCAAAGCGAAAGGGAAAAATTCGTAAAAGTCCAGAGTCAGTTACGCTAGATAAAATACATACAACTTCTAAAAAAGCAGATGATATACTCTCCAGTGAGGGTAGCACAGTTGTTACTGATGATTCAGGAGAAAGATAGGACCAAGCATATGGCAAGTGTTCATTTCCTGAGGTCTTTATACGTTGTTAGGGAAACGATATGTTTCAACATATAAACAAAATTGATGTCTTAAAGCTAGTTGCGTCTTCATATCAAATGTGGGTGGCTTATTGCCCTTCAATAACAAGAAAAGGCAGGCCGAGCAATCCAAACTAACTCTATGTATTACTACTCCTACCACTTGGTCTTAGATTTAGATTGGACTTTAAGTTAAGACTTGAAAATAAGGCATTTTTATTCTCGACAGAACGAACGATTGTGTAATGAAAAATAGAGAATGCCTGCTCGCCAGTTGTTGGCACCATTTTGAGTATATGTAATGAGTGTTACTTATCGATTCTTTTTCTCGTTCGTCTCTGTGATTTTTAGTGTAGATGCAGTTGTAAAAAGTGAGAAACTGTTGAGTACTATATCCTCCAAGACCAAACAAGAATGGTTAGGACGGAATGGTCAAACAAACTTACTATCGAATACCTACTCCTTTTTACAATTACTTCGAAGGAATTAGGTTTTGTTGCATAAGTTGACTTTTTACAACTTTTATTGGGTTTGTCATAGCTACTTGAAACGATCAATATAAGATGTTTGCCATCTCAATTACACAGTTGAAGAAGTACTACATTCGGTAACTTTCGTTTTTAAATTCGTCGTGGCAGACCAGGAAAAGTATAGAAATAACATAAATATTATATGTACAATGAACATGTATGCAGAATCTAGGCATAGTATACGTCAAATGCTGCTTGTAATACCACGACACATATCACTTCTTCTGGTCCAATAGTGGCTGTGGTGATATAGGCTTCATGTTATAAAAGTCAGGAACCTCAGTAGAATCATCTTGTGGTAGATTCTTACTTCTTTCACCTTTGACTTTAGTTCGTACAATATTCTATTCGATTTCGGTAATTCCAAATTCTGTAAGAATCCTAATATTACGACAAAGCGCATACAGCTTGCCACGTACCTTTAACAAATCACGGCGCCCTCTTAAAAAGTTAGGGTGATAGTACCCACCTACATCCTGACCACTCGTTATACGGATGAAATCGTATAGGTTTAGCTGCCTACAAAATACAAGAGTAGAAGTTAATATAATAAAAGCATACAGTTCAAAAAAAATAGTGCGATAAGTTGAGATTTTATTTGCTAAAAACGATTAGGATTAACTTACCTTCGAAATGATTTCCATCGTGAGTTTGGATAGTAAAGAGGCATCACATATTGCTCGAACTCTACCATATCTTTCACCATGAATGCTCGTCCGTGTGGTAGAAACGACATGACGTGTGAAAAGCCACGAACCTCTGCCTCCGATAGCATGTGATACAAGAGATCAGGAAATTTCATATTTTTTGACGCGTAGTGTTTTGCATCCGCCTTTGCTTTTGCTGATCTATCTCGGGCTCCCTCCCCCGCAGGTATTCCTCCAGGTATTGGTAGTAACCGACCTTGAGCCAAAGAAGCATTGGCCATCTGTTGTGATGCATATATGTTGGGCATAGCCATTTGCTGTTGCATGGGATAGTTAGGTTGCTGGACCATCCCGGGTTGAGGTAGCGGATAAGGGTGATAAGACGAAGCAGACATGGACGGATTGTACATCATAGGATTAGTGTAACCATATGGTATTGCAGCACCAGGATAATGAGGGTACATCCCGCCGTAAGCCTGCGGAGGATGCGGATATGGCATCATTCTTTGAGACGAAGGATGTTGAGAAGGATGTGCAGGAACTTTCGTATCTTCCTCCTCAAGATTTTGACGTGAACCCGTGCGACCAGCGTTGGCCGACGAGCTTGCTTCTTTATCTTCAAATGACTGTGTTATGGACGATTGATTATCCACGGACGACGCCTTTATTTTGGCATCATCCTCGTTAACATTCTCCACCGCCGCCGCCTTCGATGAGGTTGGTTCTTTGTCCTCCCATGATGACTGGGAAGACTTCTCCCTTCCCTGACCTCGATCGAGGGTTGGCATTCTAGACGAGATTGATGCGCCACGTCTATGTGTTTATCTCTCAACGCGATTACCACTCAAGGGCAAAGAGAGAGAGGTACCAAGATGACCTCAGTTATAAAATATAAACCTGAAGCGGATACAAGATACGCTTCCGTCTGCATCCACCCACGTTTCCCGTTATGTCGTTGTATCCCTTGCACTACCGATTCACAAGCGCGTAGAGGAGTGATCGCGTGTTGGTGGTGAACTCTATGATGCTCAGTATGATGTGTGTGATTATTGGTTTGGAAACGGGATTTATTGGTAATGTCGCTTGCGCATGATTCATTTCTTGTTATGTAAGTCAGTTCTGTCTTGTAAAGAGTTGATGGTAGCCGGCCTTGCAGAAACGGAATCTTACCTTAAATGACTGCGAACGCCAAAATTCCTGTCAGCTAAGTACGTTGATTGTTCATAAGAAGGTGACAAAGATTCGACAAGGGTTCGCGCTTAGCTTGCTCGCATACGTGTGCTCAACTTCGCATGTTTACAACGATGATTCACGACTGTTTCATTTACAGGAACATGTATAAATACTCGTACTTAGAGATTAGAGACACATCCTTGTCAATTCTCAATTCACACACCGCACACGATTTCGTCAAGAAAATACTTCGAAGTACATGTTATTAAAATACATGTTACGCATGTGTATGAGTCGTTGATTCAAAACCCACCACAAATCTTCTTTTTCTTGAATTCTGGCCTCCATCCTCTGTCGCATACATTCACAATCCAATAGATTCTCCATTTAACAATTTTTTGCCATCGCATGTATTTATTCTGCTTCCCCTCTTATTATTCTGCAAGCGGCTCAAATATTGGTATATTGATAGAGTTTCGAATGAGAGTTTCATTGATCTCCATGTATATACATGCATAGACATAGACATGTATCTCCGGGACTGTATTCGGATACTTTTTACAATGTGTTTCATTTTTTATCATTGAGAAGCAACGAGGAATTGCAGCCCTTCGTTTTAAAGAGAAACTTCCATTCTCTGCAAGTTGATGAAACGTTTTTGAGCATCAAGTTACAAAAATGTCTTCGATAGGTCGCTCATTGCTGATTATTGAAACACTGAAGTAAGTCCACTTGTATTTATGTTGTAATGAGGTAACGGTAGTACGCCTCATCGTCAAGGTCAAGATAAATGTCCACGGAAATGAACACGGTGAAAATCAGCTATTTTGATCATATTCCAACAAGATAATTTATTAGTTCAAAGTTGGAAACCTTACAATGCATCCGCAAGTAACAAAGTATTGTCGCGAGATTACGACGTCCAATGATTGAAGAGGGCATTCATTTTAGTCACAGCAAGTCATACCGGCGTGAAAGTGAATCAAATACTCACCTCGTTGCCGATTTTCGGAAGATATGAGGTATATTTGCAAGATCAGAAATAAGCCAACACATACGTGCTACCTGTAAACTCGTCGAGATGACAAGTGCAACCTCGATCTGAGTGGTTTCAAATTGATATGCTGAAGAAATTGTTATAAGCGCCCGAACACCTTAAACCTAAGATGATGAAGCAGATAGTTAGTCCTTTGCACAGTGATAAAAAATCAAGCTTTAGCTCGGAAGTCTTCGCCAGAAAGAGTCCCTCTTAGCTTTCGCAAATGATGGTGTACAATTTCAATCTACTATTAAATGGCATTGGAATAACATGATATTTTTCTTACCACTTACAGGTGAACGATGAAAGTAGTGCTTATTATTCTTGCAAGATATTTCTTAGAGAATGAAAGCGTATCTTTCCTTTTTGCCGATGTAACGTGTTGATCTTTATTTTCACATAAAATTTGATGATTGGTTAACATTTTGAAGGCTGCATATCGATCGTCACCGAAAAGTTATTTGTGGGTATTATGAAAGTCGGACTTTGACGTTGAGGGCAGTGATGATGATGGATAAAATGAAGTAATCATGGATGAAATGGATAGATATCCTCTCTTTAAAACGTCCTCCTTTCACAGATACTTTTCGTACTTCGATTTAAATGAACAATCGTTTTATTCATTTGATGACTAGGGAGAGTAAGTTCGTGAACAAAGTTCAATCGTTTTGTCTTATGATATTGTTCAAAAGAGGAAAATATTTTTTATTTTGTTTTGACTGTAAAATAATATGTACGAGCTTCAAAACACACGTATTTTGATTTTGTCGCCAAGTTTCGAGTCATAAAATGATACCAACTGCACCGTTAGCATGATATAAAAACCGTTGGATTGTTAGACGTATGTGTATTGACGGAAGTATACACTGAGCAACAAGCGTGCTTCCAATTGTTCACTTCATGTAAAAACACTCACTGACCAGATCAAAACCTGAAGCAATTGCTTTAGTCTAATGTCTAATTTAAGCTGGTAGCTAGGTGATGATGCATAGTCAAAGGACAGGTGTGGACGCGACTGCATAGAGAAGAGAAGGCATGTTAGGTTAAATCTTTGAATGGGTTGCAGGTTTAAAACGTGT
>Ga0213867_1001250_pt1 | contig 11348 bp, 6 predicted proteins | sample PICome_12_FD_160120 | JGI IMG/M metagenome (GOLD analysis project Ga0213867, IMG submission 160120) | Coastal seawater microbial communities near Pivers Island, North Carolina, United States - PICO540 | ecosystem: Environmental > Aquatic > Marine > Coastal | place: USA: North Carolina | collected... | reverse complement strand
GTTATTTCTCTTCGTCTGCCATGATATCATCATGTTTGCATTTGTGGGTAACACCTATTTATACAATCAATCATGGGAAGATCCTGCGATAGATCAAAAGGTTTTTGGATTGACTGAGGAAGATCACGTGATTACCATCGCTAGTGCCGGAGACAACGTTCTTGATTACATGATCGAAGGCGCTGAAGTGACGGCAGTCGACTTTAATATTTGCCAAATTGCTTTGACAGAGATTAAGATTGCATGCATTCAGAAACTTACATATGATGAGTTTTATGCTATTTTTGCAAAGAATGATTGCGATCTTTTGAGATCTAAATACGACATCATTCGCCCTTGTCTACGTCCAGAAGTTCAGGCCATGTGGGATAAACAATTGCCATATCTGAAGACCTTTATGTACAGCGGCAGCAGTGGTTTTCTTGCATGGATACTCGTGCAAATTGTGCTTCCCCTTTGTGGCCTTGCCTTTATCAAAGACGCAGTAAAGCGTCGCATGCCTAAAGACAAGTTTCTCGCGTTGGTCGATCAACACAAGGTTCAAGTCAAGGCAGTGTCCTGGATCGCTGATAATATATTGTTGAGCGCTATGTGTTTATTTGCAGGAGTACCGAAGAGACAGCTTGAGCTTGGGTTACACAAAAAGACACCAATGGGCGATGTTGTGGACCACGTTTTGTTTCAAACTGATTTGTGTGGCGACAATTATTTTTACGGGGGATATCTGCTTGGTGAATATACGGAAACGTCATGTCCAAGATATTTGCGCAGAGAGAATTTCAAGGCGCTTCAAAAGGCTGTAGAAAAGGATAGGCTTCATCTCGTTCACGGCACTTTTGTCGAGGCATGTAAACAAGTTGAGGGTCGTCCCTTCACCGTTTCGTCACTTTTGGATCGTAAGTTGCGAGTTTTCATTGCGTACCTATCGAAAAATGAATTGTTCTGATTTCTTTTTGAAAACGTCAATAATACAGACATGGACTGGATGTCGATCCCGATGATTTCCGAGGAACTTGCACTGCTTATCTCTAAAATGGATTTAAAACGCGGTCGCATATTCTGGAGATCTTTCTCCGATAGCGTCCATTCTCCTCCTTTGGAACTGTTAAATCCCGTCAGGGTAGATGATACCGGCGATATGGTGGGAATGTACTTCAGTACATGGATCTCTCATTTGAAAGATGTAAACTTTGATTTATTGGAACGAAACGACAAATTATGTGGCGAAGCAACAGGTATTCTGGGTCAGCTTTGGACCGGACTCAAGATTGTGAGCTTCCCATTTTTGGCATCACTTTACAAGCTCAGTGCAAGTGCCAAGAGCCAACAAGGGAAAGCCATGGAAGCATTTTATGCTCACCAGAAGGGAGACTACGATAGTTTTCGCGAAAACATGTTGCACGCCCGACCTTGGTTGATGCACTCGTTCCCCATTAACTCGGAAGGTAAAATGATTTGGGTCGATGTCGGGGGTGGGACGGCTCGTAATCTCGAGTACCTTCCACCCAAGATCGTGCGTGAGAAATTCTCAAAAATTGTCATTCTAGATGTGTCGCCAAGTCTTCTTGAAATGGCGAAGGAACGCGTTGAAGCTATGGGTTTATCTGACATTGTGACATTAGTGGAAGAAGACTTTACTGCAACAAAAGCATTCGATTCACTTCCCGCGAAGGGATCTGTTGATGTAGTTACTATGTCATACAGTTTGAGCATGATTCCTGACAAGGTCCAAGCTGTAAAGCACGCAATTGAATTGCTTAAACCTAATGGTAAAGGACGTTTCATGATAGCTGACTTTTTTGCATTACCAACAATCATGGTTCGAGATCAAAATCCTTGCAGAGGATTAGGTAGAATTGCAAGAAGTTTTGAGAGTGTTTTCCACAAGAAATGGTTTGCAAACGATCATGTTTACCTACTTGAAGAAAGCATTGTCGATCTTTTAGATGGCGATGAGGTTCATAAAATATGGGATGTCCGAGAAAGGGGTTCTGTACCATTTTTGCCCTTTTTGCGTCCTCATCACGGACTATGTATAGCGCAGACAAAGTAAAGGATAGTTGTATTTACAAAGGCAATTTTATTACATTACTTTTGTAATTTTTTTGAAAGCGGAATAGAATAATATGGTTAAGTTGTAGCATAAATATGTAGAGAGATGTACACCAAATTATATGAATCCTTTAGTCTTTTTAACAAATATCCTTAGCTTTCAAGAGTCTCAATGTAGAGCTGTTGCTCATTAATGCATCGTTCGAGGCTTGCATTATGGCAGCGGCATTGTTCCAACACACGTGATGCTTCCGATATTGACTGCTTCAGATCTATCTCTCTCTTTTTGTAAGTATCGATTGCTTTTTCTAAATTGCAGTATTGACCAATTGCCCGTAATTTTAATTTGTCCACGCGTGCTCGCACATTAGAAAGATGACGAGCCAGTCTGTTTGATAGAATACGGAAAACTTTTACCTCTTTCTCGTTAGTAAAGGACAAACTGATTAGAAATAACGTAACGAAGAAAACGAAACGAAGGAAAACGTCATATCTTACTTTCTTCCGCCTCAACAGTAAGATTCTTCAAATCATTAGTCGACTTTGCTTGGTCTGGATGTAAAAGTTTCACATCGCCCTTCTCATCGAATGAAACAGGCGACATAGGTAAAAGCTACTAAGTACGATGATTGATAGGTGAATTTTCATTCTTGCACGTAAGTCTCGAGAGCTTGTGATTTTTTGAATTCTTGCTCTATTGATTCAATTATCCCTTAGCGAAATACAAGACGTTCCTACTTCCTTCGAAGAGATGTCCATTTAACATTCCGTTATCGCAATAAAATAAGGTGATTTAAGAAAAATTACTTTAGTAGATCTCACTATGTTGTACAAAATTGACGTGAGCTAGAAACACGTAATTGTCTGAAGATCTTAGTCTGTGAATTTTGTATCCTTTCCAAGGCCCTGTCTCGGATGCGCGACGAGAGCGGAGTCAATGTTTCCATAACGATAAGTGAAGTTTTTGTACCAGTTCACAGTTTGGGTCAACCCCTCTTCCCATGTCATCTCCTCTTTCCATCCAAGTGCATGCAGCTTTGAACTGTTGATAGTGTAGCGCAAGTCATTGAATTTGCGATCAGGCACAAACGAAATCAGTGTGGATTCATCATCAGTCTTTCCAAGAATCTTGATGAGATCCTTCGCAACCTGAATATTTGGCTGCTCGTTCTCTCCACCAATGTTGTAAATATGTCCAACAACTCCCTTGTGCAAAATGCAGTCAAATGCTCGTGCTACATCCTCAACAAAAAGGAAATTCCTCGTGTTGCTTCCGTCTCCGTGAAGAGTAACAGCCAATCCACGTAGCAACTGATTAGTAAATTTCGGGATAAGCTTTTCAGGATACTGGTGAGGTCCATAAACATTGTTTCCTCTTGTGATAATACATGGAAGTTTGAACGACCTATGGTATGACTTCACCAAAAATTCGGCACCAGCCTTGGTGGCAGCATAGGGGTTAGTAGGCTCGAGCACGTGTTCCTCTTCCATAGGATCAGTTTCAAAATCTTCTCCTTCTCCATATACCTCATCAGTAGAAACGTGAACGAAGCGTGTAATGGTAGGGCAGTTTTTCGCGGACTCCAACAACACATGTGTACCATATATGTTACTGCGAGTAAACTGAAATGAGTTTCCAAAAGAGTTGTCCACATGAGTCTGCGCAGCGAAGTGCATAATGGTATCGATCTCCTCCTCTTTAAGAACGTAGGATACCAAATCGGGAGAGCAAATATCTCCCTTCACGAACTTAAAGTTGGGCAACTGGGCAACCTCGTCAAGATTGGAAAGACAAGAGCAGTAGTCAAGACAATCGTACACGACAATCTTGTACTGGGGATACTTCTTGCAAAGAAGAATGACCACATGTGATCCAATAAAACCTAAAATTGTTGAAAGAATTCTTGAGCATATTCGTTTCACAATGACGCTCATCTGTCCATCGCATTGGTAACATGACGCTCAAACATACGCACCTGCGCCTCCAGTAAGAAGAATATTTTTCGGTGTGAAATCGGTCATGTTATCTTCTATTCAAAAAGTTTACTGATAGTATTAATTTATATCAAGAATAGGAAGGAAAGGATGAAACAAAAAGGGAAACTACATTTTGCCACGTACCGTAATTACAAGTTTCTTTTGCTCGATGTGAGAAAATATGATAAATCTCGTCAAACTTCTCTTTCTTGAAAGGCACCGCGTGTTCAAAATTTCCAAATACATGTAGAGAAAACGAAAAACGAATTAACGATTCATAGATGTTATTTGTTTTATAATAAATAAATTATTAATTGACGTTAAACTTGTGAATGATGAATAAAAGAAGTAGTGTCAATGTTCGGATTTTTATTTATCTTTCTCAAAATAGGAGTTACATGTCTAAAATACATATCGTTCGATATCAAAATTCCTCTGTCGTCCAATAAGGCGACTTTATTGTATTAACACATGAAAGAAAATTCCCAAAATGTGCAACTATTGATGGTACAAGCCATGCATGCTCATGGACACATGGACACATGACACAACATGACCTTCGCTTTGATACACAAGCACAAGATACATGAACACAGATACACAGCAACACGCTACACAGATACAGCTACAGATACACACACAGTACATCACAGTACACAGTATGAATGAGACGAAAGATAACTTCCAGTTGCATCAACTTCCAACAATGATACTTTCCAATCACAACTCAAAGAAGCCAAACTCGAAGACTGAACATTTACTCAAGAAGCACGCAAGATGACAAAGTACCTGTCGATCGCATTGGACCATCCATTACTCTTTGGTCTTTTTCTGCGTCTTTTCTTCGCGTCGGTATTACCGTACTTCTTTGACAATGACTCGACTGGCGTTAGATATACAGATATTGACTACTTAGTGTTTACGGATGCTGCCAGATATGCATCGCAAGGATTGTCCCCGTACCTGAGGCACACTTACAGATATACCCCTTTTTTGGCAGAAATATTGGCCATTGGGGAACATTTTGGACCGACTGTGAGCAAGTACTTTGGAAGGTACATGTTTTGTGGTGCTGATGCGTTATGCGGCTATATCATAATGAATGAATATGAGAGGAGTTCAGTCGGCGGCTTTACAGGGCACAAAGTCCAATCGAGTGTCCGTTGGAAAGGACTGATGTGGTGGATGTTGAACCCATTGCCAATCAACATTTGTACTCGTGGCTCGGCGGAAGCATTTGTTGTACTTCTGCCTGTTCTGATGAGTGTCAAGATTGCGCTTAGGCCAGATTTTTTGCCTTTCACGAAGAATCTTGATCATCATCGCTCCGTGCTCTATCGTGCGTGTGTTTCTGGGATATTGTTAGGGCTTTCAATTCACTCAAAAATTTATCCTATCATCTACAGCATATCGTTCATGGCTCACTTCAGTAGAGAGCAAGGATGTAAGGAACTATGGCCATCCAACAATATTCCTCAAAAAAAATTTCCTTTTACAGAACCATGGAAAATGTGGTATCTTGTATTTACCTGGATGAGACGATTGACTTTGTCCGCCCCACTCATTTTCTTGTTTTCCGCATTTTTGACGTTTTCGTTTTTGACCGGTTTCGCTGTGCTTTTCTATGGACGAGTTGCATTGGATGAAGCGTTTCTGTACCATTTTTCTCGGGTTGACCACCGGCATAACTATAGCATGTTTTGGTATTGGATATATCTTTCCAGAGCAAACGTAGCAAAGTTATCAGTAAACGCGGACACTTTGTCTCTTGTACAGGGAGGAGGATTAGGAGTTTTCGGAAAACTCTTGATGATACCACAATTGGTTCTGCTTACGTTTTGCAGTATAGGAGTCGCATCATTGGATTTATCATTTACGCTCTTCTTGCAAACATTTCTGTTTGTTGCACTTAACAAAGTTATTACTGCTCAATACTTCACTTGGTACTTGTGTTTACTTCCGCTTTGTGCGAACCGAATAATGTGGTCAACAAAGCGAATGATAATATCATATTTATTTCTTGGAATCGCTTTTATTTTTTGGCTTGTCGCTGCGTATTGTCTCGAGATGCGTGGTATGGCTATCTTTTTTGAGCTTTGGGTTTGCTCGGTCGTCTTTTTTGCAGCAAATTCTTTCTTGTTTTGTTCAATAATTGAATCTTACCATATAAGATCGGGACAACAAAATTTCATAACAAAGAGAAAATAAAAGTTGGAAGTAAATAAAAAATGACCACGCGCTAGTATCAAGGAATAAGGGACCCAGATCACTACTTCAGATATGAAATGTTAAATATGTTCTCTCTAACTTCCTCTACCGTCCTATTTGCGCTGGCATTCTACCATGTCATTTTCGTTTATTGTTAGCTCTCTTTAGAGTAACTGACGTAGCAACCAGTGTTGACTGTTTCAGACGAAACGAGTTAGTGTAACTTCTAGTTCAAGTGTAACGCCATGACCTCACTTAATGTCAACAAAGCAGACCGTTGTCGCCGAACTATTCCTCGACGCCTCCGTCTCGTCAGCTTAGGATTCATTGAAAATCTTCAAGAATTGATCAACGAAAGTCAACATTTGTGGAAACCGCATAGCGCATAGCAGTTGCTAGACTTTTCGAAGATGTTTGTAAAACTGGTACTACATTTTGTTAATTTGACTCAAATAGAGACAATTTTTACAGGAATACACTTAACTTTTAGTCTATACATATAATGCCATTGCTATCTTCTTGAACAATAGTTGGAGAAGGTGGCGGTGGAAAGAGGGTGGCCTTGAGAGCCTTCGATTCGGCAAAAGTAATTACTACCGACTCTTTCTTTTTTCTGCTCTCTTCCATTTTATCCTTCATGAGATTTACACAATGCGCGAATCCACACACTATCGGTAGTGTAACATCATTAATTGAAACAACAAAATCACCTAAATGTGGTTTACATTCAACGCCTAATTCTCCTTTGCGTTTTTCATTATTGCCTTTGGCAACAATTTTACCATGCATCTCCACAATAGTTATTCCATATGACGGCCCGGGGAATTGCATCTTGTAAAAATACATACGAGTGTCCACTTTTGGAGACTGCATGTTGTCACAAATGCTGCGTGGTCTTGTATCGACATCATCATCGTCGTCCGAGAGAAGTTGTATTGGATTATCCATGCTTGTTTGGTGACAATCTTTTTCAGAAGCTGCGGCACTTGGCACCGCAGCGAAATTCGTTGCTTTCATATCGTATGTATCATTGATGACCCCAATTTCTTTAGCGATATCTGGTTCGTATGTTTCGTTCTTTGATACCATTCTCGTCCTATTTGCATTGTCACCGCATGGCACCGATGTTTCCTCATTTGCTACGCAGGTTGCGTTATCATTATCATGACAGGTAGATTTCGCAAGGGCTATATCAATGCTACTATTTTCTTTGGCAACGCCATTATCCTCATCATCCGAAAGAAGTGTGATGTTAGATGGGCGAGCAGGATCAAGATCAATATCCTCTTCAAATATGTCTTCTATAGAATCAGAATCCACCCCATCTTTTGTTATCCTATTACATCCCTCCCTTCTTTCTTCCCTGCCAAGTTGCATTATCTCTTTTTCAAAAGTTGGATCATTTGAGAAGAGATCGTCTAATGTTGAAGGAGAAGCAATCGCAGGCTTTTGCTTTTTACAAGAGCTTGTGAGTTTAAGGTCGTCATCCTCGTCATCACTATCTACCCAAATATTCTTTCGTTTCTTCGGCTTTTTCTTCACTGTAACATTATCACTACTTGTTGAAGATATTCCTCCGTCTTCAATCTTCTCTACGTCCGATTCATCACTTAAATGTACTATTATTCGAGACGTTTTTTTATTGTTCTTTAAATCAAAACTTTTTTCTTCTTCTGTAGGGAAGTCATGTCCATCACAGTGAACGACAAGATCTTTTCCTTCTCCTTCAACAAATTCACCTAGAGCACGAAATTTTTTTTCAACTAGCTTCCATAAAACTTCGTCGAGTGTTCCTCTTGCAATGAAATAGGTACACTTTACTGTCGATTGTTGGCCGATACGATGGACTCGATCCTCAGCCTGAATTAAAACGGCCGGCGTCCAAAATAATTCAGCAAACCATACAGTGCTTGCGGCAGTAAGCGTCACAGCAACTCCTGCAGCTGTCACTCCAAGTAGAGCGACTCTTATCCGAGGATTGCGTTGAAAGAAATTGATCTTACTTTGTCGACTTTTCGGCATCGTACTTCCATCGATTCGAATATAGTTTGATGTTTTTAACGCTGCACTTTCGATTGCATCTAGAACTGCTTTATGATGAGCAAAAATACAAATTTTCCCATTGAAAGGATTCGAGAGCCATTGTTTGAGTTTCGTAACCACAATAGGTACTTTTCCCATTCCAGTCAAAAGAAAAAGTCGGGAGAGACCCTTCTTTCTTTCATTGTCCCCAACTAGACCGACATTATTTGCTTTGGTTTCATTACTAGGTTGATCATTCAATTTTTCCTGCCACTGTTCATGTGCTATTTTCCCAAGAACCCCGTTCGCGTTTCGTAGACTTATCATCAAACCTAAAAGTTCATTCTTCAAGCTGTTGTCGTCAATGAGAACGTAGTCCTTCTGTCGAATTTTTTGGGGTAAATCTTTCAATATATTACTCTTCAACCTTCTTATCATCACGGTCGACTCCAGCAATGCATGTAATTCGGCCAAGTTCTTACCGCCAATATTTGAGTCACCTTTCGATTTGCAATATTTATCAACAAAAAGTGACTCGTCTTGCCACCATTCTTCGCTACCGCCCGAGTTTGCACCTATCGCTGTTAATTGCGGAAAAAGTTCCTGAGGTCTTGCAAATGCTGGAGTTCCGCTTAGCAGCAAACATCGCTTCGTCATTTTTAAGAAAGGAACAATAGCTGCGGTACGTTTGGTTTTCATATTTTTCAACATATGGCTTTCATCGCAGATGACACAAGGAAATCTTTCAGCTGTTATGTGACCTTCGACTATAAGTCCGGTTGCTAATCCATAACTAACGATTACAACTTTTGTGCCACGCGCCCACATATCGACGCCAGACTTCATCACATGAATGTGCGATCTATTAAGATTTCCACCATTTCGTTCTTCTTTACATTTTCGAGACGCCTTCTTCTTCGTTGTAAAGGTACGCTTCAATCGTCCCCCACTGTCCCCAAACTCAAAACCTGAAAAATCGTTGAAGTCCTGGTAAGCCACTTCACCTTGATCATTTAAAGATCTAGTGCTAGTAGGAGTGCCCTCGTCATCGGTACTGTCTATCAATGCTTCCTCTTTTTCATCATACTCGTCACAAAATGATTGTGATCCTTCATAATGAACATCGCTTTCTGACCCCAGCCAATGCAAAAGCTCAGCCTCCCAATGATATCGTGCACTACTAGGTGTAAAAATGAGGAGAGGCCAGTCGTCGTAATAAATTGACATCGAGGCAATAGCTTGAACTGTTTTCCCTAAACCCATTTCATCTGCTATGAGAGCACGCCCATTTTTTGTCATTACGAAATCAACACCGCCACGCTGGTATGGTGCCATTGCCATGCTTAATCTGCGTGGGACACCACTTTGTGCAAGTTTTTCAATACTTGGATACGACTTATCAGCTTGTTGAGCTCCAATACTCGCTGCCTTCAACTGCGCGAGCGGTATTCCTTCGACAGCACAATTATTTGACGTGAGAAAGCCGAAGAAACCTTGATAGCACGATAGTGGGATACGCCAACGCCCTTCAATACCAGGCGGGAAGTCCTCGTTTACCCCATCTTTTCCACTCGCACTATCGAACTTTTCGTACGAGGCTTTTACAGCATGTCCCCTCGATAGCTTTTTTATGGCCATCCTCAAGCCCTCGGCTGCAACTTGGTTCTCACGGCCGTACGGGTCACGTTTAAAAGCGGAAACTGTAAACTCTTTGACACTCAATAGATGCAATCGGTAGAATACGTTCGCCCCTGCCACATCTTGCTGTGGTTGGCGTTGCTTAAGTTGCGTGAAAGCAGCATCAACTAATTGACGATAGTGCAAAACCGCATATAAAAATCCTTCCGGAGGGCCACTTAAATATTCAGGTTTTCCTATGCTAGAAATAAATGCTTTTTCATTATTATCCTCGATATCAGTATTTACAAAGTTAACGTTATTCTTTTCACAATGCTGATGATCTTTGAAGTGAGATGAAGAAGATTCTTTTTGATCATCTATTATTATTTCTGCGCCTCCTAAAGGAGGAGGCAAAGACTGTAAGAAAATTAAATCAACATATCAGAAACTGGGTAAACTTTGTAATAACTTTCAACACTTACTAAATGTGGCACACGAACGCCAATGACACTTCTAAGCAATGATACATAGTTTTTCAAATAATTATTGGTGGGAGGAGGAGGAGGAGGAGGAGGCGGGTTAAAAGATTGTTGTCTAGTTTGAGAATGTTGTGGAGGAGGAACAAATTGTTGCTGTCGTTGTTTCTGGCCCACTGGACGAAAAGAGGGCGACGACATGTACTGTATGGGAGCATTCAACATCGAAGGATTATTGTAGTATATATTATTTGGATGAGACATGTTTTGCATCATGGCCGTAAAAGTATTCGCGAAGGGAACAGCAGGAAGATAACGCGGAGGATGAGACACTAATTTCTGGCCATTGTCGCAAGCTTGTTTATGCGTATTGTAAGTGCTAGGAGTATTAGAATCTGGCCATGTGACCGCTTTCGAAGTAACATTTTTCTCGCTACCATTTTCAAAATTAATGTTCCTCTTCTTTGACTCTTCTGGTGACACATCTTCTAATAATTCAATCACGCCGTCGTCGTTCCTAGTCTGTTTGGTACTCTGCTGTCGGTGAGCGTGTGAGACTGAATTTGTTGTTAAGAGCGGCATGTTTACTTCATATTTTGCGTTGGTTTCGTCATTTTCGGCTGTCAACGACATGGTAAGCTAGAGTCAATAATTCTATATGGTACAAAAGTAGTTTTATTCAAGAGAAAATCCACATTCTTGTTTTATTTTTGTTGATGCAAAAATCAACATTCTGGTTGATTTTGAGCCGATATTTTTCATCGGAGTCTATTTATTAACTTAGCCATAAGTAATTTTTTCATCCCATTCCTCATTCCTCCTGTTCCTCCTCCCTCCTCCCACTTTCCTGCCCATACCCCCAAATGTGGGTTGACCGTTGATTTTGCGCAAAATATGGTGATTATTTGGAAACCATCATAGAGGATGAAGATGAAGCTGAAAATTTGTAGATCAATCATTACCTCATTGTTTATGATTACAATATCAGAGGAT
>Ga0213867_1001248_pt1 | contig 11349 bp, 12 predicted proteins | sample PICome_12_FD_160120 | JGI IMG/M metagenome (GOLD analysis project Ga0213867, IMG submission 160120) | Coastal seawater microbial communities near Pivers Island, North Carolina, United States - PICO540 | ecosystem: Environmental > Aquatic > Marine > Coastal | place: USA: North Carolina... | reverse complement strand
ATATTTGTAAATGGTCTTGGTAACTTATTTTCATTTATAGGTAATTCGAACTCAGAATCACAGAGTTCACATTTAACTATAACGACTTGTTCATCAGGCCACTGTCCTAAAAAACTGGCTTTACCTCGTAAAATTTTAAATATTTCGTTTTTTTCAGGGGCAATATCTAAATCTATTTCACGAATATCCCTTTTCCTTTCATTTATTAAAACAGCACGTGTCATCTTACTATCCACAAATAAAAAAGTTGCTTTTTAATAAATGAACAAGCCACTTTTATACTTTATTGCACTTGTTACAGTTTATATTTTACTTAGTAAGTCTGAACTGTATAAAGGTGTATATGCACTTGATGCAGAATGGTCAAACACGCGTAATGATTTTAAACGTACTGCGGATCCATTTAATACATGTTCTCCTGAATCATTTGATGATTGTAAAAAAGTTAAAATGCCACACTTAAGTAGAGCTTGAGTTATTTTATAAACAAAATGTTATCGAGACAGTATGCACTTGAAAAATATTCAGAAATTTTAGGTATATCAAAAGAACATGCAACGTGTATAAATCTTGAAAAATGTACATATAATGAAGTTATAAAACGAACAAAAGAGCTTGGTGATGTACCAGCGGAAAATAATCGTTTATTTATAAATCGTTACAAACATACATTTCTCAAAATTAAACATAATTTAATATATTCACCGACACTCAAAGAAAGGATTTTAAAAGGTGAATTGAAACCAAAAAGTGTTTTAGAACTATCCCATCAGGGTTTATGGCCCGATGGTCCATATGCAAAAATATTAGAAAAGAATATTAGAGAAAATATGAAAAAGGATTGGGTTACGAATATGATTAATGATCCGGAATATAAGGGTTTATTTCGGTGTAAACGATGTAAATCATATAAAACAACTTTTTATCAGATGCAAACTCGGAGTGCAGATGAACCTATGACTGTGTTTGTTACATGTCATAATTGCGATTCTAGGTGGAAATCTTAATTTTTAGAGCATATTGAGTATCAGTAAGATCTGTATCCATATCACCAACAGACAACACATAATTTAAACCACTTTTGCGTTTAATATTACCCTTATTGTGTGCTGGTGTTATAACAAGAGCGTCATAAGGTATACCATATTGCTGAAGTTGAAGTTTTGTAAATTCTACGGTTGCCTGGATTGCGGGTCTTGCAGTAATAATTATAATTTTATATCCTAAATGTTTAGCATAATGTAATAATTTAATAATAGGAACATTCGCTTTGCCATTCGTAAAAATAAGAGTATCGTCTATATCAAACATAACAGCATCCCTTTGACTAATTATTCTATTTTTAAGAATCGCGTCCATTTAATATACTTTAAGAATTAAAAACAATAAAAATAAAATGGAAAAACAGATTGTTGATGTTGATTATGAAGATGGTTTAACGTGTATAGCTAAAATATTAAAAGATATGGGTACGGATTGTGAAGTTGCCATATTAGAATATTATGGAGATGGTGAATGGAATTTTAATAAAGAAGAAACTGATACTATTTCTAAAGATTCTATATCAGGATTTTATGACACTACAAAACTTGAAGATACAGGGTTATATGAAAAATTAAAAAATGGTATGTATACGGAAATAGACAATTCTGATTTTGAATATGAAGTTGCATCATCGGAGGATGATGAATCCGAATCAGATGTGTCTTTAGTAGATGAAGAATATTTATAATATCTGTGTATTATAAATGAAAAACAAATACCTTTTACCAGCTTCTATAGTTGTAGTAATCCTTCTTTATACTTTTTTTTATGAACCAAAAAAGAAGGAGAAATACTGTGGAGCATGTGGATTAAAGTAATATATTTATAGTATATTATGGATCCCTTTAAGAAACGTGTCACAAAAAAAGACAAAAAGTTAAAAAAGGAAATATATACACAGAAGTATATCAGACTTAAACAAATGATTCTTTATAAACTTAATAAAAAAGATGGCCCCGTACAACCCACCAGTAACACATTATAGTCAAATGGACGTTTCGATGTATGACGAAGATGAGATTTTCAAGTTTATTGGTAAGAACGGTAAAAAGTTTTATTGGCTTACACGTTATCTTGAATTGTCATACATGTGGTATGATAAAGAACGAAAAGTTATAGAACTTTGGGGGCCGTATGAATCTTTACAAAATTTTCAGGCCCATCATATTTTAGAATGTGAATTAGACCTAAGTTGTAATAAAATTTCAGTAAATTAAGATAATATGTCAAAACTTATACCAGGAACTTTTTTATATAAAATTGTTAATGGGGAAAACACTAAAGTACCCGAACGCAAACCATTTTATGTTCAAAATGCGGAAAGTTATGTAAATCTTTTAAAAAAGAATTACGAGTATTATGGCATTCCTTTTAAACAACCTAACGTACAGGAAATGCCACCGTACCCGAAAAGTAATATAGTAGTGGAAAAGCATATAGAAAATCTCGATCAAATTAAAGTTTGTTTTACTGTTCTTAAATCGGGTAAAGTTCGTGTAAAAGTATTACCACAAGTGGCAATTTTAAACGAAAAATATTACTCTAAAGGTAAACTACCACCAATTAAGAGTGTTATAAGTGCTTTTAAGTCAGTAGGATATTCACAAGAATTTGTTGATTCCATTTTAAAAAAGTACACGGGTCGTAAAAAATTGATTGAACAGAAATGGAAAATACTCGAGAAACGGTTCGATGCACCTTCGGTATCTGCCGCGAATAAAAAGAAAAAAGCTGATAAAAAAGCTGAAGCTGAAGCTGAAGCCGACATAGAGGAGGATGACGATGAAGAGAAAGAGAAAGACGACGATGAACCTGAAGAAGACGAAGCGATTGAAATCGACGAAGAAGGTGATGAAGAAGAAGTTGTCGAAGACGAATACATATCAGATGGGGGTGACGATTAAAACTTAAGTTAGACCATTTTTTAATAAAAAAAATAAGTAAAATGAATATATTTTTTCTATCCATGAACTCTACCGAACTTGCTAACCTGTATTGTGATCAACACGTTATCAAGATTCTTTTAGAAATATGTCAAATGCTCTATACAGCATGGTTTTATTCGGGTGAAACTGAATACGTAGAATTACACGCACCTTATACTTTGAACAAATCCCGTAAAGGGTACCGTCCCGCACACAAAAAACACCCGATGACCATGTGGATATCTTCGAGTCGCGAAAACTATATGTTTGCGGCTGAAATTGCCATGTGTTTAGCGCTTGAGTATAATAAAAGGTTTGGTAAAATACACGCGTGTGCGAAACACGCCCTTTGGTTATACAAAAACCAACCATCACATTTCGAACTCCGGGAAAGTGAAAAGGCGTATTATGCGTCCAAGGATGTCAGGGAAGACCTTACGCGTATACCAGAGTGTATGCCCGATGAGTACAAACACGAAAGTATTATCGAATCGTATAAAGCGTATTATACTGGAGAAAAAATGAAGTTTGCAAGGTTTACTGTTTAAAGAAATATTGATATAATGTATATATGTTGGCGACCGCAAAAATATTCAGTGCACCCCCTCTTAAAATAGAGAAAGCACCAAAATATGAACCTAAACTCTTTAGTGATTTTGTAAGGGGTGTTAAGGATGAAGAAATTACACAAATACAAATCAACCCTGGTTCAAATACTGTATACTTCGCGGAGGAAGATGGTACACTTGGTGTTTCAAACTATACACCGTCGAGTGAGTTTTGGAAAACCATGATTGATAGTAAAGCGGATATCAACATAGATAATTCATCGCCTATTACGATTGCCGATGGTATTTCCATGTTTTTTATCATACTATTTTTTACGGCCGTTTTTAGAATGTTTTCCCAATTGGGTCAAGGACCTCCGAACCCGTTTAACATGAATAAAACCGAACTCGATGTCGAAAACCAAATAGTAACACGGTTTAGTGACGTTGAAGGTATTGATAATGCAAAGGACGAACTCGAAGAAATTGTTGATTTTCTCCGTGAACCCGAAAGGTTTATTGGTACGGGTGCAAAAATCCCGAGAGGTGCACTTCTTACGGGTAAACCGGGTACGGGTAAAACACTTCTTGCGCGCGCTATCGCGGGTGAATCTTCGGTTCCATTTATTCAGTGTTCGGGATCATCTTTTGTTGAGATGTTTGTGGGTGTGGGTGCAAAGCGCGTCCGCGACGTATTTGAAATGGCGCGCGAAAACCAACCGTGTATCGTTTTTATCGATGAAATTGATGCAATTGGTAAAAAAAGAAGTATGAACGGGTTTGCGGCAAACGATGAACGTGAACAAACAATTAACCAGTTATTAACTGAAATGGACGGTTTCGATAACGAATCGCAAATTGTTGTTATTGCCGCGACAAATCGTCTTGATATTCTCGACGAGGCGTTACTTCGACCGGGTCGTTTCGATCGTAAAATTCAGGTAAGTTTACCGGATGTTCACGGGCGTGAAAAGATTTTGGGGGTGCACACACGCGATAAAAAATTGGATAAAGATGTTTCATTGAAAAATGTCGCGAAACAGACGACGGGGTTTTCGGGTGCGGATTTAGCAAATCTTATGAATGAGTGTGCAATTCGCGCGGTTCGTAATGGAACCGATGGTGTTATAACTTCGGAAATTGTGGAAGACATATACCAACGTTTGGTTGTTGGTGCTAAAGGTTCACGAAGTGTTTCTGGACCACGTAAAGAACGCGTTGCATATCACGAGGCGGGACACGCTATTATTGGTGTACTCATGCCCGAATACGACGAGGTTCGTAAAGTGAGTATAATTCCACGCGGGGATGCGGGTGGTGTGACATTTTTTCAACCCGCAACCGATGAAATTGGTATGTATACAAAAGAGTATCTTCTTTCACAAATTAAGGTTGCTTTGGGTGGACACGCCGCCGAAGAGATTGTGTATGGTAAGGATAGAGTAACGACTGGTGCATCGAGTGATTTTCAACAAACGTATAAAATTGCGCGCGAAATGGTTATGGCGTATGGTATGGGTAAAACATTAGGAAAAGTGAACGTCGATCCAAATACACTTTCGAGTGATATGTCAAATAGAATTGATGTTGAAGTCGTATGTTTGGTCGAAGAGTGTTATAAAGAAGTTCTTAATTTACTTAAAATGTATAGAGTTAAATTGGAACACCTCAAAGATATACTCGTTGAAGAGGAAATAGTTGACGGGAGCGTCGTGTATGGTATGATTGCCTCATGTGATTTAAAAAATATATTCGATTAAAGTATATGGTGGACGGTCAAGACTTTCTTTTTTTCAGTAATTTTATATACATACTATTCAGGGTAAAAAAAGATATTGGGTAATTGTACCCAAAAAGATTTTGAAAGTTGTGCGTCATCTCGCGAAGTTACAATAAATAGTTCCACACTTTTCAAAACCCGGTACTTTCGGGATTTTTAAAAATGATGATTTGTTTGTGTTTTAATAAGGGTAACTCCATTTTACAGAGATCACAGAATTTTGGTACAAACGCGGATTTTTCTTTTTTTGTTCACTTTCTTTGCAGCTACAGGAGCCTGTATTCATGAGTTCCCATTCCCCTTTGGCTTCGCATTCGGCTTCGCATTCGGCTTCGCATTCGGCTTCGCATTCGGCTTCGCATTCGGCTTCGCATTCGGTTTTCTATTGTTTCGTGGACTATTTTTTTGTAAATGTAATAAATCTATATTCTCGATAATATTACTAAATTTTACGTTTATCTGGTTTTGAGCGTCTTTTTTCAACCTCCCCCCTTTAATGAGATTGGTAGGCCCCATTACTAAAAATTTTTTATCAAAATGTTTTTCTATAAACTGCTGAACACGCGTGATAGATTCTTTAATTTTTGGATCTTTAATTTGTTGTTTAAGTTTTGGTGCTGACAAATAAATACTGTTTAGAAAAAAGTGGGCGTCGTATATAGATTTTGATGTTCTACTTATTCCTATATAGTTATATTCACCATAGTTAATCTTAGGGTTATTTACACCTTCAACAGTTGCCATTCCAAAATCTATAATTACAGCTTTAACTCCTCCATTATTAAATTTATAATTTTTACCTGAAATTTTTATGATTAATTCTTTTTTTGCATCTTCAACTATCATTATATTATTTTTATGTAAATCGTGATGCCTGAACGATGGTAATTTTTCATTTATTATATACAAAGTGTATAAAACTTGTGTTATTATAGATGCCATTTGAATTTCAGAACTAGGTTTAAACTTTTCAAGTGTGACACCTTTTATAATATTACTAAACAAATACTCATCATTGTTACAAATTTGAAAACCATATACATGTGGGATTCTTTCCCGAGCAAAAGGTGGTATTTTATTTTGTAAAAAACGTATGGTATCATGTTCAATTTGAGATTCTTGATCATTATTATTTATTTTTTTTATTTTCTTAACAACAAATGGTACCGTTTTTCCATTACTTGCATAGGCTTTATACGCTGTACCATACATCCCACCTCCGAGTTTGTTTTTTTCAGTATTTATTTGTAATTTTAAACTAACCTGATCCATCTTACAATTAGTCACATTTGCTGCGATAGCTCTCAATTTTCGTTCAATTATATCCTTATTATTGTTCGCCATTATTATAATACATACAATTTTATTTAGGGGTCTGAGCTAGTGTTTGTGACCTAGTTGCTCTCTTATTTACTGGTCTTACAGCCTTACGTATCTTGCGCTGCTGATTTTATACAATTATATTATCTTTATGGATTAGTAGTATAGGAAGGGGGTAAACGTGACCCAAATATATTTCCACACTTTTCAAAACCCGGTACTTTCGGGATTTTTAAAAATGATGATTTGTTTGTGTTTATGTTTTACATTTTCCGAAAATTGTTATAGTAATTACTAAGATTCTTAAAAAGTTCCTCATTACCACCTTTATTTGGGTGAAGTGCCAACGCCGCTTTTAGAAATACTTTTCTACCTTGTTTTAACTTTTCGTTTGGGTGCATTTTACTACTTTTGATATTTTGTAATTTTTGTTTAGCTTCATTATATACATTACTAGAATTATCTTGTTTTTGTTTTCTTAGGGCTTCAGCCTGTCTTTTTGCATTTTCTTCAGCCTTTCTTTTTGCATTTTCTTCAGCCTTTCTTTTTGCATTTTCTTCAGCCTTTCTTTTTGCATTTTCTTCAGCCTTTCTTTTTGCATTTTCTTCAGCCTTTCTTTTTGCATTGGCTGCAGCTTCAGCTTCAGCTTTTCTTTCTGCTTCTCTCCTACGCCATTGACGCAGAGCCCTTTCATTCCTTGCCCGATTCGCTGCATTTCTTCGGGCTTTTTCTTCGGCTTTTTTTGCATTGTTAGCTAATTTTTTAGCGTTCGCTTCAACACTTTTTCTTTTTTTACCATTATTAGCTTTTGTCCATATACTAGCTAACTTAAAGAAAAGATCGGCAACTTCTTTTCCGTTTTCTAAAATTTTAGTAATCTTTTCTGACGCCTTTTTAATTTTAGATTTAGCTTTAGTTTCTGCACGTTTATTAGATTCTTTTTTTGCCTTTTCCAATTCTACACGTGCTTTTTCTTCAGCTGTTTTTACTGCCGCATAAATAATAAACGTCTGTGCTACTTTTTCCATTTCTAACCGTTCTTTTTTTGCATTTGAATATTTTTCTTCCGCCTCTAAACGTTTTTGTTCTGCTTCTTTAACATTTATTTCTGCTTCTTCAATACTTTTCTCAAGATTTGAGATATTTAATCCCACTCTTCTCGACATTATTATATTACATACATACATTTTATTTAGGGGTCTGGGTTCAATTTTCATATCCTTATGGATTGCTAGTATGGGAAGGGGTAAATTTGGAAAAAAAGAAGGTAATTTTGTTCTTAGAAAAATGACAGAGTTTCTAACTGATTCTACGAAACAAATGTATAAATTTTTATTTGAAATTATAAAAGAATATTCGGCTCAAAAACGACAGACAGTTTTTACTCGAACCCAAGAAGTACAAAAAGCGACGGTGAAAGCTGCAATACAATATGGTCCACCGGCCATAAAGTTTCTCAGAGCGATAGTGTTTTGACGGGTAAACGTGGCCCAAATATATTTCCACACTTTTCAAAACCCGGTACTTTCGGGTTCATAATAAATATTGGGTTATAGTAAATATGTCTAACCAGACAAATAATAAAAAATGTAAGACGGATCTCATTCAGGATATAGAAGGATTACCAGATGGTGTTGCAGCTAAAGGGGCATTCGAGGCTGTATTTCTTGGAAATATGCTTGCACATATTGATGGACAGTGTATGAACGGCAAAAAGATTAATATAAAACAGCAATGTAAAACTCAGTTACCAGATATTCACTCCAAAAACTGGTGTAAATGGTTAACAGCTGTTGACCAAGAAAATCAAATATCTCTCACGCATACAATTGAAAGGGCCAATGTACCAATTCTTTACAATACCCCTCGTTTGTGTGATCCAGGTATTACCATGAGTAAAAATTGGAGTTTGCGAAACTATATTGAATCTCGTTTGTATATGTTTAAATTTGTATACGATTTCGGAAGGGGGTACACACAAACTTCGAATAGTAGTTCGAATTGTCGAAACAGTACCAATACCAAACCGAGTTCATCGTGTTATCCAAGTACTGTGTTCGATTTTAGACCTTATACATTCGCACTCAAATTACCCCAACAGACCGACAAGGGACGACTTATTCACGTAACTCAGCATATTACGGTTGACAATGATTCCGGTGCATTAGGGTTTACACCTCATACATCGTTAACTACGTATCCATACACACCCGTTAAAAATACACAAACTTCTCAAGTTGTATTTAAATCACTTGTAAAAGCTGTCATTAGTGGTAAATCTTTTGGATCTAACCAAAAAAGTGTATTAAACATGAACTATAATCTTGGTAATAGGGGTACTGGTATAAACACTCAAGATAAATACATCGATACGTTTATCAATTTTATTAAAAAATATGATAGGATTAAATTTGCTGGCGAGGATGGTTTACTTTCCAATTCGAACCAAACGCAGGTAGTGACACTCACAGATGGTGTGATACGTACAATGTTTTATGATTTAATACACGATGAAGTCGTTAACAAGACTGACAGTTTTGAAGAGTTTAGAGATAAACTTATCCAAGAGTTCAATAGCCCTGATTTTGGATTAAACCCTCCATCTGGAGGTGGATCAAATAGTGTTGGACGTCCAGGTATTGTAACGTATAATAAGTTGATAGGTAAAACAATTGCTGCGAAGTCCTATAAGGCATATAGGTCTATATTGACACCATCAAAGGCTAAGAATGGTTCGACGAATTTTATGACTCAGCAAGTTAAACGTACAACTAGTGTAGTAAATATAAAAATTCCTCAATACCCAGCTCTATTTAAAACAATTGGAGACTTGTCTCAATTTATGTACGCCGCTAAATTCAATACAATCGTGGGAAGTGGTGATAAGATGGGTATCGCTACGGGAATGTATGTAAACGCGTTAAACGGGAAAATTATTAAATGTATGATTGAAGATGCCGTGACTGGTTTTATAATTTATACGGGTATGAATCCAAAACATGTCAAATTTATTACGAAAAGTGGTTGTGGTAGATTAGCTAATAAAGCTAATGCCTGTTATGGTATAAATGGTGCAACTGTCACTGCGGAAAAACTTCAGACTCAAATGATAAATTCTCTTAACGCTGAAGAGAAAAAATATGTAAATGGAATTAGAAATAGACAACAAACTTATTTGAAAAGACTCGAAACTACTTTACCTAAGAACAGAGTGAATCAACTCAAACAACAAGGTGCTTCAGCAGCTGCAACTGCTAAAGAAAGAGCTGCGGGTGGACCCACGATCCGTAATCAAAGAGAAATTAAAAGAAACCGTGTTAGAAGTCTCAATACTTATATAAATAATTTACAGAGAGAACTTATTGAAAAAGGTAAATCAAATAAATTAAACAAAAAAATGTATTTATCCAAACTCAGTAATAATAATACAATCAACTCGTTAGCTAATATCAAAGCTAGAGCAAAAGCTAATGCTCAACGCATTCTTAGTCAACCTTGAAATCATTATATTTTTTTTACATAAAGAAATGGTGCGTGTACAAAATATATAAAATGACTCAAGCAATCGGTATTGATTTAGGAACAACGTATTCGTGCGTCGGCGTCTGGCAAAACGACCGCGTAGAAATTATCGCGAACGACCAAGGAAACCGTACGACCCCATCGTACGTCGCGTTTACGGAAAATAATGAACGTCTTATCGGGGACGCAGCGAAGAATCAAACGGCCATGAACCCCAAAAATACGGTTTTTGATGCAAAGCGTCTTATCGGAAGAAAGTTTTCGGATCAACAGGTCCAAGACGATATGAAAGATTGGTCGTATAAGGTTATCCCTGGTGCTGCAGATAAACCCATGATTGAAGTTGATTTTAACGGTGAAACGAAACAGTTTGCAGCTGAAGAGATTTCATCGATGGTTCTTACCAAAATGAAAGATATCGCGGAATCATATCTCGGTAAGAAAGTAACGGATGCGGTCGTAACGGTCCCTGCCTACTTTAACGATTCGCAACGACAAGCGACGAAAGATGCGGCAACTATCGCTGGTCTGAATTGTCTTCGTATTATTAATGAACCGACGGCGGCGGCGATCGCATACGGTCTCGATAAGAACAAAGATGATGATACGAACGTACTCATTTTTGATCTCGGTGGTGGTACGTTTGATGTTTCGTTGTTAAACATTGAAGGGGGTATCTTTGAAGTCAAAGCGACCGCGGGGGATACACACTTGGGTGGTGAAGATTTCGATTCGAGACTCCTTCGACACTTCTCTGAAGAGTTTAAACGTAAACATAAGAAAGATATTTCCGGTAACCCGCGTGCCCTTCGTCGTTTACGAACGGCGTGTGAGCGCGCAAAGCGAACGTTATCTTCGACGGCACAAACAACCATTGAAATTGATTCGTTATACGACGGCGTTGATTTCTATACATCCATTACCCGTGCACGTTTCGAGGAACTGTGTATGGACTTGTTCCGTAAATGTATGGAACCTGTCGAAAAAACACTTCGAGACTCAAAGATCGATAAATCGAAAGTGGATGAAATCGTTTTGGTCGGTGGATCGACACGAATCCCAAAAATTCAACAAATGTTATCAGACTATTTTAACGGTAAGGAACTGAATAAAACGATTAATCCTGATGAGGCGGTCGCGTACGGTGCAACGGTTCAAGCGGCTATCTTAACGGGTGAAGGAAACGAATCTGTTCAAGACCTGTTACTTT
>Ga0213867_1001246_pt1 | contig 11355 bp, 13 predicted proteins | sample PICome_12_FD_160120 | JGI IMG/M metagenome (GOLD analysis project Ga0213867, IMG submission 160120) | Coastal seawater microbial communities near Pivers Island, North Carolina, United States - PICO540 | ecosystem: Environmental > Aquatic > Marine > Coastal | place: USA: North Carolina... | reverse complement strand
CTAGAATTGCTTCGATTTCTTGTAACTGATTGAATCTGTATTCTGTTATGCCTGGTAAGGCAGCACTGGATTTCTCCAGGCTACCTTTGATTCCACATTCAAATCTTGCTTCTAACAGTTCGTTTTCATAGTACTCTATAGCATCAACTATGTTTCCTAAATCTTTAACTACTTTGTTATAGTAAGTACTCATGCTTATCCCCAGTCTTCATAATCTTCGTCATCGTCTTCATCAAGACCAATATCATATTGTTCAATTAGTGCGGTTTGCATTGCCGCATCAAATTCATTGATATGTTCTTCGATTGCACCAATATCAGCATTTTCGTCGAATACTCTGACTACTGCTTCGGCAACTTGAAGACGATCTTTTTTAGGGATATGGGCTTTTATGCCATCCCATAGATCATGTAAAAAAGATATATCAGGATTCATCTATCATTTCCTCAGTGTCGTTATCGAAAGAGTCTGGATCGATATCACCTACGTCCAAATCATCGGCTGTAGGATTTTCGTTCCACTCATCAATAATTACCTGAAGTCTTTCTGCGTTCCACTGTTTTCTGAACTCTTTAATAGACTCTCCAGTTACAGGACTTACATACTCTAGTTTGTTACCAACTTTGGTTACAAGACCTTTTGCTTCAAACATTTCTAGTAATCCACTGTATGGGTCCATTCCTGTTTCATAAGGTATCTTAATTTGCACACCTTCAAAAGGTTTGCTGTATCGTGACTTCATCACTTTACATGCTGCTCTAATACCTTGAACAGTACTGGTTTTGTTACCATCCTCATCTTCTTTGAGTTTTAGTTTTTTCATTGCTACAACAATACTACTTGCATAGATAAAGCCTTGACCTCCAGAAATTTTATCATCTGGGTCAAACATATCCTGCGATGCATAAGTGTGGTTAGTTGCAACTATACCTACTGGGAATGGTGCAATCTGATTAACCATATTACGCACTAATGCAGTCAATGCCTTTGGCTTTCTACCCATATCACCTTTCATGTCACCTTTTTGGAATTGGTCAACATCAGTTGGTGTAAGTAGCATACCTAAACTATCAACAACAAACAACAACTTCGGCATTTCATCATACTCTAAATCGCCATAGTTTGTTTTGTAGTCTTTCATAAAGTCACTCATAGTTTTAGCAACATCATCGATCATGCTAACACTAATACGCAACAATTTTTCAGGTGATGTATCAACATCAAGTGCTTGCAACCATTCTTCATCAAGTGCGTTCTCTGAATCAAACAACACTACTTGACAGCCTTGGTCTTGAGCATTCTTTACAATGTTTCCAGAACAGATAAAACTTTTACCTGATCCTGACTCTCCTGCAAAAACACTAACTTTACCTAGTGGAATACCTTGTTTAAAGTCTCCACTTATTAAGTAGTTTAGTGTGTAGTTTCCTGTACTAATCCAATCCTGTGGATCGTGGAAGCCTGCACTAATGCCCGAAATAGACTTAGTGACAGCCGTCCTGAATTTAGTTAAGTCAAATGGTTTTTGCATGATGTCTCCTTATGATTGACGGTTACGAATCATTGCAAGAATATCATCTGCACTAGCTGCTGACCCTTCTGCTGCAGGTGCCGCTTCAGCCGCTGGTGCTGGAGTTGGTGCAGGAGTAGGTGCTGGTTCCGCTACTGGTGCTGGTGCACTTTCTGCTACAGGTGCTGCCGGAGCCGGAGCCGGTGCTACTGGTGCTGGTTGTGCTGATGCCACAGTGCTTTGAACTGCTGTGCTAGGTACTTCAACGCCATATGGCTTGTAGAAGTTACCCCATCTTGCTGGATCATAAAGTTCGCCATCTACAGATGCCGCAAACATTTCACTGATTGCTTGATATGCGTCTGCTGAAGGTTGTGCTGGTAAGAAATCTTTTAGATTAAACAAACCATATTGGTCAATTGCTGCCAATTGAGTTTCATCTAAGCCTGATTCTTTACGAGCCCACTTACTAGTGTTGTAATCTGCATACTGTCCTTTTGTAGTTTTACTTACACGGAAGTCAGTACCGTTTACATAATCAGTTGGAATATTTTCCATATCTGGGTCCATCAAAGATGACTTAATGATATTAAAGATCTGTGGTGAAATCACAAATCTACGAATTGGGTTTTCAGGTGCTTGTTCGTTGAGAGGATTCTCAGTTACAAACCCTTGGAAGATATATGAACGCTTCTTCCAATACTTACGACCCATGTCTTCTAATGAAGCGTCTTTAAACCAAGGACGTACTTCAGTTAATACAGGACATGTGTCACCGTACATTTCACCACAAGGTACCTGTACAGTTACAGGCTTGTTCTCACCACCTTTAACTCCTGGGAAAGTCAAACGAATCATTTGTCTTTCTACCCAAAAGAAATCATTGGTAGTATCGCCATCAGGTAAGAAACGAAGTGTTGCACTTGTTCCTTCATCGATGTTCCAGTGTGGGAAAATTGCGTTGTCACTTTGCTGTGACGATTGATTGGAACCTTTTGATTCCATTGCCGCGAGCTTTGCTCGGATTTCTGCTAATGAGGCCATAATGTTTTCTCCTTTGTATGTGCCATGTTTGCCATGTGTGTTACTGCGAAATGCAAGTAACTTGGTTATTATAAATGCCTAGATAAACAAAGTCAACCGTTTCTTAAGAATGTTGACACATTTTTGTTTAACAATGTTATTTAGCAAAAAACCGTCATTAAGTGGGTTTTTTTGGCAATATTACTAAATAAGCATTGTTAATAATCTATCATAAGTAAAACAAATAACACAAAATGGACTTAGACAAACTTAGAGACAGGGCAGAACTATTCACACTGATTTCAATATTTTTAGTTAGTGTAATTGCTTTGACTCCAGCAACATAAAAACCTCCTCCCATAAAAAAACCCGCTTACTGCGGGTTTTTTATTTCTACTCTGTGCGACGTTATCTCAACGTTTCTTCTTATAAAATAATAAATTTTTCTAAGTAATTCTCGTAATCAGTGCCCATGTCTACACTCTCGTTGTGTTGACTTCTTACTTGATTGGCACTTAATAAGCAACTCTTAATTGCTCCATATTCGAATTGGTTAAGTTGACCGCCTGATGTTATTTTCTTGCTGATGCCTTGTAGGTATGTACTTAGTTGTGGATCTTTTGATGTATAACTAAGTTGATTAACTTGATGCCCTAGTTTTGCTTCTGGTGTAGCGAAGTCGATCATGTCATTTTCTCTTAGAGCATTTTTTAAACCTTCAAAACTTTCGTTTGCTATTGCTTTTGTTATGTAACTTTCAAATGCTTGTTTTCTAATAGATGCATTTTGTAATGTACCCATAACATCTGCAACACGTCTGTCAAAATGTTTAACAGTAAATTTGCTTTCTAAGTCTAGATCGTCTTCTAATATTTCAGCACTTTCTAATTGTGCTAAACTTTCTACTGCTGATTCGTATGTTTTAGTTCCACTTAGTTTGCTAAATGAATTCTTAATTTGGTTAATGTTCTCTTTTGCTAGTGAAACATATTCTTCGTTTTCTTCGTTAACAATTTTTGCTGATTGCACATAACGTACAAACTCACGAAGTTTTTTTAAGTCTGATGCCATTTCAACTATCTTTGTGCCTACTTCGTCAAATACTTCTCCACCTTTTTGTACATGACGAGCCATTGCTCTAGCCATTTGCAAATTATTTTCAGGAAGTTTAAAACGCTCGTCGCCACGTTGTATAAAGATACTGTGTATTTGTCTACTACGTGATCCACGTACCTCTTCGTTTACAGGCTTCTTATGCTTCACTACAATTTTAATATTTTCTAATGTTTGATAACTTGTTTTGCTTGATCCTTCTAATGAACCAAAGCCCTCCATAACGTCTGCCATGTCTTTCTCCGCTTGTCGTGCTATATCTGAACTTTCCCCTTTTGCTTTGATAGTTTTGTTAAATATTTTAAAGTCAAAATCCATTAATGAATCGTGGCTTAGATTCCTTAGCATTTTTCTCACTTTGTGATCTGCTAAATCTTCGCTAGTGTTTAACACTAATGTTTCTGTTGTTGGGTCTAATCTTACCAAAATATTTGGATTGCTGATTACAAATCTAGTAGCCTCAGTTGGATCTACTACTTGCTTTCCTTGTAGATCATAACTGTCTACTGGAAACCCAAAACCTTTGAGGATATTAAATGTTTTTTCTGCAATTGAAGATATATTTACACTCATAACTATATTTATCTTCTAAAGGAATCCAACTGGTAATGGGCCGTCATCCTCGTCATCTGCTGGATCGTCAATAATACCGCTATGTACAGCATCATAAATTGCATCTTCAAATGTACTAATATAGTTTATCATACGAACTTGTAACATCATTGCCATTACTAAGTCGTCCATTTCGCCTGGCTTGGCTGCAAAACTATTACCTCTGGAAACAAAGTTTTTAAGTTCGCTTATTAGTGCTTTACTTTTAACTGTTATTCTATCATGCTCAAGTAAACGTTTAAAATTTAAACAGGCTTCCATTTTACTTCTATGTCCTGTATGAAAGCCTTTACGTCCACGTTTGCCTTGCACTTTCTTTGGTTCATTCAAGAACTCTCCAGGGAATTGCTCTTCTCCTGTGTCTCTAATAACAACAAGAGCAGCTTCACCAATAGTGTTGTTTTCTACTGTCCAGTATAAGTTTTTGCATCCTGAATCACTTAGATACATTAATATGTCCATCATGATTTTCATTTGCCCTTCTACTGGTGTTCTATTATGGCACCACTCTCCTATTTGTTCCATCGCAGTTACGTCCATAACTTGAATAGCGGCATTGTCTCCACCTGTACCTGAACTAGGGTCTAATGTTACACTGTAGATATGATGTGGGCTAGGATTATTGTACCATCTGACTTGTCCCATATTTCCTGTTGGTTGTACACCTTCCATCTCTACTAGATACAAGGGACTAATAAGTGTTTCGTCATATATGATAAATTCACATTCGTGTTCACGTCTAAATCTTTCTTCGCCAATTCTAGCACGTTCTTCTTCTGCCCATATATCATCACGCTCTGGGTGTTCATTCCATCTTGCCAAGTAACCTTTAAATCCATTCCTGCCAATTTCTTGTTCGTTGCCGTGTTCGTCAAACAGTTTATTTGCTTCTGCCCAAATAAGTGCAAACGTATCGTCATCACTGTTAGGTGTGCTTGTTACAATACAACTACCACCTGTACTTAGTGTTGGAGATAGTGCTGTCCAAAACTCTTTAGCAATACGTGGTGGCACAAACGCAAACTCGTCTAAGTAAATAAGTGTTAAGGACATACCACGTCCAGTGTTTTCAGTTGTTGTGGTTGCTACAATACGCGAACCGTTATCAAACGTAATACTTCCTTTGTTGTATTCTGTTACACCTGCTCTGATATGATCTGGACAACTTTCGTATGCATATCTTACACGTTGCATAATCTCACTTGAGCCGCTTGCTTTGTGTGCGGCTACAAGTATTGTACTGTCAGGCTTAAACATAGCATACCACAGCAAGTATCCTGCGGCTACAGTAGTTTTACCCATCTGTCTGCCCAGCATGTTAATACTAAATCTATTATTGTTATAGTTTTCTATTAAGTCTAACTGATAATCGTATGGCTCAAAGTCTATGCCTCCTCTAGTAGGATGCTGTATACGCATATGATTAACCATGAAGTATAATGCACCTGTGTCAGGGTGGGCACAGTTTTTAAAATCTCTTAATGTTTTTTCAGTGTAGGCTACTTTAGCATAACCTTGCTTGATTAAACTGGTATCTGCTGTTCCTCTAGCCATTGTTAATTCCTAAAAAGTTGTGTTCAGATGCATACTTAAATATTCCTTCTGCAATTTTTTTCTGCCCTTCTGCACTAGGATGTCCTCTAAACGATTTTGGATCTGGGTCTACTATATCAGTACCATTAAACACTTTGTTAGAAATTACTCTAGGACCTAAGTTTTCTGATATACCGCCTAATATTTTTCTTGTTCCAGCAGTTCTACCATTTACCCACCAAAATACATAATCAACATTATTATCTTCGAAGTATTTTATACCACGTGACAAATGTCCAACACAGTTTTCAATAAACTTCCACAATGTTTTTCTACTTGCTATGCCTCCCATTTTAGATTCGCCAAATGGGTACCACCACATAACTTCTTCTCTGTACTTTAATAATTCTTCTTCTGATATGTTTTCTATAGGTATTTCTTCGCCATGTTCTTGTAATGTTTCTTGATCCATATATCTTGTCATAAAATACAAAGTCAATTCCCTCATATCTTCGTTAGAGGGAAAAGAAACAGGTTGCACTGAATTACCGTCTTTATCTTTAATTTGTTTCCATTGTCTATACCTAGCAGTTGTAAGTTCCATAACAACCTTTAAATTATCAAGAGAGCCGTGCTTTGCTTTGTATGCTTCGCAAAACTCTATAGTTTGATCAACTGTGGATTGTGGTGGTTTGCCGTTATAGCCGTGTTTGTATAACGTATCAGAACCTAGAAGTTCTGCTAAATGATCAGCATAACTAGGTGCTGGTGTTACAAATTTGAGGTTTTCGAACTCTTCGTTCCATCCAGTCGCATAACTAGAACCGTTAACATATAAATCTGACATGCAGATATTTATCAGCGGATTAGTTTGGCCTTCAGTGTATCGCGGAGTCTATCTATGATTGCTTGCTTGTCAGTAGTGTAAGCAGGGTCGTCAATTTCACCTGCACATGCATCACATTCTTCACCATCTTCATGGTCGTGATCATCTGCTTTAGGTTCTTCTTCTGGCTTTTCTTCTGGCTCTTCTTCAGGTTGGTCATCATTTTTTGGTAATGTGATACCTGCTAATTTAAGAACATCGTGGAGTTCCTGCATACTTTTAGCATTAGCACTGATTGTTACACTAGCATCACCTTTAGATTTAGTTTTGCTATATGTAACATTTTCTTGTTCTTCGTCTCTTTCTTCAGCACCAGGCATTATTTCAGGACCCATACCGTATTCCATAATGTCTAATAGTTTTTTGTTAAGATCTTTATCATTCATTATGTGTTTACTCCTGACTGAGCAATTCTTGTAACTTCTTTACTTGACTCTGCACCACGGCCCATGTTTGGTTGTCCCATCATGTCATCATGCATTGTTCTCAAGTTATCGCCCATTAACTCGTCTTTGCTTGGGTAGTTTTTGAAATAATCAGAACCTTTCTCTGCTTTAATTTTTTCTAGTTCTGCTAGGAACTTTTGATTATATGATTCACCGAATAGATCAAAGTCTTCAACTTCCACGTTTTCATTTTCATAGTGATCCATTGATTCCTGAGCAAGTTCGGCATCTTCTTCACTTACATATCTGTCTTCGTCACGTGCTACACGTTCTTCAGCCATTTCGCTTTCTAATCTACGTGGGTCTTTTACACCATACACTAAAACTCTACCATGATCTAAGCCCATGTTTACTGCTAACCATACTTCAAGTATTCTTTCGTTAACAGGATATTTTAGGATAATGTCTGAACTACATACTTCGCTAGTACATTGGATACCTTTGTATCTCACAAACTCCATTGGGTTTTCTTGTATCGGGGTACGTTTCCATGGTGCCGCACTCACTAAGTTGTATTTTTGTAAACAGCCTTCTAATGTAGTCATTTGCTCAGAGCCACAGTCACCTGCGATTTTCACTCTGTAGCCGTATTCTTTTTTGAAGGATTCGGTTATATAATCTTTAAGTTTCATAATCTCTCTTGCTCCGATCGTTATAACTATTTATCAAAAATGTCAAAAATTAATCGTCGCCTTTCATTATTCTAAGTAACTCATTGCGATCATACACTTGAGTTGCTGTAATGTCGCCATCTATGTCACCGTTTTGATTCTTTGTTTTATCTAATCTTGCTTTCTTTAGCATTAAATCTAGTTGTTGTAGTTTTGCTTTTGTTTTCGAATCTTTTGCTTCTAGTGCAATTTTTAGCATGTTACTTGCTTCTGCAAACACTTTGCCTGCGGCCATATCACTTACATTCATACCTAAGTTCATTAACTGCTCATAACTGTCTATTGCTTTTTCAGAGATATCATCCATCTCTCCTTCATGCTCGCCAAGTCCTTTTATTTCTTTAAAAGCATCGTTAATTTTTTCTGCTACAGACAAATTGTGATTCACAACTTCAATTTCTTGCTTTGCTTGTTTCACTGTGACTGCTTTTTCCTCTTCTTCATTTGCTAATGCTTCTTCAATTGGAGGTAAGTTAAATTCTTCTTCTAGTTTCTTAGTCATTGTTTATAGCCTAATTTTATTAATTGTATTATTCTTCCGCCTACATCAAGTGGATGCCATATTGAAAGTTTACGATCAACATGATGAGGCTTGTGAAAGCCTTCACCAAACGTTAGCAATCCTACTGCTAAATCTGAATGTGCTTCGCCTCCTCTGTGTGAGTACGAAAACACTAAACTACCAATCAGTTTTGCAAATCCTGCTGGTGCTAACCATGCATACACTAATGCAAAAGGATCTATTATAGAAAGTATTAAAGCATACGCTGCAATTATTTCCCAATAGTATCTATGTTGTGCTCTGTACAAATCATTTCGTAGTAATCGTCCAGCCCACTTTATGTTTGGTTCTGTGAACACTTGTAAAAAGTGTGCATAAAAGTAACCTTTATGTTTAGGAGAGTGCGGATCATTTTCAGTGTCAGTATACTTGTGGTGTGCCCTGTGTGTTGCTACCCACAGTATTGCAGGACCAACCATCATGATGTGTGCAAAAAACAACATCACTAATTCAAACCATTTAGGACACTTGAAATAACTATGACTTAGATATCTGTGATACCCCATTGTTAATCCAAATGTCATTATACCAAAATAAACGCCAGCGGCGATTGCCCATTGTGATGCAGTTGCATACATAAACATAGGCACAATAGCAAGCATGCTGACAACTTGGCCAGCAAATAAACTCCATTGCATTCCAGCCTTTCCTATTTGCATACTGCTATTTATCGTTACTTTTTACGCTTCTTGGGTTTTCGAGGTTTGTTGTTTCTGAATATTTGATCTTCGTTGATAACTTTGAATCTAATGCCTTTGCGTTTGCACCATTCTTGTGCGGCTGTCCACTTTGCTGCATTCACTGCAACTTGCATTGTTTGACCTTTGCCTTTAGCACTTTCAAGTGTGGTTTGATTAGCAGGTTTAATTTCTATAAGCTCAACATGTTCACTGCCATTCTTGTCGAGATATTGTATCATGAAGTCAGGCACATAGTTTGTGTATTTGCCTGTTACAGGATTACGATATGGTATTTTAATATTTTCGCTTGCCCATTTTAGTATGTTAGGATGACTATCGCACATACGCATAAATGCTAGTTCCCAACTACTTCTAAAGTATGGCTTTTTTTCGCCAACATACTTGGAGGCGTTTACAACTTCGTAAACTCCTTGAGCGAATTTTTTCATGGCTGGATTAGGCCTGCTACCTTACTGACGTTGTTTTTTGTAGGGTTTACAAATCCTACTCTGCTTCCTGCAGGTCTTAAGTTGTTCATAGCCTTGTATGCATCAACTGTTAACTTTAAAGTATTTTTGTTTACTTCAAAATAATCTAATGGGTCGGCTCCTTGTGCTTCTGCAACATTCATTAACACATCTGTCATAGCAACAGCGGTAGCCTTTTTAAATCCTGCTTTTTGTAACTTACTAGATACCATTGCTAGTTTTGCAGGATCAAATGTCTTGTTTTCTCTTTTGGTTAGTTCTGCAAGTATCTCTGAACTTGCTTCAGGCAAAGGAAAGTTTATAGTTGCATCTTCTAAGTACGCAACTAGTGTATCTTGTACTACCTTATATTTTGTAGTATTTCCAAATGTGTCGTATAAAGAAGAACTCATTATGACTGTCCTTTCACTGATGGTTGTTTTTCTCTTGTTTTTTCATCATCGGTTGTACCTAAGAAGTCTGACAATGATTGCGGTCTTACTACTTTATCTTTGTTACCACGGTCTGCATTGTCAAAGAAAAATTCTGCATCACTGTTATCAAAACGTGCTAAGTCAGTTCCTGTCATATCAAAGTTAACTGTATTATTAACAGTCATGTTCTCAATTTCAAACGTCAAATCAAATGTTCTAAAATCTGATGAGGTGTAATCTATTTCGCCTGGATCAAAACTTGTTATTTGAGGTCTGAATAAAATGTATTCAACACCCTTGCCGCCTGCATAAGTTATAATTTTAATCTGATCAATAAAATGCATATCTGCTCTTGCATCTAGACCTGCTGTATTACTTGAAAAACTAGGTGAAGCAAACGAGCTAGACCTTGTTAAACTATCAGAATGGCTTGGCCATTGTTTTGGATTTAGATCTCTGAGATTGCCGTTGCCTTCAGTTGTTCTATTGCGTGGCTCATTGTAATAATACGCAAAGTATTTCATAAACAATGTTAACCATTCATTGTTAACAGTGTCTATTACAGTAATATCACAAGGACCAAAATCTACTCCAGTCTGAAATAGCCTACGATGATTGTAGGATTTCTTAGCCTGTGTTTGAAACTGTATTTGAGGAATTTTTGCAGTTTGTACTAAACTGCTAATTTGAGTTCTAAACGCTGAACTGTCGCTAACCGAAGAAACGACGCTGGGGTTGAATTCAAATTCAACGAACCCAGCGAATTTCTGTCTAGGTGGCGTAACGTTAGGTTTAAACCTATCAGCATTACGCCAGTTTCTAAGTGTGGGCTTCTTAGGTAATAGTAACTTCCATAAGTCCATAATTGGCCTCTGAAGTTATTATACTAAGTTGCTGCCAACAAATCCAGGTGTTGATTCAGGCATTAGCTCTAATTGTAATGCGTTATCAAAACGTATTGTTAAAACAATTTGCTGTTGACTTGCTTCAGCATAGTCATTGTCGCCGTATGCAACGTTCTGGATGAAACAGCCTTCTAATTCCCAAGTTTCACTTGGTGTTGCTGTTGAACCATCAAGTACTTCTAACTGCATAGCAAATTTGAAATCATTTGATGCTGCAGCTGTAGTTTGTTGGTAATGGTTGATCTGACGTTGTACCTGAGCGCCTACCACTTTAGATACTGAGTTAGTGATATCGTCACGTAATGTTACGTCAATAGTATTCCATGTGTGCTTACCTTGCATGTATACTTTTGAGTTGTAACTATGTACTTCAACTTCGTCAACACTGACACTAGGACGAGTAACACCCTGAACATTTGTAGTCAACTCAACTGTTCTTCCTATTGCACCAATATCTTGGAAGTTCACACGGAAACGATATTTAAGTTTTGGCATGATTATGCCAGTACCCTC
>Ga0213867_1001243_pt1 | contig 11365 bp, 9 predicted proteins | sample PICome_12_FD_160120 | JGI IMG/M metagenome (GOLD analysis project Ga0213867, IMG submission 160120) | Coastal seawater microbial communities near Pivers Island, North Carolina, United States - PICO540 | ecosystem: Environmental > Aquatic > Marine > Coastal | place: USA: North Carolina | collected... | reverse complement strand
TAAATACCACTTCATCGCGACAGACAACCAGACAACACAAAAACACACACACAGAAAGAAAAAAACAGCAAAAAAGACAAAATGACTCGAACACAGAAAAGAAATTTGATGAAGTTTATAAACCATATTTCTACTCTTGTACTAGGTATAAATTACTTTGTGATTATAACTCGTCCTCTTCATCCGATACCGTGTTCATTGCAAAAAGTTCTTTATTCCAAGGAGCAAGCATCGAGCATCGCAGCATCGCTAATCTTCCACCTCCCACCATCATCCATCATTAATCATCCATCATACATTGAACTCAGTGTTAACCTAGCTCCTCGTACCTTCTAGAGTGAAACAAATCGGTTACAATCAGGCAGAAAATTGATTGATACAAACTAAGTTCGTGTAATATGCTCCTCCGACTCAAATTGCCACTTTTAGTAAGTTTCATAACGTCAACGAACTCCTTTTCAAGTAAAGGTCGAAGCAAAGTATTAGAAACTTATCGTGGTGCCAATTTCAAAGCAATGGCATCGAGAGAAATTGAAGTAGAAGCAAAGTTTAAAGTGTCGAGTTTGGAAGAATTAGAGAAACAAATCTCTGTCATGAATGGAGAACGTATGGCCTCAAAAGAGTTCACTGACGAGTATTTTGACACAGACACCCCAAGGTTGACTTTACAAAATCATTGGTTAAGGTTTAGAAAATATGCAGGGATGGAAGGAAGTTGGCAACTGAAAAAGCCTACGAATGTTGCATCAAATGATGGGACAGAATCAATACCGGTTGCTATATATGAAGAAATTGAAGGCATTCAAGCTGTGAGGATAGCCACTTCTATAATAACTAAGCGTGATGTAGATGATATGGAAGACGAAAAAAGTCTACTTTTACTTGGAGGTCTGAAAAGTTTCGCGAAAATTATCACAAGGAGGACGAGATGGACACTACTTCCGATGAACGGGAATGCTGTTATCAAAAACATTTGTATTGATATTGATGTAGCTGACTTTGGTCACTCAGTTGGAGAAATAGAAGCGGTTGTAGATAACGAAGACAAAATAAGTGAAGCACGTAATCAAATTGATGCCATCATGAAGGAGATGGGTATAGAGTCCGCCAATCCAGAAGACAAGGCAGAGGGCAAGCTTGAAATGTTTCTCCGAACTCAACGTCCAAACCACTTTAGACTATGTATAGAAGCAGGTGTATTGTAAGACCTTCGAAAATCGCTTCGACGCCGGTTCTTCCTCACAGCAAGGTTTCTTCAGGAGAAATCACCTCTTTTGATTATCGATTCTTTGGCAAGATTGTGCGACCCGATGAGCACCGGGGCTGTTTATTCAATTCCTGCGAAGGTCAGTCAGCGTCACTTCTTCGAAATTATACCCTTCAAATTGTTTACATCGAAAGTAATTGATCATAAATGTTCAAGAACAATGGCACCGACTTCAAAATTTGTGTGAACGTAATATTCGATACAAATTACTGTCAATAACCATGGTCTCTTTTCCTTAAGGCTTTTTGGAGATGTTCTCTTTTTCATCGGGCTTGTTTAGGGATTCATCATACGATCAGAGTAAGATTGTGAGTGTTGTTTCTAAATGGTATCCATATGCAAACTGGAGCACGAAGCGATCTCTGATCTGGAATAAATGGTACATGATGCAGCAAGGACAATACTTCCACAGCATATCGAATGTGACGGAGTTCAACGAAAAGCATCCAACTGCGTACATACCACTACCGGTAGTCTCATTTCTATATCAAGGAGATAATATTCGTCCTCTCCTTCGACGAATCCCTCCTCACTTCTGAACCCACCATCATAACTTTCCAGCTAATTCTGTTTTCCATTTCTCGCAAAAGTAATTTTAGAAACATTTCCGATGCACATAACATTTTTCAGGTCTACCTAAAAAAATGTTCCATACATTCAATATTTGTCAGGCTTTAGTCCCGCTGTGACCGTAAAATAAACAACATCGTCATCCATGCATTACTACTGGGTTAAGTATTTTTGAACTGTATGCTTTTATTGTATTAACTTCTACTCTTGTACTAGGTATAAATTACTTTGTAGATATAACTCAACCCCTTCATCAGATACAGGTTCGGGAGAGGAGTAGTAGCAGTTGATATGATCGAAACATATAATGCATATAATCGTTTTCCCTGTTCTTGGGCCATGAATTCCCATATTCTGAATGGTATTCTCTGGTATTTCCAGCGCATGCTATCTGAGTTGCAGCTTCTTATGTTCTTCTTATGAATTGTACCCGACGTATCATTAGTTTAGTCTGAGTCCTTATCGCCATACATCCTAGCGCAACTTTGAACCTTTTCTTGAATAAAGCAAAAACTCCTTTTCTTTTGTGATCTGTAGAGCTTGCAGGAGTTTTGTTTCCTGCTTCTTGTGAATCTGCAGCCACCTTCGCTAAAGACCAAATTTATTGCTTGAATCCTTTGTTTAATTCACCAAAATGACCGCAAGTGCTCACCCCTCATTAGTTTCATACCTCGATGATCCCTGTCATTTGCTGGAAATATCTCTATCACAGCAATTGCTGAACTAAATTCAAATCCAAGTAATTTGTCTAAGGGCATGTCAAATTCATGAGCAACCACAAAGAACAAACCGACATCATTCCACTAGCTCATCCTCTGTTCAATGACTCTCAGTAATATATTTCCAAGCTCCTCGATGTAATAGGTGGTATTAACAATAAACAAAATCAATTCTGTAAATGGTTATTACTATATCAAACTCACCGGGGATTTCTATTTCCATCGAGTAGTATTCGACGAAATATCTTTGTTGAATGAAACTTCCTGTTGTCTGAAATATAGCTACCTTCTAGAAGAATGAAGCTAATTACATCCCTTGAAGCTTCAAGCCCTACGACGTTTTGTACGGGAATTCATTTCTAATGAATAAGCTGGATTTTATCACCTGCTTCAATACCTTCCACATTTTCCTTGTGAATCAAAACTTCATTAACTAGCAGCGACTTCGATTCAATTTTGAGAAAATGTGATCTATCTCTTATTTGGGGATTGAGCACTAATAATTTGTAATTTACCGAGCATGATTAAATATGTTACCAATATGATAAATGTAAATATCAGTGGTGGCAACGAATGGTGTCGTCACACAATCCATGAAGTTTGGCGCAGTTCTAATGTAGAACACAATGAGGAACTTTATCTTAGAATAACAAGATCAGAATAATTGCTGACTCTTGAAAGTGAAGCTCCGACAACGATGTCATCAATTCTAGCTGCGATTTTATTCTATTTATTTCGTTGATAAAGATGTATACATTTGCACTACCAAGAGCCGATTTGCTCCATTCACTGATTATGCGTCACGCCATTTAGATCTATATACAAGTTTTTTCTCATTCCGTGGCAACAAGGAGATTGTACAAATTTATCGAGAGGAATCAGCAGCGTTAGCCATATGCACCATGAGCATCAACATATTTTGTTTAGCAGGCGACATGCTGTGATTTGATAATTATCAACATTCATTAATTAAAGCTTATTATGAAGATTCATAAGAAGTGGTATTTTGAATTCATTTAATTCCGCGAGTTTCACAATTTATAGTTCCAGGACATTCTAAATGGTCAAATCAATATTGAAATTCGTAATGTTGGGCTTCGGGCTTCATAATCAAGGATCAACAAGAAGACTAATCTAAAAGCCTACAAAGTGGTGTGTACTGGTGCTGGGATGCATATCTTATCAACAGTAGCTTACACCCAAGAGAACAAGGAAGAATACTGTTGGTGGCAAAAAGCAAAAGATCTTTTACATCATTTTATGAAGTATAAGTTGCGGGCAAACACTCATCTCATCCACTATTAATGTACAAATTATTGTAACAGTAGCAACAGGTAAGCAACAAGGACGGTGTTGTTATATCTTTAATAGTACATCAAACAGTGATAATGGACGGGAGTTCATGATATCTAAAGAATATTTGCACAGAACAACAGTAAGTTTACAGGACGTAGACGTAGATGTTGAAAAAGCTATTGAAAATAACAAGAAAAATGAAAAATACCATGCTTGATTTCGGGGTCGAAAACTTTTCACAAATGTAGTCAGTCATGCGGGATCTAAAACAAGCGACATAAATAAAAAGTGGGGCTTGAATATGAAGCCAAGAATCATCTTAACATTCGATGTCTGAGTTCTGGGCGATCCACGACAAAGTCTCATTAATTCAATATCCTTGTGAAGGCTTCTCTTTCCTAATAAATATTAGGGACGCTCGTCTTGGGCACGTGCACTATTTGATAATTGATACGCTCTTTCCTCCCTCTCTAAAAATCGAAATCCAATATCCAATTGCTATTTCGCACACACGACTTTATAGAGAACGGAGTAGAATAGAGGTAAATGAAACTTACTGCATCTAATCAGGCGAAGATATCCTTCATCCGTATCGTTGAAAAACTTGCGTTCGCTATTTTAAATCTTAAAAACAGATAGTGTTGAAGTCGTGTGAAACAGTATTAATATTTTGTTCGTGTCGAAGACAACGTGTATTCGCATACGATACCGTCCAGATTAAGCATGGATGAATCCCCATTAGAGAAAACGATTGGTAGCAGCAATGGAGAAACATTGTTGCCTGCAATTGAAGAGAAAGACCATGGGCACGACGAGGGAAAGAAACTTGTGAAATCTTCATCTGGTAGAGGTTTGGTCAAATCGATTCTAATGCCGGCGTTTGCTGATAGCGGTGCGAACGATACGTTTATGAACAATGACGTCCCGCAACAGAATGATGTTTGCCACGACTCCCGATCTCCTAAATCTCCTGCATTATCGGGTGGTCAACAGGATCAGAACGAAACTGGATGTGATGATGATATGATTACTGGAGAGAAGGTACCAATGAATTTACAAATTCCGTTGACTCCTTCAATATCGAAAGATGAGAGTGATCAAAAAGAGGAAGCTAGTTGCTCAAATGATCTGAAATTGGATTTTAAGACGACGCCGTGTACTCCTATGAGTAAAACAAGCAACGAAGAGGATGAAGATGTGAAGAGATCTCCTCGTTTTCCATTTTTTCAGAATAAGCCATTTTCGTTGTCGCCAAGGAAGCCTCATTCTGTCATGAGATCAAACAAACAGTTGTCTGACACTGAGCTACCAATTCTTTCCCCCTTGCGTAGGGCAAAATGTTGGTCTTTGGATATGGGCGAAGCTGTCGCTTACAAGAATGTTTCACCTCCTTTGTCTCCAATGACTTATAATCACATGGGCATAAGTCGCAATGATAGATTTAGAAAACTGCCAAGTCCATCCGGAAAAAGTGTTCTTCGTATCCCGATTTTGAGGGATAGTAAGTCATGGGATATGACAAAAAATGTTGTACATCCTTCTGAGCATTTGTCTCCGCGGACATCTCAAAGTTCGAAAGTGAAAAATAATTTGAAATCAACAGCACCTCCAATACATCGGAATACTGAATGGCGAAAGCATGTTGTCGGTCAAAGTGTTGAAGCTCGACCTCGTTCTAAAAGTTTTAATAACCATATCGGAGATAGCCCTGATGTTTCCGGAAGCGCCGCGGTGGAATTAATGAGTCCGCAGGTATCTGATTTGGATTCCAATATTTGCCTTTATATATTATAAAGTTGTCTCATTATTTTTCCTTTTAAAGCGTATTGAGATAGAGCGAGAAGATGCCCTCGACATACTCACCTGCTTGGTAGATCGTAGCGTCGCTTTTCACAATGCCAAGAGCAATGATAAAACACCACGTTGTTCAAATTCTTCACAACTTTCCAATACGTCTAGTTGCAATCAAGATAAAGATGAAATAGAAGAAAAGCAGAGTCGCGATAATAAAACTAACGCTACAGATGGTTCCTCAATACCTACTCAGCCTTCATCATTACCGCAACTTCCTGTCGTTGAAACAATTAAATTTTTGCGCAACTTGAGTGCTACAATTGAAGAAGGCAATAGTCAAGATAATAACGTCACCCATGGTGATCGGATGAAAGTTCTAGATGAGTTAGTGCGCTGTTATAAGTATAGTCAGGAAATGGAGAGAGCTGCATTATCAGCTTCAACTTGGCTAAAGGTAAGTGTAGGGATGACAAAATATGATACATTTATCTTATACTTTTCCCTTACTCGTTTCCAGGCTATTGGACGCCCTACTTCTAATAAAGGAACAGAAATGAATGGCACTCTTGTATCTTCTGAAGATCCCTTAATTTATTCATTTTCGACTGCTGGTACGCCCCAAAAGAAGGCTGGAATGGAGGTTAATGATGAGGTTTCATTAACGCAGGAAAATGACATCATGATTTCGACTCTAAGAGCTCGCTTCCATGAAGCAAAATTAAAGTCGGAAGAAAACGAAAAATGCATATTGAAGTTGAACGAGGAGTTGTCCAAATGTAGGGCGGAAATTGGTCGGCTGAAAACCATTAGACGAACAAAGGTAAGATCTACCATCTTGTTTTGATGTGGTATCAATTCTAACTTTTGTATGATAATCAATAGCATAAAATGCCCTTTTCTTCCCCGAATCGATCAATATTTGACGATGATTCTTCCGAATGTTCTTCGAATGCCAATGAAGATCTCAAACTTTTCGAGGATGCACTTGGAAAGGTTGATATTGGCGATAGCGTTTTGTCCATCTCAAGTGACACTAGTAATCCATCGAAGAACCTTGCTATTGCCTTAAAAGAAAAAGCTGAAGCACAACGCGAAATTCTTATTTTAAAAAGTTCTTTGTCAAAAGCTAAGAAACGAGTTAGCCTTTTAGAAGAATTGAATGGTTCATTTGGCGCATCTGAAGTCAAGGGCAAAGAGGATATTCTTGACACTACTGATGATGAACATGTTGGAGAAGGAAACAAGAATGTCACAGGAGAGAATCTTTCAAGTTCACTAGATCGAGAGTTTTTCTTGGACTCTATGTTAGCAAAGGAGTTAGATGATTATCAAAGGACCCTTAGAAGCGCTGATATCGCCCTCATTAAAAGTCTTAAGTCGCAAATATCACTAATGAAATCCGGAAGAGGAAAGTCGGATTCAAATAGCTTTTCTGGGGATGAACACTATTTGACTGAATGGAAGGAAATATCACCGTTACCGCCTCCACCAGATCATGGGTTACACTCTCCAATCGTCCATACAATATTGGAACAATGGACAAATGATAAGTCAATGCGTGAAAGTCTTTTAAATTGGATGGCGAGTATTTTGGAAGTGAATTCGAGCATAGATGAAGACTTGCCTTTATTGAGATTGTCTAATCTGGTAAGTCTCTTGTTTAGGTATTTATTCCTCTTTCGTTAACATATGTCACTTGGATAGGATCACCGTGTGAGAGATGGTTTCATAGTTCATGTGCTGCCTTTATTACTTCGGCGTTCCGATATTCAAATAAATGTTTCTTCAAGAGCTCAACGTAGGACAACATACGATGTTTCAGTTTCTGTTATCCCTGCCTTTTCTTACACCATGTCTTCCTCACCACTACAACCCCAAAAGCCAAATGCCATCAACCTCATGGCATTTCAAGCAAGTAAAGGAGATGGGATAGTAGAAGACGACGAAAACTCCAAACCAAATAAACAAAGTAGTTTCAATCCCCTCAGTGCGGCAGAAGATGTTCGAAATAAAGTTTCCGATTTATGGCGGAACAATTCTACACTTTACAAGTCAAATAATGCTTCCCAATTGGAAAATAATGTGGATCAGCAAGATTCACCTACTGTATACCAATCGTTTTCTTCGAATATCGAAGAAGGAGGCGAAAGCGGGAGAGGAAAGGATAAGATTATACGTGCAATTGGTGGTGCATTTGGAGGGCTCCTTAGTAGAAGAAAAGGCCAAACAATAAGTAAAGGAAGCATGTCGTTTGATGAAGCTGAAAATGACGAGGGAAATTACCTGAATGAGCGGAGGACAAGTTTTGGAACAGGGCTCAATGATCCCATTGAATTTAAACGAGTCGTTTCAGCCCCAGCGAGGCGCCCACAAGATTGGAAGGGTAAATATTATCGTCAGGGAATAAGTGATTTACCGCCTATCCCCGGATCTCCAAGTAAGGGTTCTTCTCGTCAGAAGCCATCGTTGTTGCATTCAGATGATGTAGAGGAAAAGGACGAAAATATAAAAGATGATCTTTCATTTCATCGTGTTGTCACAGCACCTCCGGGTCGAATTGGGGTCACCTTCGTACAGTATCGAGGGCATGCGATGGTCAGTGAAGTCTCTCCAGATTCCCCTTTAGTAGGATGGATTTTTAGATCGGATATATTAGTTGCTGTTGATGATGAAGCTGTCAGTGGTTTACCCGTTAAAGATATAGTGAAAATTATATCATCAAAGTCAAATAGTCACAGAGCTCTACGAGTGGTGTCAAGCCACTCAATGCAAGATCTGACGAGCGATTTGCCCAATGAAGACGAAGATATGTAGACGTACTTATCCAAAGGCGTCAAATCATAAATCTTTTAAAATAAAGAAAATCAGTCACGTTGCCTTCATCCTCAAATTTTCCTATATGCAAAACACTACTCAACACTAGTTTTTTGACGGACGTTTTTGGGATGAAATAATAGGAGAGCTAGGCTACATAAGAAAAGCGCAATAGAGATACTGCCCATGTACCTATTTTGCTGATTATAACTGACACACCGTCATGCGTAATCGCATTGATCTGGTAACTTCGCCAAGTATATTCACCGTCAAAAATGTATAGCAATATCAAAGGCAACGACATAAATCCAAATCTTTCTCTATCTTAAGTTCAAATCCAAAATACCGACCTTTAACATTTTCGGTTCTTCGCCTTCTTTCGAAACAGATGAGCTTCCACGTCCACAAATAAGATCATGGCGAGGCCCTGAACAAGTTGTGCCAAGGGAATCAACGAATTCGATCGTGTCGTCTTTCAAAAGTGAACGGAGTTCGGATAAAAATGCAGGACGACCAGCTCTTCCTGGACTATCGCCAACTAAAACACGATAACCCCTATTCAAAGCCTCGTACACTCTGCGGGCCATTGCTTTCCCTGTCTTTGGCTCGTACATAATATCTGCTGCAACCAATACATCTGCTTGAGGTAAATTTGCATCAAAGTCGCATATATCGAAGAGAGAGGTCTTAAGTATCGTCTCACAGCTATCTTTTGGTTTATTACAATAATGCCCATCGCTAGAAAGCAAATTTGCAGCCTTTTGTAATAACACCAATGGAATTTCTTCATAATCAGTAGCTAACACTTGTTTTGCACCAGCTTTATAGGCTGCCAACGAGACTAGACCTGTTCCTGTTCCAACCTCCAAAATCGATTTCTCATGAATATCAGGGATTTCATCCAACATATAGCTCGCGACTGCAGATGCTGCGGGCCACAAAACTGACCCGTAGGGATCTTCATGTGACAGATCCACTCCCACTTTATCCTCATGATTTCCGACTTCTTCATCGAGAGCCATCATAACTAACTGTTCTTGTGACTCTGCCGTAGCTTCCAATATTGTTATTTGCATCCTAGAATCTCCCCGATTGTACAAAGTATCCGATGACCATAAATCAATTGTAATCTCACGACATTTCAGACCTTCTACAGTATGCAATTTATCTACTCCTCCCTGCTGATCATCATTGACGATAGCAACGTCCACTTCTGGCGACACTGATGGACGTGAGAAAGAGAACAAATTATAATGATGATTGCATTGATAGAGTGACAATGCATCTTGCTTTGTAACGGGTATAAAACTCGCACCGTTGCAAACTAAAATACTTTGGTATGCGTTTGCAATAAGTACAACAGTACAAATTGCATTGAATGGGGACGACTTCTTCATAGTATATACTCCTCTCTATAAAATAGAAATGAGAAATAAAAAACGTCGATACATGCCTTGCTCGTACTCGCACGTACGTACGCTCGTACAATCCGGGGCAATCGGCAATCAGCAATCAGCAGATCGATGGTCAATGAGAAGAGAATGGTGGACCTACAAAAGTGACAAAAATAGACTCATAAGAATTCCTTGCGAACACGTCTTTCGTTATTTGCGTGGTTTTGGAGATCACCAGATGCTCACAATTCAGAAAAGTGTTCATTGTGCACTTTATCTTTTGAAGTTTATCAGGATGCAACTTAAAGTTACCATTGTCAGCACGGCCACTATCTTAATCATGCTCTCCTCCTTTACGAATGGCTTGCTCTGTCGATCATCAACGGATAAAAATGTCCTGACAAAGAAATCGACTGGTCTTGATGTCTTACGGATATTAAAGAATGAAAATAAACTTGCTCCTTATGTGAAGGAAGGTGGAGTTGCTGTAGTGACGGGAGGAAATTCGGGGATTGGAGCTGTCAGCGTTGATGTGTTGGCTTTATCTGGAATGAAGGTGGTACTTTGTGCTCGCAACTTGGATTCGGCGAAGAAGGAAGTCGAACAAATGTCCGCGAAAGAAAACGTAAGAATTCAAGAAATGGATCTCACAGATCTATCATCTGTTAAAGCCGCCGCAGAAGAAATCATAGAAAAAGAAGGGACTATTGATGTGTTACTTCTAAATGCGGGGGTAATGGCAACACCATATGAGTTGACAAAAGATGGGTTTGAGCTGCAATTTGGGACAAACCACATTGCACATTATTTTTTGACGAATTTGCTTCTGTCGAGCATTAACGAAAATGGTAGAGTTGTAAGCGTTGCTTCTACGGCCCATACTTTTGGTGATATTGATTTTGATGATTTGAATTACTCCAATGGAAGAAAGTATACCCCATGGGGTGCTTACGGTCAGAGTAAACTAGCCAACATTTTGTTTGCCAAAGGACTAAATGATAAGTTAAAGGAAAAGAACAGTAATATAAGATCTGTCAGCTTACATCCAGGAGTAATAAGGACGAATTTGTGGAGATACACAGGTTCTTTTGTAAGTTTAGCAACAAATTTAATTGCGGATAAGAGTGTGGAGCAAGGTGCCGCGACGAACTTGTACTGTTGCATGGTAGATGCTGAAAATTCCGACATAAAAGATGGCGGAGGATATTTCGTTGATTGCGCGATAGCTTCACCGAACACGTCAGGAGAAGATGCAGATAAAGTAAGGCGTGAAATGTTATGGAATAGATCAGAGGAGATGTTAAGAAGGGATGGGTGGTTAAGTTAGCCTAATTAGTAGTCTAATCATTTCTTCTCTGAAATGACAATGAATAAAATTAAATGTGTACTCATGGTTCAATAACAGGGAAAACGATGACGCGTATTATATGTTTCGATCATATAACAACTGCTACTACTCCTCTTCCGAACCGGTATCGGATGAAGAGGACGAGTTATAATCACAAAGTAAT
>Ga0213867_1001242_pt1 | contig 11377 bp, 11 predicted proteins | sample PICome_12_FD_160120 | JGI IMG/M metagenome (GOLD analysis project Ga0213867, IMG submission 160120) | Coastal seawater microbial communities near Pivers Island, North Carolina, United States - PICO540 | ecosystem: Environmental > Aquatic > Marine > Coastal | place: USA: North Carolina... | reverse complement strand
ACACCTGTTTGTGCATCCCCTGCCTCTATCGCGCGCTGGATGGGGGCGGCGCCGCGCCAACGTGGCAATAAAGAGGCATGCCCATTAATACAGCCAAGAGGCGGGATATCTAAAACAGTTTTTGGCAAGATTAATCCATAGGCAATGACCACAAACAAATCAGCCTCAAAGCTGGCTAGCCGGGCTTCTTCTTCTGCATTACCGCGCAGGCGAACAGGGGAAAAACATCGAAGGCCAAGCTGGCTGGCACAATTGGCAACAGCGGTGGGCTGCAATTTCAACCCGCGCCCAGCTTTGCGCGGCGGCTGGGTATAGACGGCGCAAATCTCAAAAGCCTCATTTAAGACGCGCAGGCTCGGCACCGAAAAATCTGGACTACCCATGAAAACAAGGCGGGCTTTGCGGGGGCTGCGAGAGGGCTTTTTAGTATCTGTCATAGGCGTGCTTTAGCTTCTTTTAACACTTTGCGCCAGATCATATCACGTTTCAGACGCGAGAGACGGTCAATAAATAAAACCCCGTCTAAATGGTCTATCTCATGTTGTATACAAGCTGCGAGCAATCCACCTGCCTGCATTTCGTGGATATTGCCATCTGTGCCTAGATAGCGGACTTCTACCTCTGCTGGGCGAACCACGTCACCATGATGTCCGGGGATGGATAAACACCCCTCTTCTAATTTTGCTGTTTCCTCAGATGAAGCGATAATCTCTGGGTTAATCATTTTCCATAATTCAGCGGCACTGCCATCCTTGGCGCAATCCATAACAATAACGCGCTCTAGCCTTCCGATTTGATTAGCTGCTAATCCAATGCCTGGCGCGTCATACATTGTATCAGCCATATCGTCCAATAAGCCTAGTAGCTCATCTGTTATCGTCTCTACGGGATGTGCTGTTTCCCGTAAAATAGGCTCCGGCGTTAAAATAATCGGCAATATTGCCATCTGAATAACCCTAACTTTGCTTCTCTATTTACATCTTTAGCTTTTCTGGTGCGGAGTATGAATAAACTGCCGGTTTTTCGCAAGATCTGTTGCCCTAGGAATAATTTTCCCAAGAAATTATTTTGGGGCTAGTCTGGCGGGATTTTTTGGCCACCCTAATTTGCAGATGAAGTTTTATTAAAACAATGCTAGTGAAAAGGAATGGATGTAGAACTCTCTGTTATCTCTTTACTGCTGGTTATTGCCGTTGTCGCTGTCCTCTTAGGTGTAGGGCTGGTGCTTATATTGCGCCGGCAAGGGCTGGCAACAGATGCTAAACCGCCGCAAGAGCTTATCGAATTACGCGGCCAGCTTAGCCAGCTTACCCAAGCCGCCCAACAACAACAGCAAGGCCATGTTGAACAGATGGCTGCCCTATCAAAACGGCTAGAAGAATCGCTCGCTGGGATGAGCGCACGTATGGGTAATTCCCTGCAGGAACAAACTGAAAAAACACATAAAAACCTGAGTGATCTAGCTGCACGTCTTGCTGTCATTGACGCGGCTAATACCAAAATTGGTGAGCTTACAGGACAGGTTACACAGCTTCATAATATTTTAGCTAACAAAACCGACAGAGGCGCGTTTGGGGAAGTTCAGCTAGAGAATCTCGTGCGCAATGTATTACCGCCAAATGCCTATGAATTTCAGGCGCAACTATCTAATGGTCGCCGCGCAGATTGCCTGTTGAAATTACCTAACCCGCCGGGGGACATCATTATTGATGCAAAGTTTCCATTAGAAGCATGGCACCGGATGCAAAATGCAGATGATGAAGGGGCACGAAAGGCGGCGCGCAAACAGCTGGGCATGGATGTTTTGAAACATGTCAAAGATATTCAGGAGCGTTATATCATCGCTGGTGAGACAGCCGAATCAGCCTGTTTGTTTCTGCCTTCCGAAGCGGTTTATGCCGAATTGCATGCAAATATGCTGGATGTGGTAGAAAAATCTTATGATGCGCGGGTTTGGATTGTCTCGCCAACGACGATGATGGCAACCTTAAACACGGTACGCGCTATCTTAAAGGATGCGCGAATGCGTGAGCAAACTGCCCTTATCCAGAAAGAAATTGGCATGCTGGTTGGGGATGTTATGCGTCTAGATAAGCGGGTAGATAATCTTGGCAAGCATTTTGAGCTGGCACAAAGAGATGTTCAGGAAATTAAGACCTCCACAGGCAAAATCAGTAACCGTGGCCGGCGTATTGAGGATTATGACGTTGCAACAGAAGAGGTAAAACCAGTCGTTGCTGCGCCAAAAGATTTGCTGTCTGCGGCGAATGAAAAAGCTTCGGACATAGACTAGTTCGCCTATAGGCTTGTGCGGGCCTTCATCGCCTGTGCAAGCGTGCCATCATCTAGATAATTTAGCTCCCCGCCCACAGGCACCCCATGCGCAAGCCGGGTTATTTTCAAGCTAGCTACCTCTAGCCGCTCGGCAATATAATGTGCTGTGGTTTGGCCATCTACGGTTGCGGAGGTTGCAAGGATAACTTCTGGCCGCCTCTCTGGTGATGCTTGCAGGGTATGCGCGCGCGCAACTAGCCGGTCAATGCCAAGTTCTGCTGGACCGCGGCCATCGAGTGCGCTCAAGGTGCCGCCAAGCACATGATAAAGGCCAGAAAAAATCCCTGCTCGCTCAATAGCCCATAAATCAGACACATCTTCAACCACACAAAGCCGGCTATGATCGCGTCGTCCATCAAGACAAATGCTGCACTTATCTTGTAAATCTAAATTGCCACATTCCACACAGGTGCGAACATGGCGGGCAACATGGTCCATTTCTTCGGCAAGTGGCAACATCATTTGGTCTCTGTTTTTAAGTAAAAACAAGGCAGTGCGCTGGGCTGAGCGCGGGCCAAGACCGGGCAGGCGGGATAACCGTTTTATGAGCTGATCAAGAGGGGTCTCTGGCATCTATCTTATATCGCAGCCTATATGATTAAGGGGTAAATTAGTCTAATCGCTGAAAAGTCTAATCGCTGAAAAGTCTGGCAGCTAGAAAGGTAGCGACATGCCGGGGGGGAGCGGCAACCCGCCAGTAAGTTCTTTTAAGGCTTCAGCCTTTTTTGCCTCAGCATCAGCTCTGGCATTATTTACAGCTAATTTTATCAGATCAGACAGGGTTTCAGTATCGTCTGGGTCTAGCGCCTCTGGACTAATCGCAAGATCCACGAGTTCACCCTTCCCTGATACCACAGCCACAACCGCGCCGCCGCCAACCGAACAATCAAAGCGGCTGGCTTCCATTTCGGCAGTCATTTCTTGCATTTTTTCCTGCATCTCTTGAACGCGTTTCATCATGCCGCCAATATTGCGCATTTTATTCACCCCCCCTAGTTCGATATTTCTCGGGCTAGTTCAATATTTTCTGACGCTTGTGGCGCGTCATCCTCGTCGTCATTTTGTTTTATTGCGGTAATCTCTGCCCCTTCAAAAGCCTCTAGAACGCTGGCTACAAGGGGCAGATCTGCTGCTGCGCTTTTTTCTTTGTTTTGTATTTCTAAATCTTCTTCTGCAAGGGTTTTTCCGCCCCCTGTTTCACAGACTGAAACGAGCCATGGTGCCCCAGTTGCAGTTGACAAAGATTTGGCTAGTTGCTGGGGCAGATCTTCTGCATTGTCGCCCACTACCACAACTTCAAGCTTGTTCTGACCAAAGCTTACAACACGCAAATGCCGCTTAATACGTGCGTTAAGTATCTTCTCATTCTGTGCGTCGAAATAATCAGCGATGTCGCGCAGGCTAGCAAAGGACGGCGCGTCGCCCTTGGCAGGCATATCGGCGCTAGGGGCAGGGGGCGCAGCCGTCACGGCCTGTTCGTTGTTTGTTGTTTGAAGCGCGGTTTCTGGTGGCGAGGCTGGCGGCACTTCAGATGAAGAGGATTCCGGCGGAGATGTTTCCGTCTGAGATGGTACTGGCGAAGATGATTCTGGAGAAGATGGTGCCGGAGAAGATGGTGCCGGCGAAGATGTTTCCGGCACAGCCGGGCTAGCTGGCGCTTTATCCTCTTGCAGGGTTTTGATGATATCTGCCGGGGTTGGCATCGGCGCTAGATGGGCAAGCCGTATTAATACCATTTGCGCGGCTGCCTTCGGGCTAGGGGCATCTTTTAGCTCCCGGTGGCCATGTAGCATCATTTGCCAAGCTCGGCCAAGCTTGGCAATGCCCATATCTGCTATCGTGCGAAGCTGGCTTAACTGATCTTCTGGCAGGTCACTTGGGCTGGCACCAGCAGCAATCAAGCTAGCCTGATGCAACAAGTCAAGCATATCTGCAAGCATCGTTTCAGCCTCTGCACCACCTGCATCTGCTGAAAGGAACAAATTAACAGCCTCTGCTGTTTGGCCAGCAAAACAAGCCTCTAATATAGCAATGACTTGGCTTGTTTCAGCTTGACCTAGCATGGTTATGATAGAGGCTTCATCAATCTTGTCTGCGCCCATTGCGGCGGCTTGATCAAGCAAGGATAGCGCATCACGCACAGAGCCTTCCGAAGCTCTTGAAATTTGGATAAGCGCGCCGTCTTCAGCGCTAATGCCTTCGGCTTTTGCAATGCGTGCAAGATGGGTTGTCATCAGCTCATTCGGCACACGGCGCAAGTCAAAACGCTGGCATCGTGAAAGGATGGTAACCGGCACTTTTCGAATTTCTGTGGTCGCAAAAATAAATTTTACATTGTCAGGCGGCTCTTCCAGCGTTTTTAGTAATGCGTTAAACGCATTGCGCGAGAGCATATGCACCTCATCAATGATATATATTTTAAATCGTGCAGAAACGGGGCGATAATTTGCGCCATCTATAATTTCGCGAACGTCATCCACGCCGGTATTGCTAGCCGCATCCATTTCTAGAACATCAATATGCCGGCTATCCGCAATATCGCGGCAATGCTGGCAGACCCCGCATGGGTTTAGGGTTGGCCCGCCTGTTCCGTCTGCGCCCTCACAATTCAGCCCTCTTGCCAGAATACGTGCCGTAGAAGTTTTGCCAATCCCGCGAACCCCTGTTAGCACAAAGGCATGGGCAAGACGGCCAAGTTCCAGCGCATTACTTAGGGTGCGCACAAGGGCGTCCTGACCAATTAGCGTCTCAAAACTGTCGGGGCGGTATTTTCGCGCCAGCACACGATAGGCTGTTGTCTGATTGTCACTCATGGAGCTGAAAATAGCATTTTGTACAAGCTATGACCAGAATTATGACAGCCCAATTTGGAATTATACCAGCTGGCATACGCCTCGTCCCAATTGTCAAAAACTATTTTTGACATCGCGGTGCATCTGGGATGGTTTTAGCGGAGATAAATGAAAGACTGGATGACCCGTTCAAACTATGCTTTGGCTGCTTCCTTTCGGATCTCGCCGGGGTGAGCGCAGATAATCGTCCACCCAGCCTTCCGGCGCGGATTATGCGCTATCTTCCCAACAGAGACAAGTTTTTTCAGCTTGGCTGGTGGCATTATCAGCGAAGATATTATCTCACCGGAAAGATTATCTCACCGAAAGGATCATCTCACCGAAAGGATCATCTGGCGCTTTACGATGCTTTTGAATGGCGTGCTGGGCTGGCAGGATAGGTGCCTAAAATCTGTACGCCGCCATCCTTGCAATAGAATCGTAATTCTTCGAGGGCCCGCGCCATCGCTGTTGTTTCTATATGCCCTTCACAATCAATATAGAATTGCGCGGCCTGCATAGACCCGCCTTTCATATAGGATTCAAGCTTGGTCAGATTGATGCCGTTCGTGGCAAAGCCGCCTAAGGCTTTATAAAGCACAGCAGGCACAGACCGAACTTCAAAAATCAGCGTTGTGATTGCGGGCAAATTAGGGTCGGCTGGAATATCTTCTTCACGCGCCATCACCAAAAAGCGGGTTGTGTTGGAATTACTGTCCAGAATATCTGCATCTAAAATATCCAGACCATAAATATCTGCTGCGAGAGAAGACGCAATGGCTCCTACATTTTTATCCCCTAGCAGAGCAATATCTTTGGCTGCCCCTGCTGTGTCGGCATGAATCACTGGCTTTATAGCTAATTTTTCAAGCGATTTTCGGCACTGTGCTAGACCTTGCTCATGGCTATGCACTTCGGTGATATCGCTAAGCTGTGCACCCTTTATCGCCAGCAGCTTATGGTTAACAGGCTGGAAATGTTCGCCAATAATGTACAGACCAGATTCTGGCAGAATGTGATGGATATCAGCAACGCGGCCAGCGGTAGAATTTTCCACGGGCACCATGGCAAAATCGGCCTCGCCCTGTTGCACGCTCAAGACCATTTCAGAAAAGCTGCTACAGGCCAGTGTTTGCGCTTTTGGCATTACAGAACTACAGGCTAAATGGGAATACGCGCCCGGTACACCTTGGAAAGCTATTATTTTATCCATAGCCATGATGGTTATCTTTCTTTATCCAAATCAGAATCTTGTGCAATGCAGGTTGTTTTTTGGCTCTTTTTGCCTGAATTAGAACCTTATTGCAAATACTGTAAAAAACCCTTAAGGCGCGGTGGTAGTAATATCCGGGGCTAGGCGCTTTGCGTCCAGCGCTCCCTTACGGCGTCTAAATCTTCTTGTGTGTCTACCCCGCCAGGCGCGTTATCAACCACGCCAACACCAATAGACATTCCAGCCTCTAATGCACGAAGCTGCTCTAATTTTTCAGATTGCTCAAGAGGGGAAGGGGGCAAAGAGACAAATTTTTTCAAAGCCGCGACGCGCCAACCATAAAGGCCAATATGATGATAGAAATCAGCTTTGCCATCTGGCACCGCAGCACGGCTGAAATATAAAGCCCGCCCGGTTTTCTCGATCCCTTCTGGAAAGCTGATTACGGCTTTTACGACTTGTGGCTTCTGTGCTTCGGCAACGCTCATCGGGGTAACAAGGGTCGTTAAATCCCACCTATGTTCAGCCAAGATTTCTGCTAGCTTATGCAATAGGGCAGGGTCTAGCTCTGGCAAATCCCCTTGCAGGTTAATCACCATTTCAGTGTCAGCAAATTCTTGTGAGTGCTGCAAAGCCTGATAGATTCGGTCTGAGCCAGAGGGCAGAGCAGGGTCGGTTAAAATGGCACGCCCGCCACTATCTGTAATATAAGCAGCGATTTCCGCGCTATCGGTTGCCACGCAAACAGGGCCAAGTTCAGCGCGTACCGCCTGTTGCCAGACATGCCAGATCATTGGCTTGCCTTCTATCTCTAACATCGGCTTGCCAGGGAGGCGTGTGGCCTGCATCCGCGCAGGTATCAGGGTCAGTATTTGTTCATTTTTTATCTGCATAATTGTGGTTTTTTCACAATTTGAGCGATCAAGCAAAGGAAAAGCTGTGTTTAGGTGTTCTGCAGGGCTTGAGAGCAACGAAAAATTACGCTATCACAAATGAGCATAAAATTAGTGGGCATAAAAACGGCAAGTCCGTTTCTATCAGATCGATTTTGCGTTCATGGGAATAACAACGCAAAATTACTTATAAACGGTGGGGATATTCAAAGAATGGACGATCTCAAATTTAACAAAGTTGCGGCTGGGTTCTTGCTGGCAGCATTGTTGGCGATGGCAGGCTACAAACTCTCAGAAGTTCTGGTGCCGCATCAGAAGCTTGCGCAAAACGCCTATCCAATTGAGGTGCAGGTAGCAAGCACAACAACTGCCTCACCAGCGGCAGCAAAAGGGCCTGAACCTATTCTGGCACTTCTTGCGTCAGCAGATGTAGAAGCAGGCATTAAAACAGCTAAAAAATGTACCGCCTGTCACGTCTTTGATAAGGGCGGCAAAAACAAGGTTGGCCCGGGTTTGTGGAACATTGTAAATGCCGACAAAGCCAATGTAGATGGCTTTAGCTATTCTGCAGCATTAGCCGAAATGGATGGTGGCTGGGACTATCAGGCTCTGAACACATTTTTGTATAAGCCAAAGGCATATGTAGCGGGCACAAAGATGAATTTTGCTGGGCTAAAAAAGCCTCAAGATAGAGCCAATATTATTGCTTATTTGCGCTCTCTGGCAGACGCCCCGGCTGCCCTGCCATCTGAGGGTGATATAGCAGCTGAGACTAGCGCACAGGCGCAATGAGCTTAACATCAAACACGTTTAAAGAGGCGGAGAGATTGCTGGCAAAAATGCCAGAGATTTCTCGGCCTCTTATCACAAAATATTTCCGTCAAGGAACAGACGTCTTGCAAAAATCAGATGATAGTCCAGTTACTATCGCTGATAAATCGGTAGAAGCCATTTTGCGGCGCACCCTAGAAGCGCATTTTCCAGATCATGCCATCATCGGTGAGGAAGAAGGCGGTTTAGCCGATAAGCCTTTTTGCTGGGTTATTGACCCTATAGACGGCACCCGGGCCTTTATAACTGGCAAGCCCCTATTTGGAACGCTGGTCGCGCTTGCCCATGATGGGGTGCCTGTTTGCGCGATGATTGATATGCCAGAACTAGATGAATGTTATCTGACCAGAGACGGTGCAGCCTATCTGCGAAAAGCTGGAAATGAGGAAAAGTTATTAACGCGGCAAACCACCGCCCTTAGCGCAGCACATATAGCAACCACAAGTCCAGATGCCTTTACCAGCCAAGGCTGGAAAGTCTTTCAGCATCTAAGGGCGCAATGCCTGTCCCCGCATTATGGCGGGGATTGTTATAATTATGCGCTTCTAGCTTCTGGGCATATGGATTTGGTTGTTGAGCATCAGCTTGCCCCGCACGATATCATGGCGCTCGTGCCGGTAATGGAAGCAGCGGGCGCAGTTGTTACCGATTGGCAAGGCCAGCCGATACGCCTAAATGGTGAGGGCTCTATTCTGGCGGCAGCGAATAAGACATTGCATAGATTAGCGCTCTCTGAAATCCAGCAGGTGGCAGGCTAATGAAGGCAGATGGCGAAGTCAAAATTGCCTATTTTGATAATAGTGGCCGCGATGATAAACGCCGCTGGTGGCAGGATTGCCTTTCTGAAAGGTTGGGCCCATGCCAGCTAATACCCCTAGAAGATAGCGCCGCTTTGGGTTGTGAATTTGCGCTTGTTTGGTATCCCCCGCAAGGCCGGCTGGCGCAGCTAAAAGACCTAAAACTTATTGTCTCGCTTGGTCAAGGGGTAGATCATCTTATGGCAGATAAAAGCCTGCCAGATGGCCCTGCTATTACCCGTCTGGTAGACCCGGATATGTCGCATGCGCTTAGCCAGTGGGTGCTATTGAATGTTCTGGATTATTTGCGTGATGGACGCCACTACCGCGAGAATGCAAAAGAAAGGCGATTTGAGGCCCGCGACCAGCGCCAGACAAAAAATCTGCCTATTGCGGTATATGGCATGGGGGCTATAGGGCTTGTTATTGCGCAACGCCTAGCCGCCATCGGGTTTGATGTATCTGGCTGGTCTCGTAGCGAACGAAATTTTCCAGAACCGATAAAATCTGCACATGGCAAGGCTGGGTTTGATGCGCTGCTGGCGAGCTGTGATATCCATATCTGTATTCTGCCGCTAACCCCCTCAACCACAAATCTGTTTGATGCAACAGCTTTTGCGAGGATGAAAAAGGGGGCTTACTTTATTAATGGTGGACGCGGCAAACAGGTGGTGGAGGCAGATTTGCTAGCCGCACTTCGCGCCCAGCATCTAGATGGTGCCTGTTTGGATGTATTTGTAGAAGAGCCGTTGCCGCCTCAGCATCCTTTTTGGCAAGAGCCAGCCATTACCATCTGGCCCCATGTAGCAGCCCAAACCAATCCAGATACAGCTGCTGATCAAGTCGCCGCCGCTATAAGGGCCGCAACAGAGGGGGCGCCATTGTCTAATCTAGTAGATAAAGGCCGCGGCTATTAAATAAGCTAGCTAAACAAACTAGCTAAACAAACTAGCCTTATTTTATTTTTTCGCGCGCGCCTCGATGAAGGCAAATAGCGCACGAAGGCCCATGGCCTCGCCGCCTTTTGGCCGGCCAGGGCGGCTGGACAGGTTCCATGCCATCACATCAATATGCGCCCAATCTGCCTTCTTGCCAACAAAACGGCGCAGGAATAACGCAGCCGTAATCGCCCCGCCATAGCCAGAATGGCCTGTGCTAGATAGGCCAGCTTGCCCAGCATCCAAAAATCGCTCATACGCCTCGAATAGCGGCAATTGCCACAAGGGGTCATCAAGCTCGCCGCCAAGCTGCATCAACGCTTTAGCGGTGTCATCATGGTTGCAAAACAGAGCCGGGCATTCGGTGCCTAACGCGACCCGTGCGGCGCCTGTAAGCGTGGCAAAATCTACCACGAAATCAGGGGAAGGGTGATCTTTGTCATTAAAGGCATAATGCAGTGCATCGGCGAGAACAAGCCGGCCTTCTGCATCTGTGTTGCCGACCTCTACAGCAATGCCAGCAGCCGTTTCAATTACATCCAGTGGTCGCATAGCACGTTCAGATATCGCATTTTCGGCCGCCGCAACCAGCACCCGCAAGCGTATCTTTATCCCTGCTTCCATCAGAGCGGCAGCAAGGCCTAGCACATGTGCAGCGCCGCCCATATCCTTCTTCATCAGCTCCATTGCGCGGGATGGTTTGATATCTAGCCCCCCTGAATCAAAGCTAATACCCTTGCCAACAAGCGTAATTAACGGGCCTTCATCACCCCAACTCATATCAATAAGACGGGGCGGGATTTCGGCTGCGCGCCCCACGATATGTAACGCTGGTGCATAGCCTTCCAGCACCTTGCCCTTGGTTACCTTCACCTTAGCTGAATAGGTTTGCGCAATTTCTTTAGCTGCCGCTTCAATGCCTTGTGGGGTCATTTTGTTCGCAGGCTGATTAATCATTTCACGGGCGATATGTATACCTTTTAGCTGCGCGTGAACGCCTCTATCCTGATCTGTTTTAGCCAGCGCGAGTTGGGCTTTGTTATTTGGGTCTTTTTCTGGTCTGTGGGGAGCAAAGTGATATTGTGCCAGTCCCCAGCCAAGCTGAATCTTGCTAAGATCAGCCTCACCAGCAAAGGTCAAATCAGCCGCCCAGCTACCAGCGGGCAGGCGACTAGCTGCGCCAGCACTTTCCCAGATAAGGTTTTTGTCGGTGATTAAGGCTGCGGCACTAATATGGCCGTCAGTGCTTGGCAAGGTGATGCAGGTTCCTGCTTTGGCAGGCAGGGCTGTTTCGCGCACCCAGTTTTGCTGTGCTTTGGGTAAGCTATCCAGCCACCTATCGAGATTTTTCTGGCAGACAATAAAAAGGGGGCAGGTATCCTTGGCTGGTTCTACAATTCCGGTCTGCGTTTTTGTGACTGACATCATCACTCCATAAAGGTTAAATTAGGTAATTGGGGCGCCGACATATCGGTTGAACATATGGCCTAGATATAGCGCTAAATAAACCCCTCTGACTAAGAGATAAACAATAAAGGCG
>Ga0213867_1001240_pt1 | contig 11380 bp, 13 predicted proteins | sample PICome_12_FD_160120 | JGI IMG/M metagenome (GOLD analysis project Ga0213867, IMG submission 160120) | Coastal seawater microbial communities near Pivers Island, North Carolina, United States - PICO540 | ecosystem: Environmental > Aquatic > Marine > Coastal | place: USA: North Carolina... | reverse complement strand
CAATAGACTTACCCTGCTGCAGCAAGTTGAACCTTATGTTGGCAGATACTACTCCACTGAGTATGTCCGCAGAAAAGTTCTTCAGCAGAAGGATCAAGAGATCATCGAAATTGATCAGCAGATTGAAGATGAGATTGAACGTGGTATCATTCCAGATCCCAATGAGCAGATGCTAGAAATGGAACCTGGAATGGCACCCGAAGGTCAACAACCACCTGAAGAAAATGTCCGTCAAAGAGGAAACGATATGACGGACACTGATCTGGATGTTGGCGTAATATAAATAATCGTTAGACAATAGTATTTAAACCATGGAAGACGTTATTGATCTTATTGCCACTGATTCTTCTGCGTCTGAAATTAGTGACAAAATCAAAGATATTCTCTACAGCAAAGCTGCTGAGAGAGTTGATGCTTTGAGACCCGTTGTTGCTAATTCTCTTTTCGGAGGAGAAACTGAGAGTGAGCCTGAAGTAGAACCCGAGGAGGAATGATGTCCAGAACCCTTTTAATTGGTGATGAAGTTACTTTACCAGCTACGGCTGGTGCTGCTACCTCTTTGACTCAAGCTTCAGTTGTCAGAATTGTTAATGTTTCTGCTGGTGTCGCTACTGTAACTGTCGATACTGCTATTGGTGCTGGCAACTCAGTTAGCATGACTCTTCCAGCTGGAACAGTAGAGTTTCTTGAAAAGGCTCATAATTCTGTTATTTTTGCCTCTGCGGCAAATGTACTTAAAGCATCTAAAGTAGGATTTACTGCATAAACCAATGAAACTTATCAGAGAAGAAATCGAAAACGTAGAGGTTATCGTTGAGTCCCGCAACGGTAAAAAGCAACTCTACATCGAAGGTATCTTTCTTCAAGGAGATATCAAAAACCGTAACGGAAGAATGTATCCTTCCGAAACCCTTGCTAAAGAAGTTGGTCGTTATAACGAACAGTTTGTAGCAAAGGGTCGTGCTCTTGGTGAGCTCGGTCACCCCGATGGTCCTTCCATCAATCTTGACCGTGTTTCTCACAAGATTACTTCTCTGAGACAAGAGGGAACTAACTTCGTTGGTAGAGCACAAATTCTCTCTACCCCAATGGGCAACATTGCCAAGTCCCTTCTTGATGAAGGTGTGAAACTTGGTGTTTCTTCCAGAGGCATGGGTTCTCTGAGAGAAGATCGTAATGGTATCAAGATTGTTGGTGAAGATTTTATGCTTGCCACTGCTGCCGATATCGTTGCTGATCCTTCCGCACCTGACGCATTTGTCAATGGCATTATGGAAGGTAAAGAGTGGGTATGGGACGGTGGAATTCTCCGTGAAAAATATGCAGAGAAGACATACAAGACTATTAATACACTCGTCGATCAAAGAAGACTTGAAGAGAACAAGTTGAAGTTATGGAATAACTTCTTATCAAATCTCTGAATTAATAAATAAATACAGATTATCACTAGATCAATCAATCGGAGAAATCGAAAAATGTCCGCTGGTAAAGATTTACAAGAAATGGAAAATCCCGTAACAAGGGGTGCGAAAGCCGCTGAGCCAATGGATTCCTCTAAGAAAGCATCTTATACTGCTGCTCAAGGCACAGTAGAAGATCTTGGAGGACCCACCCCTGAGAACTATAAGCCCGATGATATGTCGGCTGCCCTGAAGGCTCCTTCTCTGGCAACAGTTAAGGATATCGTTAACAAGGGTGCGAAACCTGCTGAACCAATGCCTAAGGCTCCTAAGTATGCTGAGGAGACTGAGGTTGAGGAAGAAGGTCAGGAAGTTGTTGCGGAGTCCGAAACTGAGGAAGAGGTCCAAGTCAACGTTGAGGAAGACCTTGCTGCTCTGTTCGGTGGTGAAGAACTCTCTGAAGAGTTCCAAGAAAAAGCAAAGACAATTTTCGAAGCTGCTCTGACTGCTAAGATTGGTGAAATCCAAGAAGCTCTTGCTGCTGAGTATGAGCAGGCTCTCTCCGAGAACCTGGTCGAAGTTAAGGCAGAGCTCGTAGAAAGACTCGATTCTTATCTTGAGTACGTTGCCGATGAGTGGCTGACCGAGAATGCTATCGAAGTCGAGCATGGTCTGAAGACCGAAATGACCGAATCGTTCCTGCAAGGAATGAAGGGTCTCTTTGAAGATCATTATGTTTCCATCCCTGATGATAAGTATGATGTTCTTGAGAGCATGGTAGATAAACTTGATGAAATGGAAAATAAACTCAACCTGCAAGTTGAGAAGAATATTTCCCTCACTAACAGACTGGCTGAAGCTACTGCCGAAGGAATCTTTGGTAAAGTAACTGAAGGTCTGGCTGATACACAGAAGGAAAAACTTGCTTCTCTGGCTGAAGGTGTTGAGTTTGCGGGTGAAGAAGAATACCGTGGTAAGTTAGAAACTCTTAGAGAATCGTATTTCCCTTCTGCTAAGAGTGCAAACGTAAAATCTTCTGAAACACTGTCGGAGGGTGTAAGTGATCCTGAGCCAGAGGTTTCCTCTGATGCCATGGCTGCTTACATGAGAGCCCTTTCGATTAAAAACTGATCATAAATTGTAAACCACAAACTTAACTCTAAAGAGAACAATGTTTAATTCCGAAAAGCTTATGGAGAAGTGGGGTCCTCTGCTGAATGCAGAGTCCTGCGATCCTATTAAAGATTCCCACAGAAAGGCTGTTACTGCCGTTCTGCTTGAGAACCAAGAAAGATTCCTGCAAGAGCAAGCTGCCTTCGAGAATGGCGGTATGCTGACTGAGGCTCCCACCAACTCTGCTAATGCTGCTGGTGCCTCTGGTGGATTTGGTGGTGGTGCTACTGCCTCTGGTCCTGTTGCTGGTTTCGACCCCGTTCTGATCTCCCTGATCAGACGTTCTATGCCCAACCTGGTTGCTTATGACCTGGCAGGTGTTCAGCCAATGAACGGTCCTACTGGACTGATCTTTGCAATGCGTTCCCGCTACACCAACCAGTCTGGCACCGAAGCTCTGTTCGACGAGCCCGATACCGCATTCTCCTCCACCAGAGACTTTGCTTCTGGCAGAACTGGTGGTAACTACTCTGGTCAGGTCCCTGACGGTCCTCTGGTCGGTTTCGGTACAACTGGTGATGTTCGTGGCACCAACCCCTCCGTCCTGTCTGGTGCAGGCACCACAACTGGCATTGGTACTCAGTACAATGTTGGTCAGGGTATGGAGACTGGTGATGCTGAAGCTCTGGGCGACGGCACCAACGAAGACTTCAACCAGATGGCTTTCTCGATCGAGAAAGTTACCGTTACTGCTAAGTCCCGTGCTCTGAAGGCTGAGTACTCCCTGGAACTGGCACAAGACCTTCGTGCTATCCACGGTCTGAATGCCGAAGCCGAACTGGCAAACATCCTCAGCACTGAGATTCTTGCTGAGATCAACCGTGAAGTCATCAGAACCATCTATAAGGTTGCTGAGAACGGTGCTCAGGCAAACGTTGCCACCGCAGGTACATTCGACCTGGACGTTGACTCCAATGGTCGTTGGTCTGTTGAGAAGTTCAAGGGTCTGCTGTTCCAAATCGAGAGAGATGCCAACCGCATCGCACAAAGAACTCGTAGAGGGAAGGGCAACATCATCCTGACTTCTGCTGACGTTGCTTCTGCTCTGACCATGGCTGGTGTACTTGATTACACCCCTGCCCTGAACGCAAACCTGAACGTTGATGACACTGGCAACACCTTTGCTGGAACCATCAATGGTAAGTACAGAGTTTACATCGATCCCTTTGCTGCTAACTCTGCTGCTAACCAGTACTACGTCGTTGGATACAAGGGTTCTTCCCCCTACGATGCTGGTCTGTTCTACTGCCCCTACGTTCCCCTGCAGATGGTTCGTGCCGTCGGGGAGAACACCTTCCAGCCCAAGATCGGCTTCAAGACTCGTTACGGTCTTATCTCCAACCCCTTCGCAGAAGGTAATGTTGATAACCAGGGTCTGGGTCGTGTCTATCCTGGCGTTAACCGTTACTACCAGAGAGTCAAGGTTGCCAACCTCATGTGATTCTGGTATAATATCCTTCCGTGTGAAGGAAGTGTTGGGGACCGAAAGGTCCCCTTTTTTTATGCCGATAAATAGTGTCGTAAAGTATGGCAAGTCATGGCTGCTCCTACTAGAGATCCTTTTGATAAGCAGATTCAAAATAGAAACTACTTGTCAAATGTAGGGTTCAACTTTAAGCTTGCTAGATATCCAAAGGTAGATTTCTTTTCCAATACTGCCAATCTACCTGGACTGACACTTGGCACTGTCAATGGTCCAAACTACTTGAAAGAACTTCCTCTTGCTGGTGATAGATTAGTTTTTGAAGATCTGACCATTCAGTTTATTGTTGATGAACAACTAGAAAACTATCTTGCCGTTCATAACTGGATGAGAGGTTTAGGTTTTCCAAACAGTATTGGAGACTTCATCGATTTGGTAACAGATCAAGATGGGTCTATTGAAATGGATCAACAATACAGTGATGGAACTCTTCTTGTCCTGAATAACCAGTTCAATAGTGTTGCCAAAGTAAAATTTGAAGGACTATTTCCAACTAACCTCTCTGGTCTTCAGTTTGATGCGACTAATACTGATTACCAGAGTTTAACTGCTACGGCAACTTTCAAGTATACCATTTATAATATTGAAACAGTCTCTACTACTTCATGAATCTAGACATTATTAATGAGATGTGGTCGAAAGACTCCATCCTTGATCCTGATAATCTACACGAAGAATCACTGAGGATCCCTCAACTTCACGCAAAATATCACGAACTATATAATACAGTTCTTCTGATGAAAAAGAAGGAAGAACAAAACTTCAAAACCAAATATCTTGAACGCAGAAATTATTATAACGGAAAAGCAGATCCAGAAGTCTACGAAGACGATCCTTTTCCATACAAAGTAAGGGAGAAAGATTCTCTCAACTACCATTTAGATGCAGACGAACACCTGTCTAGGATTCGTCTGAAGATCGACTATCATGATGCCATGCTCAACTTTCTTGAGAGCATTCTGAAGCAAGTTAATAACAGAACTTATCAGATCAAGAACGCAATTGAGTGGCAGAACTTCCAAAGAGGTTTCTGATGAACACTGTTTCCATTTCCAAGAAGAACGAAGTATTCCTACGTATTAAGGCAGAACCCCATGTGTACATGGAACTGTCTGATACATTCACCTTCGATGTTCCTGGGGCAAAGTTTATGCCACAATACAGGAGCAAGTATTGGGATGGAAAGATTAGATTGTTCAACCAGTCTAGTGGAGAGATCTATGTTGGTCTTCTTCACAAGGTAGTTAAGTTCTGTGAGGAGATGGGATATGACTATGAGTTTGAAGACAACAAATACTACGGTCTACCCTTTGAAGAAAATGGAATGATTTCCATGGAGGGTGTTCGTGATTACATGAAGTCTATTTGTAGTCACGAACCTAGATCGTATCAAATAGAGGGAGTATACGATGCTCTAAAACACAATAGAAGATTATTGATATCTCCCACTGCCTCAGGTAAATCTCTGATGATTTACTCTCTCGTGAGATATCATACAGCTCACAATAGAAATACCCTGCTAGTTGTACCCACGACAAGTCTGGTAGAGCAAATGTATAAGGACTTTGAGGATTACGGGTGGGATGCATCTGCTAACTGTCACAAAATCTATGGTGGCAAAGACAAGGATACTGATGCTCCTGTAGTCATTACTACCTGGCAATCTATCTATAAGTTACCCAAGAGCTTCTTTGAGAGATTTGATGTGGTGATGGGTGATGAAGCACACCTATTCAAATCTAAGTCCCTAATCAGCATCATGACGAAGTTATGTGATGCGAAGTATAGATATGGGTTCACTGGTACTTTAGACGGCACACAGACGCATAAGTGGGTCTTAGAGGGACTGTTTGGACCAGCATACAAGATCATCAGAACAGAGGAACTGATTAAGAAGGGATATCTTGCCAACTTCAATGCCAAGATCCTGATCCTGAAGCATACTCCTCAGAAGTTTGATACCTATGAAGATGAAGTTCAATATTTAATTTCTCATGAACAGAGAAATAACTTTATCAAAAATCTTGCCTGTGATCTCAAGGGAAATACTCTTGTTCTGTTCTCAAGGGTAGAAACTCATGGACAGATATTATACGATATGATAAATAGCAATGTAAAAGAAGATAGAAAAGTTTTCTTCATCCACGGTGGTGTTGATGTAGAGGAAAGAGAAAGAGCAAGATCTATTACCGAAGCTGAGTCCAACGCAATCATTATTGCTTCATACGGCACCTTCTCTACTGGCATCAATATCAAGAACCTTCACAACGTTATCTTTGCTTCACCAAGCAAATCAAGAGTTAGAAACCTTCAATCTATTGGTAGGGTTCTTCGTAAAGGTAGCAACAAGTTCACTGCTACTCTTTATGACATTGCCGATGATTGTAGTTATAAGACAAGAAAGAATTACACACTCAACCATCTCATTGAAAGAATCAAGATTTACAATGAAGAGGAATTTAACTATGAATTTGTAAACATCACACTAAAGGGAAAATGACAGATGAATTCTATTGCGTAGTAAAGTTAGTGACAGGGGAAGAAATCTTCTCTATTGCTTCTCTTGACACGGATCTTAACGGCAATAGCATTGTCGTTCTCTGCAATCCCGTCATTATGAAAATAGTGAAGAGGGGATTAGTTTCTGGTGTAAAAGTAGAACCTTGGATGAAAATCCCTGATGAGGATATCTACACCATCAGCATGGATAAAGTAGTAACTATTACAGAGATCACTAATAAAGAGATTATCAAGTTCTATAAAAAGTTTCTTGATGAGACTGATGAAGATGAAGAGGAAGAAGAAGAGTCTCAACAAGTAACACCTGATAAAAAGATGGGTTACTTAGGAACTGTAGCAGAAGCTAGAAAGAGATTAGAAGAAATATATAAGCTAGAAATTCCCGATCAACCCTGACAGAGTTAGTCTACTTAAAAAACAGAGTTGTGTCAAGCTCTTTATTTGTGGTATAATATGAACATTCAGTCAGAGATTAAAAAATGTTATGCCTGCTAGAGAAAGATCAGAACATTACGTAAACAACAAAGAGTTCCTTGCTGCGATCGTTGAGTATCGTGTCAAGGTTCGTAAAGCAGCAGAAGCAGGGCAACCGAAACCAAGGATTACAAACTACCTTGGTGAATGCTTCCTGAAGATTGCCACGCACCTGTCCTACAAACCGAACTTTGTTAACTACATGTTCAGGGAGGATATGATTTCTGATGGAATCGAAAACTGTGTTCAGTACATTCATAATTTTGATCCCGAGAAATCTTCTAATCCTTTTGCTTACTTTACGCAGATTATTCATTATGCGTTTCTCCGTAGGATTCAGAAGGAGAAAAAGCAACTAGAAATCAAAACTAAGATCATCGAGAGAACTGGATACGATCAAGTCATGGTCGTTGAGGATGGTGCAAATGGCACGTCTTCCGACTATAATAGTATCAAAGAAAAGATTCACTACAAGTTGAACCGTCAATGAAGTGTGCTATTATCACTGACCAGCATTTCGGTGCCAGAAAAGGTAGTAAGTTCTTTCACGAATACTTTCTAAAGTTCTACAATGAAGTATTTTTTCCAACTCTTGAAAGAGAATCTATCAAATGTGTCATCGATATGGGAGACACTTTTGACAACCGTAGGTCTATTGATCTCTGGTCTCTGGAGTGGGCTAAAAAGAATTACTATGACCGTCTGCGAGATCTGGGAGTGGACGTGTATACTGTTGTGGGTAATCACACTGCCTACTACAAGAACACTAACGACATTAACACAGTGGACTTACTCTTACGAGAGTATAGTAATGTGGTGGTTATCTCTTCTGCTACCGAGAAGGTAATCGACGGCAGGAAGATCATGTTCCTTCCATGGATCAATGATGACAATCGTCAAGAGACCTACAGTGCCATTGATAACAGCACTGCCGAGATTGCCATGGGTCACCTTGAACTGAATGGTTTCAGGGCACACAGAGGGCACGTTCAGCAAGAGGCAAGAGACGACACCAGACTGATTGGTAACTTCAAGAAAGTCTTCTCTGGTCACTACCATACTCGTTCTGATGACGGCAAGGTTTTCTATCTTGGAAATCCTTATGAGTTGTACTGGAACGATGTGAATGACAACAGAGGTTTCCATATCTTTGATACTGAAACCCTGGAACATACACCAGTGAACAATCCATTCAGGATGTTCTACAACGTGTATTATGAGGACACACCGTACCAATTGTTCGATGCTACCGAATATTCTGGCAAAATTGTAAAGATTATTGTTCGTCAGAAGTCAAATCCCAAAGACTTTGAGAAGTTTGTTGACAAGATTTCTTCTGTTGCTGAAGAAGTTAAAGTTATTGAAAACTTTGCTCTAGAGGAGAATGATGACTTTGAGGTAGAAGAGTCTGAGAATACGATGTCTATCTTGAATCGTTATATTGATGAGGCAGAAACCGAACTAGATAAGTCAATCATTAAAAAACTTTTTGAGGCTATCTATAGGGAGGCTTGTGAAGTAGAGTAATGTTTTTACTAGCATCGGAAAATGCTTCTGGAGCATATGCCGTAGCAGATGCTGAAGGTGAAAACGTCCTCTTTCTTTTTGAGGAAGAGGATGATGCTGACAGATATCTGCTATTACTGAATGAAAATGGCACTAAGCACAAGAACTTATCTGTTGTAGAAGTTGACGATGAGCTTGCTTTAAAAGCATGTGACGCTTATAATTACAAATATGCTGTGATTGGTCCAGAGGACATTGTGATTCCCCCTAAAGAAAATGATTCTATTTGAAAAGATTACTTGGAAAAACTTTCTCAGCACTGGGGATATTCCAAGCACCATATCTTTTACAGACAATACCACAAATCTGATTGTTGGAACTAATGGTGCTGGTAAGTCCACTCTTCTGGACGCACTATGCTTTGTTCTGTTTAACAAACCATACCGTAAGATCAACAAACCACAGTTAGTAAACTCTACCAATGAGAAAGGTTGTTTGGTAGAGATTGATTTTAGGGTTGGTGGTAAGTCCTATACTGTTCGACGTGGCATCAAACCTAACGTGTTTGACATTCTTGTCAATGGTGAGATGCTTCACAAGGAAGCAGATGATCGTGCTAATCAGAAGATCCTTGAAGAGAATATTCTCAAACTGAACTATAAGTCTTTCACCCAGATTGTCATCCTGGGATCTGCTGGATTCACACCATTCATGCAACTTCAATCATCTCACAGACGTGAAGTGATTGAAGATCTTCTTGACATTCGTGTATTCTCTGCGATGAATAATCTCATCAAAGAAGATATCCGACAGAACAGAGAGACTATCAGATCTCTTGATATCAAGAAGAATGCTGCCAAGGATAAAGTTGAGATGCAGGAGAACTTTATCGAAGACTTGGAAGCAAGGGGGATGGAGACCATCAACAATAAGTATGAGAAGATCAAAGAGATTGATCTAGACATCGATGCCTTGATGTTGAAGAACAGAAAGTTGAATCATGATCTTGATGAGAAACAGGAAGAGGTTTCTAAGTTTGCTAATGCTAACAAAAAGTTAAGACAACTTGGTAACATTAAAGGCACTTTGTCTCAGAAGGTATCAACCCTTACTGAAAATCATAAGTTTTTTGAAGAGAATACGGTCTGCCCTACCTGTAAGCAGGGGATCGAAGAAAGTTTTCGCCTAGATAGAATAGTTGAAGCTCAATCTAAGCTGCAGGAACTCAAAGAAGGTTTCCAAAAACTGGAGGAGTCGATAAAAGAAGAAGAAAACCGAGAGCTTCAATTCACTAATCTTTCGAAGGAGGTTACTTCTCTAACGCATGGAATTTCTCAAAACAATACTAGAATTTCTGGACTTCAGCGACAGTCAAGAGATCTACAATCGGAAATTCAAACTATTACCGATCAGCTACAGAACAGAAATTCTGAACATGAGAAATTAGAAGAATACAGAGAAGGGCTCCAGTCTATTTTCAATCAACTTGCTAAGAAAAAAGAAGAGGTAAACTATCAGAGTTTTGCATACGATCTCCTTAAGGACGGTGGTGTCAAGACTAAAATCATCAAGAAATATCTCCCACTTATCAATCAGCAAGTCAATCGTTATCTTCAGTTGATGGACTTTTACATCAACTTCAAACTCGATGAAGAGTTTAACGAGACAATCAAATCACCCATTCACGACAAGTTCTCGTACTCCTCTTTCTCCGAGGGTGAGAAAATGAGAATCGATTTAGCCCTTCTCTTCACATGGAGGGAGGTTGCAAGGTTTAAAAACTCAGCAAATACAAATCTACTGATTATGGATGAAGTGTTTGACAGTTCTCTGGATGGATTCGGAACCGATGACTTCTTAAAGATCATTCGGTTTGTCATCAAAGACGCAAACATCTTTGTCATCAGTCACAAGACTGAAATGTATGACAAGTTCCAAAACGTAATCAAGTTTGAAAAGTTCAAGGGATTCAGCAAAATGGTCTCCTGACCACTTTTTAAACTGTCCACTGGAAGGGACCTTCGGGTCCCTTTCTTCGTATAATGGGTACATACGAATGGTTTCTGATGTCCTTCCAAGAAGTCAAAGGTACTCTTGCCAAACTGCTGGCAACCGAAGATCTCATCATCGAGCACCGTCAGGTCTCTACAGCATCGTTCGATGTGGGTCGTCGTCTCCTTACCCTGCCGATCTGGAATCGTGCTTCTGAGACCGTCTATGACCTTCTGGTAGCACATGAGGTAGGTCATGCCCTATTCACCCCCAATGAAGATGTCTGGGGTGTTCCTATGGGTTTTGTGAACATCACTGAGGATGTTCGCATTGAGAAGTTGATGAAACGTAAATATCCTGGTCTACCCAAGACGTTCTATCGTGGGTATTCTGAACTGCAAGATGATGACTTCTTCAGCATTGCTGATGAGGATCTGGATGCCATGAATCTGGCAGACCGTATCAATCTGTACTTCAAGATTGGTTCTTTTGTCAAGATTGATTTCTCTGCCGAAGAGAAGAAGTTTGTTGATCAGACTGCTGCAGCAGAGACTTTTGAAGAAGCAGTTGAGGCTGCTAAGGCAATCTTCCTGTACATGAAGTCTCCTGAGCAGGAAGAAGTTGATACCACTGAGTCTGGTCAGGAAGGTGAGTCTGATCGCATCAATGAAGAAGGTCAAGATTCTGAAAGCAACGAATCCACTGACGATAACGATCCTCAACTGGATACTCCCAGTTATCAGAGTGGTGACAACTCTGGTGATGTTGATGAACCAAATGCTAAGAGTGGATTTGAAGATGACATTGAGGATGAGCTGAAGACTCAAGATGC
>Ga0213867_1001238_pt1 | contig 11394 bp, 5 predicted proteins | sample PICome_12_FD_160120 | JGI IMG/M metagenome (GOLD analysis project Ga0213867, IMG submission 160120) | Coastal seawater microbial communities near Pivers Island, North Carolina, United States - PICO540 | ecosystem: Environmental > Aquatic > Marine > Coastal | place: USA: North Carolina | collected... | reverse complement strand
GAGAGAAGAGTATCCACTTTCACCAGAAAAAGATAGGAGACGTGTTTCAAGTTTCAAGTCGAGAGTCGACATACTCGTACTCCTGGTTGGTAGATACGAAAGTGCGGGTGCAGAGAAAAGTTTCCTGAGTGACGTAGTCAATACGTATATTGCGAACTTTCACATTCGTGTAGTGCGAAGATCGAAACTTCTAATCTAGCCTTAATTGAATATATCGAAGATAAACGTTATTTACTCCGGTAATAAAATTATGTTATCACATACGAGTATGTAGACTAATATATCTCGATAAAATTAATTTTTCATTGAGACGACTTCAAAAATCAAAAATGACGGACGACGATTGTGCAAATGAAATAACGGATCCTGTCCCATCATCATCTCCAGATACAAATCAAAACCGGCAAACTCAAAGACAAGTTGATAAGCTGTTGGTAGGAGATCGAAGAGAAGTGATATCTGAGATGGAAACTTTTAAAGAGGAATTGATTGTTTCATTGGAACAGAGCGATACTTTGAGTACTAGTGAAACATCCGATGATAATCATCTAATGAAACGGTGGCCTCGGGAGGGAGAAACAGACTGTGATATGAAAAGTCAGGAGAAAACTACGCCAGGTCAAGATAAAGCTGATCATGATTGGAATATTTTCCATGTTTCTTCGAATTCGGATGCCTTTGTGCAGGACTTTTCGGATCTCGTAAAGACGTCATCTCCAAGTGTCGATGAGGATATAATTCAAAATCATGGAGAAGAAAAGAGGTTAGAGACGTTTGAAGTTGACGGGGTGAGTACGTGGGATGCAGACTCAAGTGCCCATGCTGTGATTCAATGGCATGTTAATGAAGAATCAGAAACATATAGTCTTTTGGAACATTTTGACGAAAGTTACGGTTTTCGTCAAAGTCTAAATGATGATGACGAACAGGATGACACAAATGTTGATGCACCTTTCAATATCGCGGATTTAGCTAATATCGTTAGGTATGGTGGAAATGCTGATGCAAACTTTGATGACGAGCATTCTGAGGATAATGTTTCGTTGTCTACCAACAATGACGAACACAGCTACAGCGACGAAGAAGATGATAGTTCTGCGCAAAGGTTGGCACAAGCATATGATAACCTTGTTGATGATGATGAGGGAGATTCATTGACGCAAAAGTCTAATGACGAAATGGATAATTGGCTTGAGCCTAATTGTGCGCAGGTTGACAAGGATACCGAAAGTGAAAAGAATATTATTCAATTCACAATGCCTCAGCACTTAATTGATGTAGGAAATAGCATTCCTAGTCTCGAACCATTAGATCATATTTCGCAGATTGCTCACGAAGGTGACGAAAGCCCGCAAGTGCGGAATACTTTCATGGAAAAGAGCTTGAGCACAATCGAAGGCATGACCTCAACGACCGACATGGAGTATAAGGATGCAAAACTAAATATATCATTTAATCCCGAATTTAATGAAAAAATGGAGAAGAAGATGAATGAAGTTTCAACTAAAAATATGATATCTAACAAAACTAAAGGTTCCGAAATGGTTGGGGGCTTAAATATCGAAGGTCCGTCACCAATAAAACTGTGTGGATCTGGTGATGATTTCGATAATACCCGGGCGAATGATAAATTCAATCAACAGGGAACCAATCGAAATTTGCTTAATCAGTTCCAAGGTGATTGTCTTCAATCAGGAGTTGACCAACATAGTTCCAATACATCTCTTTTTGAAGTTTCGAAAAATATCGAAGAATCGCAATCTTCTTTTGAACTGGCGGCGGAGGGACATAGTTTGGTGAAAGGCTTCTCGTTACTAAATATAAGTGAAGTAGGTCTTGAGAGTTGTAAAGAAGGTTATGAATTTATGATTCCTCCATGTGTATCACCTTCCCCTTTTGAAACTACTTTTTGGCAATCAAGCAGTGTTTTCTTTGAAATATTATCGTTTCTTCAGTTGGAAGACGTAAGGCAGATGATAAGCGTCAACATCTTTTCAATGAAATGCCTCTCAAATGGGGCATTGTATAAAGTAATTAAAAATCTCGTTCGTCGTGGTAAGTGTTTTGGCAAGCGACTAGATAGAGGGGCTTTCTGGACTGGTATTGTTGACACAGTGGCAGTAAATGAAAGCTTTCGGGAATCGAAAGTATCATATCGTGAAATGCTTCGAGATGGGGAGAACGGGAAATGGGCAGGTAAGCTGGTGTACCATCGATTGAGCATTAATTTCTTCTTGTGCAAATTCATTTACTTTTGGCTACGAAACCCTAGCGATCATCAACAGGGATGTGATGCGGGCCTTTGGGACACTCCCTCCTCATAAAACTAACGGGACTCGGGCCCATCCAGACTCAATTGTGCGTTATCTTGTTAGGTGGAATTCCCCAAAGAAAAGCTTAGATACGACCGCGAACATGCTTGCTCTAAGTGTTCCAAAAGATAAGGTCGATATGCAATATTGCTTAGGTAATATACTCTACGCTCTTTCCATAAAGTTTGATACAGTTGGTTACTGTCAAGGAATGGACTATGTTGTTGCAAATTTGATGAAGGTTTTAAAGGATTCTTCACTTTGCAAAGATATGACATGGTTAGAAGAAGCGACGTTTCATCTGATTTCAAAATTGTTCAAAATGTATAGCTTGCAACACATGTATTGGCCAGAATTGAGATGCCTAAAGACGTGCTGCCGTGTACTTGATAAACTTGTTTTCAAGTATCTTCCAGTACTGGCAGATCATTTCGATCATTATGACCTAAATGTTGGACTTTTTGCTTTGGGATGGTTTCAAACTCTATTTCTTTACATCCCTTCAATGCCGAGCTCCACTGTATGTCGAATTTGGGACATCTGGATAGTAGAGCGATCATTCAAAATATTTTTCCGAGTTGCGATCGCAGTTCTCTTCTTATCCCAACCAGTTCTTCTCAATCTTGATGCCGAGGGGATGATGAATTATCTAAATACGTTCCCGGATTCCACGCTGCTCGACAAACACATTCTCATACCCTGCGCGCTTGGCTTTAAAGTAACAAACAGTATGGTGACAGCGATCGAGATTTCTTTGGAGGATTCAAGTTCGTAAATATAGAAAGTTTAAGCTTTTTTTGACAAGTGCCGAATATGTTTGTTGTTCTACAAAATGTATGGCACACGACCAATTTATTGCAATAAAACAACCCACATATTTAACAAGTATTGGCAACGATGAATGTACAAGAAATCATCTGTTGTAACATGTACTCTCAGCGTCTATTGTTGAATGATATGAGAGTATAAAGGACATACAGTTTACATCATTTGCGCTCCTTGTGATCGTCGCGCATAACATCAGTTTTAACCTGACAACATCGGAATGCTTGATTAACATGTAAAACGAACATAGTCAAAAACGTTTTAATTTTCAACGTGAATACCTTCTCTGATAATCTGTGACAACTCTTTTCAAATGAAGTGACTATTGCGAGTATGTTTGATATATTCGAGTCCATTTGAGGATTTCATTTTTACTTGCCACTACGCAGGTCAATGAGAAAGTACGTTGGCAGTAGGAAGTGTCGCAAATGCATGCGACAATGCCTTTGTTATCATTCCTACACGAATACATTATAAAACCAATCGCAGGAAACGTCGACATTTTTACTAAATGATATCAATGCTGGAAAACTACGACTTTTTTTGTAAATTAAAAATTTCATTATACATACAATAGCAGGTTAAAGTTTTTGAAATAATTCAAGACATTTCATATTCCTATACTAAGCGGTAAGTATTATCCAGAACTATATGGCAATAAAGACTCAGGGTAATCTAGTGATACGTCGGGTACAATTCATAACAATAAGAAAAGATGAAGGTACTCAGATAGCGTGAGCTGGATATGCCAGAGGATATTACTTCGAATTTGTGAATTCTGCTTCTCTTACACCCCAGTGACTGATGAAGAGGTGGATTAATATGACTATTTTACAAGAGTAGATGTTAACAAAATAAATATATTTGAAAAAGTAAAAATAGATAAGATTTCTTTTGCGATTTGCTTCGAACGCTTTCATTGGAGTCTCTCTTCGATCTGCGGTTTAGTTGACCTAGATAGATTTTAAGATACATAAATTTCGGTTGATAGGATTTCTAGAATGTAAGTATTACACCGCACGCCGGTCCATACATTGTATGTGGCAATATCAGGCATTAGAAGAAGTGTAACAATCCCTATACAATTTTAAAAGATACCATTTAACGTGATGCTTGCTACTTGTCTGTTTCAACTAGCATTTCACTTACAACCTGAATGACAAAATATAATGCACATTCTTTAAATACAAAACTTAGTTCGCTATATCAGTTCGACCTTTCTCCTCTCGTTTACGCTTCATGCTTGGCCACCCGCCTTTGGGCATTCCTCGTCTCTTCTTGTGAGGAGTCCTAGTGCTCTTTCCATGCTTCCCATCTATTGCGTTGATATCGTCTAAAGATCCCCCCAAGTTGTTATTCCTACTTTGTGTGTTGTGATAGTGACCCTCATCAGATATCTTTCCAGAAGACAACCTTTCTTTTGGTTTAGAACCTACGTCGTCGTCAGTTGTTTTTGTCTCTGCTGCCGGCGTAGCTTCTACCCTTTCCTTTTCTTCAAAAACTTCGCTCCTTGAAAGACTGTCATAGTCTGCCGATTTCTTCGAACCTTCGCGCCTTCTTTTTTTTCTTAAACTCTGTCCCGCGAACAAGGTCTCTGCATCTTCTAGGCAATCATTTCCCACGAACGAGTCTTTGACAGATTTATGGGGATCAAGTTTGTTTGAATCCATAACTATAGCTTTTGCATTATCGACTCCATCATCCTCTTTGTCATCGAGTCGGTTGGAATCCTGGTCAAAAGTTTTTATCGCGACTTTGTCACCATCCTGACTTTGACATGAAGTAGGTAATCTTGATTCGAGCGCACTTGTTCCGTCCACTATGTCATGATCGCAAGAAAGGGCAGCATTCTCAGCTTTATCTTCGTTTATTATTGAATTTCTGCTGTCAATGATATCAGACGCGTGATTTTCCTGACAACTTTCTTGCGTCTGTGATGGGATCGAATCTTCATTAGCAAGCGTTGTAACATTTTCTTTGAACGTATCTTCCTCTGCATTTGTTTTGAGTGTGGAACTGGTTAATTCTTCATCATTTTCCTTTAGGTCCAGCCGCTCAGAGGAGGAAATGCCATTTGTGTTGAACGTCTCTTTTTTCGTTTCATATGTCGATCGCCCTTTCGATTCATTTCGAGAATCAGTATTATCCTCTGCATTTTTTCCGCTTAAAAGTTTTGACTTTCTCTTTCTTAATTTGATTGTTTTGGTTGCACCACGCGACTTTCTCTTCTGTTCAAGAGGCTTTGCTAGAGCCTTTGAAACACTTCGAGTAGATTTATGTGTTTTCTCCATGGTTGAACCTCCTCCTACAACGCCCGCGGCTACCGACGCATCGACTAGCTGCTTCTTTTGCTTTGCATCATCGCTCTTTTTAGGGATAGATATGGAATCGAGGTCAACTGGCATACCTTCAATCAAGTTTAGGGGCATTGTCATCTTTTGATCATCCTTGACCTTAGCTTTCCTCGAAACTCTAGATTTTCTCTTTCCTTGATTTCTTTCCGCCTTCTCATTTGCAAAGGAGGATGGAATGGGATCGCGTTTACGAGCACCACGAGCGGACTTATTTGATTGCTCATTTTGAATGACGGCCTTTCTCGGCGGGCGCCCCGATCCACTCTTCTTCAGTTTACTGGATTTCGAATTGGGTGAAACTTTAGTGATCTTCTTTTTTGGGACATCACTATTTCTTATGCGCTTTTTCGTTTCTTTGGAGATATCGTTTGATTCATCGAAGCCGACTGAAATTTCTTTTGGCGCTCGTTTACGACTTTTTTTGTCGATAGGTTCTTTCTCTGTTTCAATGACCTTCTTCGGGCTTTTCCTCGAAACTTTTTGTCTCTTTGCATTACGTAAAGGTTTTGTGGCGTAACATTTGATTTTCGAAGGACCAGGAATTTTCATATTATGATAAATGTTTAGAACATCTTCCTTCAGAAAGTTGTCTTTGTCCATACTACGGATATGTGCGGATTCAAAAACTTGACCAGCTTCGGTGATTCCTTTTCCTGGCAATGGACGTGCCCCAAGTTCAAATTTGTGAGAGCCATCGTCAATATGTATCACTGCGCGGCCTGAATCAGCGACTGGTGTTGCATCAGAACCAAAACCAAGCAAAGGAGATTTTGAGCGATAAGCTCTTCCTAGCCACGTAACAATGAAGTCACGTTCGACTGTAGAAAGTGGGCCTACTAGACTAGGAATAGAAAAGACTGACTGAAGGGCATTGTAAAGAATTTTGCGATTATCAGTCGTTTCCTATTGAAAAACAAAGTTTAATACACAGACATTGATTCATCATCACTAAAATGATTATTTTTACGAACCTTGTCAAAGTCACGATTTCGCAATGCAGCACCAAGCGCAGCCAATCTATACAAAATATATTAGACATGGACATGAATAAATACGTAATAAATCAAAAATTAAGTTCCACCAAGGCTTACCGACATTTACGAGCATCCGCACAACGGGATTCTTTTGTACTATCTACGATTTTTAACTCTTCCTTTGTAAAATCCTCTTCCTTTTGCCCCTGTTCTAACAATGGTTCCCAATTATCACCTAATTCAACCCACCACTAAATGTGTTTCCTTGAGACAAACGTGGTTGACTTTCATGTTTTTGAGAAAAAACTTACCTCAGCCCACCGCCAGGCCCATCCGAATATAGCAAGTATAGAAACAGCTGTATGAAAAAGTTTGCAAGCCGGTGCCAAGGACAACGTACCAGCTCCTAACGAATCTTTGTCCAATCCTTTCTTCGCTAAGCGGTCTCTCTCGATTTCTAAAAAGTCTTCCAATCTTGCTCGGAGTACAGAATTACAACTAGAATGACGAAAGCAGGCAACAGTGAAGTCCAAGTTTCCATTAGCCTCGACATCAGTAACTTCCAAACCAGCTTGCCTCGCGCATGTTAAGTGAAATTCATAAATGATAGGTGAATTTCCTTTATGAGCACAATTCTTTTTATGACAACCCATTTTTACTCGATCTCCCCTTCCACAAAGTGCGCATAAAACGTTGCTATAGACGTGAGACATTCCACTACTCATGATGACATTTGTACAATCAATACTATTACTATAAAGATCGTCAAAATTTTCATCTAGCTTCAAAGGAGATGAGGAAGAAGACTTATTGTCAAGATTAGCTTCTTCCCGTAAATTCCTTTTTGACTGGATATGAAACGTACAGCCGGGATGCCACAAGCCACAAAGGGCATGACACCAAATCTGACGTCCGAACAACGTTTTGGCGAACTTCGCTGGGTCTTTCTTAAGTTTGCTGGATCCAGGCAGTGCGAAAGCTTTCTTTAAAAGCCCGCCCTTCATGTTGCACATATTACATCTTGGACTTTCATATTTTTCTCCAGCTGCCTCCATCTTTTTAACATAAGAGCAGGCATCGCAATAATATCTCCCTCTTTGACTTTGTTTTTTCGCTTCCTCCAGTCCAGCGCTCGTTCCGTTGTAACACTCAGGGTGGACCGTGCTTAAACACTGTGCGCAACGGAGCAACACCTCCTTGAAGTCGGTAACCTGTAAATTGCATACATGACAAAACGCTCCAGATATTCGACGAATAAACATCCGAAGCATTGGGTTTTCAAACTCATCGTCCTCCATCCATTTCTTGCGTTGTTGCTGATCGAGTGAATGAAATTCATCACAGCTTGGTCTTGGCGGTTCAGGTATCGGTTCAGGAGGAAAACTTGCGCTCAATTTAATGAGCTCCTCTACTGACAACTTGTCCCCCTTCTTTTGCTTGCCCTCTTCAGTGTCCTGGCTCTCAGATGTCGAATGATACATGCAAGATAGAGACCATGCATCTCTTGCATTTGTCTGACCATTGGAGTTATCACCATGAAACACGTTACATAGACCAGACATCCGTGCGCACATGACATGCATATGTCTCTTACACCCAGGAACACGACATTTAGTGTAAGAACCTCGGCGCCCCTTGCAAATATCACATTTTAATTCTGACCTCATAAATTCGATTTTCAAGTCGTCAACGCTTTCAATCACTTCTTTTCCATCAAGAGCTTTGCTTTGAACGTAATAAAGACCATTCCACTTTGCGCATACAACATGGACCCACCGTCGAGCCTTCTCTAGATTTTCGTCTTGTACCTGAACAAATGCACCACCTCTCACAGGACAAAGCTCGCATACAATTGGTGGCTTGAAGCTTTGTCTGATACCAGGAATAATAACTGAACAATTTGACTTTGTTTGCTCCTGCTTTATTGCATCTCTCTTAAAGTGCTTGCAAGCTTCGCAGTACCAATCTCCACTGGGAACATTACCTATACCATAACACTGTTGATGAACAGCTACATTACAAGACTCACAGAATAAAATTTGATTTTCACTTGTTATATTGCCATCAAGACATATAGAACACACAGCATCCATATCGGCTTCGATTTGAGCTTGTAGTTTCTCCGCATATATACGTTTACGCTGGAGGAGAAGATCGTAATCTCTGTAGATTTTTTCTGTCGACTTATTGATGGCACAAAAATTCAATTCATGGTGGTGTCGCTCGTTCATCAATGAACAAAAAATCTCATCGATGAATGGTTGTAGCTTTGATTCGAGTTTTATCAGTTTTGCCTGTTTGTCGGTAAGCTCAAGAAGAAGATCGTCCTCTTCTTTCGTAGTCGAGGCCCCAATATTATTTTCTACAACAGCGACATCAAAGCTTCTGATTACATCCCAAGTTGGACACTTAATAGCGGGCAATTCATCATGTGGCAACAATTCAATATATTTACTGCTTAGCACAGTATAATCCTTAAGTTGCGTATCGACTCCCGCACCTGGAGTAATCTGTTTCGCTAAAGAACGATTTCTTACCTCAGTCTTCATTTTGGGTACTACGCCATTGTCATCCTTCCACACAATCACTTCTATGTTCTTCATGCGGATTGAAGAGTCTCCATTTTTGCTTAATATTGCCTCGTTTTTCGTTCCGCTGTCAACTTCATTTGAACGGTAACGCAGAACGTCAGGTCCTGATTCTAACATTAACGAGACATCACGTTTGTTTGGAAGTTTACAAAGAAATCTATTGTGCGTTTCAACTAGATTGCGAGTAGAGCGTAATTTTCCCACTTCGCTCCGATTTCTCTGCAACAACGAATAACGATAGCTAACTTTACTTAAATCAAAAACCAATGGTATCACAGATCTTTCTTTAAAATCGCGGTTGCCACCATAACAAGTTGCGCATCGAAAATATTTTTCGAACCATCTTTTCTCCACGTCGTCGTAAATGTCAACAAGGCCATAATTCAGGTATAAGCTACGTGCGTGCTCTGTTGCACAAAGAGCCAAAAATAATTTTGTCTCTTCAGGTACAATATGAAAGATTCCTTGAGGCTTTGAGCTCATTGATTCGTTACATTTTTCATTCTGTTCACCTGTGTCGTGAGCAATATATTTTGATTTTATAGACATGTGCACGACATTGAAAACGACATTTGCAACAATTGGATTCGATACCCCGGTGGATGCATTGCTGGTGGCCGAGGAGAAAACGCTACGATACCAATTGAACTGATAATGTATAAAACCAATAGCCTCTATATCATTCAAAAGAAGCTTGAAAGGTAAGCAGCATGCATCGAAATACAAAAGATATAAATAGTTTACCTCCACTTGTTTTTTTACATGCTAATACAACAAAATCAGAAATATTTTTCGTATTTGTCTTCGTTATATTCGCAACTTTAGCCTCATTGTAATATTCTAGTATGTGCTTTGGGGTTTGGTCATGGTTGCACTTCAAGATATCGATGATAGCCTTTCCATCAAATGTACAAAATCAGCACGTTGTTTTTCACAAATGTAGAGATAAATGAAAACGTACCAATGCGTCATCGCCGGAAGCCAATCGAAAAATAAAAGTATCAAAAATAGTATTGTATTCCTTGCGATTTAATGATTTAGCATATTCAAAAAACGATTTATTTACAACGTCATCATTGGCACTAGCAAAGTTTCGCTGTGGCGCAGGTTTCAACGTAACCACTTTTTCCTTTATATTTGCCTTATCATAACCCAACATATTCGGATTTCCATCGTAGGTATACAACAGTTTCAAGTAGAGCGGATCAACATTGTTCATGCCTTCAACGTGCGTTATACTTGTTCCAAGACCTTCTTTTTCGTAATGTTTCTTTAATACATTATCTCGAAAAATACCAAGCTGCGGAATGCCGTACCATGCGTCGTTCTCCTTGCTGACACGAATAGAATCTAGTAAAAACTTAACTTTCACCTTATCAGAGAAAAGTTTCACAATTTCTTCACTACTCTTATCTCCAAGAAGCATCGATAATTTTTCTACACTGTAACAACCAAGTAGGCGTATCAAGTAGCTCAAGGGAAAGGTAGACATATTGTGAGAATCTGGAAGGTATAGTTGCAATACATTCCAAACTTCCGCAGCTACAAAATAAACGTGAAATAATTTGGTTACCGTCTGTTGTTTCAAATCAACAATTAGTAATATCTCATAAACTTACCATACATATGACTTTCAAAAGTGGGAAGTGTCAACATCGGATTATATATTCGTTCATACGTACTCGTCGGCAAGAACTGATTGTTGGAAGGTAGAAGCTGTAATGGTGCCGTTGTCGGATCCAAAGCAACATTTTTACCTTCTCCGTCGTCCTCTACAGTACTATCTCCATTTTCATTCTTGTTCTTGACATCCGGTCCATTCTTCACCGATTTTGTTACATTTTTATCTAAATTTCTCCTATTTGATCTCGCCATATTTTGCGGAAAAGATTTTTCAGGTTGTTCAGATGAAGTTTGCCGTCGTGTCCCTGACGAGCGACGACTATTGTTTACATTTAAATCACTGCGTAAAGCATTATTCATTGAAGTAGATAACGTTTCTCTTTCTTTAATAAGTTTTGTTGAAGTGGAATTGGCACAAGTAGGAACTTTCACAGTTGTAGTGGGATTGCTTGTAGACGCATCTTTAGCATGAACAAGTTTTAAACGCCGTGCAGCCAAATGTTGCTGCTGAGATTGCATCTGTGGCTTTGAAATAGCACTGACATTTATAGGCATATATCCATGAAACTGTTGCTGACAAACAGCAGCAACAGCTTGCTGTTGTGACTGGTGATATAATTTTCCCCATGCCTGCATATATTTCCGCTGCTGCTCTGCGAACATATGATTCTGAAGCTTCGAATACATATCTTCTGAAAGCGTCTTCACGCGTAAA
>Ga0213867_1001237_pt1 | contig 11395 bp, 11 predicted proteins | sample PICome_12_FD_160120 | JGI IMG/M metagenome (GOLD analysis project Ga0213867, IMG submission 160120) | Coastal seawater microbial communities near Pivers Island, North Carolina, United States - PICO540 | ecosystem: Environmental > Aquatic > Marine > Coastal | place: USA: North Carolina... | reverse complement strand
GGAGCTCAGTCGGTTGCGACAGCGGACGAAGCCTGTCGGGTTGAAGGTCAAGCGATCGCAGCAGCCTTGATGGCGATGCGTGAACGTGGCACCTTTAAGCAATGGAATGAAGTGGCGCTTATTTGCCCCCGTAAGAATTGGTTCTCCCCATTGGCGGATGGTTTGTTGGAAGCAGGCATTCCTTCCTCATTTTTAAGTAGTCACAAACGCTATGGCGATTTTCTGGCGTGGAATTGGGTGACTGCCTTTTGTCGGATACTGACACGCCCGGTGGATGCGTATGAGACGGTGGGCATTTTGCGCGACATCTATGGATTTTCTGACGCAGAACTCTTTGATTTTTCCCAGGGAAAATCAGGTGCTTTCCTATTATACCCCCAGAAAACTGAAAAGCATCCGGTGGGGCAGGCCCTTAATTATTTGATGCGCTTGCGGGCTGCTTGCTTGCAATCCACTTTAATGGAGGGGGTGACGCAAATATGTGGAGAAATTGAGACTCGCCTGATAGGCCATCCAGAAGAATTAAAAATGTTGGGTAGCGTGAAGACCTTAGCAGCACGATTTGATTGGGAGGGACGCAGCTTGACGGACTTTACCCAAACCTTATTTGATAAACTGCAGCAGCCGGTTGCTTTAAATGGTGACAGTGGAGATCGGGTACAGCTGATTACCGATCTAAAGTCGAAAGGACTGCAATGGTCAGTTGTGGTTATCCCTACATTTTTCCGGAGTTTATTTACGCCGCATTCGGAATACCCCAAACTTATTGGTGAGCGGACGGGTCCTGCGCTTATTAGCAGCGATCGAAGTGACTGCTCGGCTGTAGAGAGTTTACGTCAAGAGCGCGAAATCCGTCACGAACAAGAGCGTCGTGCCTATGTTAGTCTAACGCGCGCCAAGCATTGTTTATTGATTTGTGACGATCAAAAGTTGTTCGAGCCGTTTCAGCGGACCCACTTGCCCAACGGGGCCGAATGGTTGGGGGTCGATTCACAAGGAAGATTGGAAAAAGTGTGGTCCGGGATTCCTTACTTTACTTTTGACTAATTTTTGAGCGCTTGCCCGCGTTAGGTTCAGATTCGTCTTTACTTTTTTATGCTATAATACTAAGGGACAATGAAGTCCTTAAAAATTATGCATAAGAATACAAACTACAAAAATAAACGAAAGGGGTTCACCCTCATTGAAATTCTGGTTGTCGTCGGCATTATTGCTATCATCGCTGGATTGGTAGCGCCTTCAATTCAGCGAGCACGTACTAAGTCGCAAACGACTGCGATTACTGCAAATTTGAAGGTGTTGGCTGATGCGGCTGACCAGTATCTGCTAGATAACGGAGGTAATTCAGTGGATGTAGCAGATCTAGTGGGAGCGAACGCTTATATTAAGACGGCTCCGACTCCAGTGGCTGGAGAGACTTATCCGACCACGATAACAGTTGGGACGGATATTGCCACCACCGGCACAGTTGTCACGTATCCGTTTTAATCTCGTTAATTTCAAAAAGCCTGAATGCACTAAAGCATTCAGGCTTTTTTTGTGGCCAGTATTTAGAAATACATTATTTCATCCTTATGCCTAAACATCACGCACAAGATCATACACGAAATGAGTGCAGCGAATGAAGTTGATTTGAATAACCATGTTACAGGTCGACTCTACAAAGGGTATCGACTGGTAAATCATGGATATTACCCGCCTAACCGATGCGTGTGGTGGCAGGCTGAGAACTTAAAAACCAACGAAGCGGATTTCTCCGCACACACAATGCGAGACTTGAAGGCTCAAATTGAATCCTCTAAAAGAGGCTTTACCTTAATCGAAATGATGGTGGTTTTCGCAATCATTGCCATACTCATCGCACTGATACAGCCCCGTTACCAACGATCCTTGGAGACTTCACGGCAAACACTTGTCCTTTCGAACTTAAATGCTTTAGCAGATGCTGCCGAGCGCTACTATCTGGATAATGGAACCAACACGGTCCTTACCAGTGATCTGGTGGGCCCAAATCTCTACATAAATAGATTGGACCCAGTTTCCAATGAGATCTACCCCACGACGATTACTACCGGCACCCCGATCTCGACCACCGGCAGCCCCGCACTCAGCATCCCCTTCTAAGCCTACAATTCGAACCCATCGCATTCGAACCCCAATATTAACATAATTTAAATAATAAGCAGTGCGGTGGCACTTACTATTATAACGCGATGATTCAAACGCTTTAATTCCCATTGAGTATACGATTGAGTATACCAACTACAAACTCCCCAAACAATATCCGGCTGCCCTCCCCCATCAGCTGTATGTAATTCTTGAATTATCAGATTCCAAAATGCCATGATTTTGAACCCAAAAATTTAAAATCAAAGCATTCAGAATACTCGAATTAAAGAATCCGAGAAACACGCGCGCGGCCGGGCACGCCATCTTGCGACTCGTATGCGGGGCCTGAATCTGATCGGTTTGAATTCAAGCGTTGTTTGTAACTAGGTTTATTCTTGATCGTATTACTTTAATTATGTTAATATAATGCTTATGGCTTCGCTTCCTAAGATCGCTTTTCTCTATGCTAAAGAATGCAGAGAATGTGGCATTTATCCGCACCACACCATTCAAATGCACCTATCACATCTGCGGGCCTTCCTTAGATTCTACCAGGGGGACTTCCTCGAAGTGAAAACTGAATTGATCGAGGAATGGATCGAATTCGAATTTGCCCAAGCTCTGAATCCAGAAGTTCAGGTCGCTTCCATTGAACAACGATTCCGGGCGCTTAAGGCTTTTTTCGCCTTTCTGTGCAAACAACAATTGATCGAGGGAAACCCTTGCGACGGTATTTCGTTTAAAAATAACCGAATCCCTGCTCTGAGAACATTGGATCACCGGGATTGCCAAATCCTACTCCAATCTCCCAAGCGACTCTTGAGAGATCGCCGTATCTCGGAATTCGAAGCCTGCTTGGATACTGTCATGTTATACTTAATGCATGATCACGGATTAACTCTCATCGAATTGGCTCGATTACATATCGAAGATTTTGATGCCCCAAATCTGCATGTCTGTGGCCGAAATTCTCAAGTTCGTACGCTAGATGTCGGCAGACATTACGAACCTCTGGAGCAGTATTTGAAACTCAGACCGGTAACGCCCTATCAAAACTTACTGCTTCACATGTCAGGGAAACCCATCTCGCGTCTGCACATTGCACAACGATTTGAATTTCATGTTATGAAATCGGGCCTGCCAGATGACACCACTTCGATTCAATTACGGCATAGTTTTGCCAAAAATCATATCGAACGAGGAACTGACATCCTCGAATTATCCAAATTGCTGGGCCATTCTTCGATCCAATACACGCAACGCTATGCGCAATTCAGTTTTAAACAAGTTCAGTCAGCCCTCAATTCCCTACCCTTTACTTTCTAATGCGACTTCGTGATGCCATCCAATCTTTCCTAAGCGACGCTAGTAAGACAAAGTCTAAAAGTACGGTTCAAACTTACAAATGCGCGCTGAGTGAACTCTCCCAATTTCTTAAAGAGGATTTCGAATTGCAAACATTCTGCAGAAAACCTGCGACCGTTCAGGGTTTGAGAGACTTTTTGAATGCGGATACATGTTCTGAAAGTTCTAAACAAGTTAGACTTTCGGCTATCAAAAGTTTTGGTGCGTGGTTAAACAAAAATAATCTGACGAGTCGTAATGTCTTTCAATCCATTAAGTCTTTCAAAGTAAAGAGTCCTATAAGTGACTACATAAGTCCGGATGCAATTAACCGGTGCGTTCAATTTGCTGAAGACAAAAAGTCCATCGCCAATGCGCGGGACGCCTGCATCATCAGACTGCTGTTTTCTACCGGGATCACCATTTCTGAACTTGTCGCGTTGAATTTAAATGACTTTTGCCCCAACAAGAAAACCCTGTCTATCAAGAGTCGATCGAGGCCCGAAATCCCATTGCATCCCAGTATGGTGCACAGTCTGCAGCTATTTTGTCTGTCTATCCGACCACAGTTTAAATCTAATCATTTGAATCCTTTGTTTCCAAATCGCTTCGGGAATCATTTGTCCAGAAACCTAATTGCGAAAAATTTGAAGGCGATCGGCTCAGCGTGCGATCTACCACTCAATCCTAGAATCTTGAGAAACTCATTCATTCAATTTGCAAAAAGTCATCAAATGAACTCCACCGATCTGCATTGGATGCTCGGCTTTCGACATATGGTGTCCACTCAACGACGCATCCAACAAACAAATCAGCCATCAAATACCTGTGTTTGAATTCGTGAGGTTCGTGTTTGAAAACAAAGCTAAAGTTGTGTGCTATAATAAAAGTATGCGATATTACTTTTATGATGAACGGCCCTACATGAAATTGTTTCGAGGACTGGGCTATGCTTACAAAAATACCAATTTCTGCACTCGCTCTCAGGATTTTTTGCGAGCCTTTAATTACAAAGAAGACTGTGAGCACTACTGCCAGTTAGTCTTGGACGCCATGTTTGAGTTCTTCAAGCTAACGGAAGCGGATAAGTTACGCAAGCAGACCGACAATGAAGTGCTCGGGCCCCACATTTTTCTATTGTACCTACTCCCACTACACGAGGCGATTGCCTACAAAACATCTCTAGACAACCATCCAACCATTTCCTTTGCTCTGCATTATTTTTATGGCTGGGACATTGATTTTGGCGATTCCTACTACGATGCGGTTAGCCCGAATGAATGTGAGCTCATTAAAAATATTGCTGAATTTGTTCAGTCCCATCCAAAGTACAATTGCGCGCTTAATGCGCCTTCTGAAAAACTGCTTCCTCTATAATGCATCCATTATTCAAACAACATCCTGGTACCCTTTACTTCACTGATGACGGTGAGTCTTTATGTTATGTGCCGGATGTGTGTTTGAATTCCTCGGATCCAAATGGGATCTCGCCACAGGAATGGTATACTTGGGGTGGGCTGAATGCCCATGCACAGACTGAACTTGTGGTGGGCTGCCAGGTTCTCCCTGACTTGATGAATCCTGTCCCCTCCCCCATTAACAATCAAGAGGCTACCGATTTTATGGACCGGCTTGTAGAACTTTTGGATGCATAATTCTCTAAAGGCTTCCGTATTTGATGCGATGGAGGCAGCCATCGGTTCCCGGAAAATTACGCCCACCAATGGTGCGATCGAATTTCTCGAAAAAAATGGTACTTATTTATATGCGGGAAAAGATGATTTAGTCCTTTCCACCATCTACAAGTCTCCGCTGGCAACCGCTAAACTGGTCATTCCGGGCGAAGATACGCTCAATGATATCCCAAAGGCGGACCATTATGGAATCCATTTTGTCAAAGATTTTCACAAACGCCCAAATGGTGAATTGTACCATAAAACTGACGGCAATGATGAATTTAAGCGCACGCACGAAGTCCGTGCCTGCCTAAGTCCGGAAACCATGGAATATGTGGTCCCGCTCGATGGACGTGTGGATCAATATCGGGGACGCGTTATCCCAGGTACAACTTTGCGTCAGTTCTCCCCTTTTCACACTTATGTCGGTGAACGCTGTAAATTCGCACATACTTTTAAACCTGATCAATCCAATCAGGCATTTATCTCGGCATCGAATTTCCATGATTACTTGGACAAGGCTCACTCTCAGCTCGATCAGTTGCATCAAAATTGCCTAGTACACAAAGATGCGCATTTGGATAATTTTATGGTCATTCCGAAAACTGGGGAGGTTCAGCTGATCGACTTTCAACATACCGAATTCCAAAAATCCATTTCGGAGGAAACCGCCATTCAAGAAAAAGCATCTTTGCTGCAACAGTCAGCCATGACACAGAAGTTTTTTCTCGGCAAAAACTATTCCCCCCTCGGAAGATTGACACGTGGGCGCGAACATTGGTTGGACGAAACTTATTTTAAGGCTCCCCTGGTGAATTCGATTCCCGACATGCCCCCGCTATTCGAAAACATCGAACTGAATCCCGAACTCGATTATGCGCTCTAAGCTCCGCTTCGTCGGCGACGCTTGAATTTAAATTCTAGCTGGTTTGACCGGCGCTTAAAAACTAAGTGGGCCTCGAATTCTTGACCCGTCTTTTTACTGGTGAATTTGAAAGGGCCATGGCCTGTGGCGCCGGCACTAATGACGCGTTGCCAGTCTGCCCCGCTCATGTTTCTACCAGAAAATTGATAAGGAAACACCGTCTTCGGCCATCCCGCAAATCGATAGCCTCCTGATTCGAATTCTGCTGGTTTACCAGTCTTGGGACAAAGGGCGACCTCTTCGATATAATCTTCGCTATTCATCTTAAGCCCCAGTTCTTGAACTTTCATGGTGATCCCTTCCAAGAAGTCTTCCATTCGAAAGCGATTGGATCCCGCCTGAATCGTATCCAAATGACGCTCCCAGGTGCGTGTCATTTCAGGATCTAACATATCATTTAATTCCTTTTCCTCTAAAAATGATAATAGTTTTTGGGCGGCCTCGCTTAATTCGTAACGTTTTTGCAATCCGATTAATATCGACTGCTCAGACTTCAATTCTTCTAATATTTTAGAACGAGTGGCCGCTGTTCCGAGACCGTTGCGCTCCATGTAATCAAGGGCGATCTCATCGTTGAAGCCTTTCGGGCGATTTGTCAGGAAACTATGAGTCCGATAGTTACTGATCAAGGACGTCTTGACTGTCTGCAGAGGCTCATTTTTTTGCATGCGCTTGGATAAACTGATGTCGTTTGGCCGCTGGGTACTGCGAGTGAATTCCTTAAAAATTAAATATCCGGGCTCTATGACTGGCGCCGTCTTTAAGAGCGCCTCGTAATAAAGGCCCTCCTCGTTTTTAAATGTAAGCTTACGACTCGAAGCATCGACTTTCGCTTCTGGGTGTAAACTGCCAACAAAACGTCGAACGATTAAATCCCACAATAAATACGCATCCGATATGGTGCCGTCCGCCCCGAGTAACTTTGGGACATTCAAGGTGGGTACGATCGCGTAGTGATCTGTACACTTTGATGTATCAAACCAGTGGTCGCAGTATTCTGGCTCATGGCATTCTTCTAGGCGATAGTACTCCTGCTTCAAATAATGCTCCCATAAATGGTGCGCGCGGCCCGTCAATTCATCCCACATCGCTTCGGGCAAATGTTCCGAATCAGTCCGCGGATAACTGATGGCGCGTTCCCTTTCATATAAAGACTCCATCAATTTCATAGTGTAACTCGCCTCCCAGCCCATTATCCTAAAAGCCGACTTTTGCAATTCAATGGTACTAAATGGGGGTGGCGGAACATCGCTCACCTGTTTAATTTTGTCCTGCACTTCCCACTTAGCCCCCAGAGTCCGCCGTAAGCCACTAATGTATTCACTCGATTCGGATCCGTCCTTGAATGAAGTCCTGACATGACCGAATGATAAGTGCTGGGGCGCCACCAAAAATGCAGAATACCGATATGCATCGTCATAGAAATTGACTTCCACTTTCAAGTAGCGGGTAGCTTTCCATTCTTCGTCCCTCTGGTTGCTCTTAGAAATCGCATACAATAATGGGGTCTTCACCCGTCCAACAGAGGGGCCAGCTTCACGACTACCCTGCTTACCGAGTGCGATGTTTACATAGCGGGTCGCATTTATGCCGTAGATCCAGTCAGCATATTTACGGGCCCGCGCACTGTTAGCCAAATTCTTAAAACGACTATCGCTGGCAGGCAGTCGACCTGCAAACGCCTCTCGAATTCCGTCCGTATGGGTACTGATGATCCACATGCGAAAAATCTTTTCGCCATGAGAGGCATAACCCAAATGATCCATAATTTCAGTAAAAATCAACTCCCCTTCCCTACCGGCATCGCAGGCGTTGATAATCTCGGTTGCCTGGTCATGATGTTTTTTGACGACCTGCAAACAGGCTTTTGCATGTTGGTTGCATGCCGTGTGTGGATATTGATGTTCCGATGGGCGGATTGGTAAATCACTCAACTTCCAGCGCGCATATTCTGGCAGGATCTCATCCGGATACAGCATGCGCAAGGCATGCCCATTTGGATATGTTATAATCGCTTTAGTCTTTCGATTCAAAGTGCCTACAATGGTATCCTGATCGTATCTGATGTCCTGCAACAACGCACTTGCGATATCATTCGCAAGTGATTTCTTTTCTGCTATTATTAATAACATACGATTACATTATACCACTTCTCGACATGGCTGCTATTGATACCGTTATTAATCAAGTACTGAATTGGGGCAACTCTTCTTTGACGAATCCATTTCTTGATTTTCTTGGGACCAAATGTTTCCAAGCGCAAGGCATCCAATACGATTATATTAATTTTAATCCACTCGATAATTTCGATCGCTCGGACATCTATCCTGTACTGACGAATCCAAGGTTGTATAAGACCACACTATCTGGGGAACTGTCTGATCAGATCGTACTCAATTATGAGAATCTAGTCGCGGCAGTCAGCTCAGCATACGATATTTTGGATATTGAATTCAGTAGCCAACTCTCCATGCAGTATAATTTTTGCCGACCGCTTGATCCCGATAATATCGAGGATAAAGCTCGTATCGAGCTAAAGAATGCCTTGGTCGACAATCATGCATATCAAGACTTCTTAATTGAATGTATTCAAGTGTACGCAGAATTGTCGAAGTCAGTGATGCGATTCTTAGTGAAGAATAAATACTCAACCGAATTCCATGAAAGCTTTTTAAAGCTGAACTTTGAGCCGATCTTGGACGCAGCCATTGCAGCTGAAAATACTCAGGAAACCTAAAAGCCGTTTTCCAATTAACAAGCTCCCCTACCCTACTGAAAATATGAGCCTGCAAGCAAATTATCAATTTTACAATTTGTAAAACAACCCAATTATCAATTAGTAAGTTTGGCAAATAAGCAATTAGTAAAGACCAGAAGCCCCATCTTAACTGGTGGGCGGACGCCGCTACTGCGCCCCTACTTCGATCTTCATTATTTGGGTATTTCCAAATTCAATCAACTGCTCGGACTAAAGCTTCGGGGCCATCTAAAATACAATTTGATAAAATAGCAAAAGTACAATTTGTTAGTCTTACTAATTGTTTTATCTAAAATCCACATAGAAATTCTCGACCTATATGCGTGTAACAATTAGATTAACCGCCCTTTTATCAATTTGATCACATTGCAAATTGATAAAAATACAAATTGTTAATTCATCTAATTGAACCCGCAAGGGTGCCGCATGAACAAGCATCTGCACGTAGGGCAGCCGATCAGCACTGTATCAACTTTACAAACTGGCAAAACATCAAATTGTTCAATAGCCGATTACTATCGCCTGACGCTGACATAGGAGCACTATTATCAATTTTACAATTTGATAAAATTACATATATACAAATTGACCACAACACACATTGTTCATTTGACAATTTGAACAAACATCAAATAGTCCACATATCAATTTCACATTGTAACTATTTGATAAAGATCATTACTTCATGAAAGAACCGAAAATCATTTTATTCGTCCAACCAAAAGGCGGGGTAGGGAAGAGCACGATTTTAAAACTGTGTGCCCTTAAATTGTCACAGCTCAACAAGAAAGTTGGGATCGTCGACTGGGATAACCAAAAAAGCTCGTCAAATTTCTTGAAGGTACACGAATCGGATCCGAACCTCATGGATTTCACCTCCGCAACGAACAATAGCGTAGAACTGGACTACATCTTGGTGGACACTGCGGGCAATACAAAGAACTATGACGACATTGCTTCCCATCTTCAAGCATCCCATCGCATTGTCATCCCTTGCGATGCCTCGCTGGATAGTCTCAATGGTGCGAAATCGATCCTTAAGTTGCTTTCGAAATATGAGTCACAAGGACAAGCACTCTTGTCTCGGGCCAAGCTAGTATGGTCAAAAGTACGTCAACGTACGCGCAATCATGAGGCAATCGAAGGGTACACCAAACAATTTGAAAGTCAGGGGCTATCCGTAAGCCAAGTCCGGCTATACGATCGGGTCCATTTCCAGTATGCGACCGAGGACCCAGACGGTCTCAAAGCTCTGGTTTCAGGATACGAAACACTCACAATATCAAATTTGATTAAAGAAATCTGCTAGCCCCACATTAGAAAATGAAAAATAAGCGCAACATCGTAGATTTGTTTAGTGACGACCCGATCGAAACGCATCCAGTTAAAGCTGAAAAGCCGGCCGAAACGGTTGCCCCTCCAGCCAAGCCAGCTAAAAAGCATGCCATAAGAATCAATCTGCCAACTAAGGCATACAGCTTCCTGACTGAAATTTCCTCGCAAATCATTTTGGAAGAAACTTTTGAGCTAAAACCGAGTATGCCCACCTTGGCCAGAGCCTGCGTCGAGTTGGTCGAACGAAAACCAGAACTAAGAGACGAACTGGTCGCTGTCGTCGGCGAAATCCTGCGGGAACGATCTACTATTTACTCTGAGAATGTGGCAAAACGAACCCCGTAAACGCGGATGTCATTAATTCGATATTTTAGCCCTTTTAATGCCAAGAAAGGGTTTCATACTTGCCCTCGCTGCGGAACCCTCAACGAGCCATCCGTTGAGCAGTGTGTAAAATGTGGCGCTAGGGTAGGGGAGCACTCGACCAATACATATCGAAACAACATTACATTTGGCATTTTACTCATTATTATAATTGGATGTCTCGTCATGAAAATCCAATCGTACTTTTAGAATTAGGCTGTGGCCGCAAGTGCACTCACAGGGACAGACATCCCCAATGCCCTGGGCTGCCTAGAGCGCGCCCAAGCTAATAGTTCGGCGACAAAGGGTCCTTTCGCATTCTGGCTCATGAGATCGATAAACAGATTGTCTGCACGTCCGCTATCGGTGTTTTGAATTTCTGAAACAAACTCCACGGCCCATGCAGGAGATTTTACCAGAATCTGCTCAAGTCGCTTTACGGAACTCTCCTTTAAACTGCCAGCATTGAGCAGCGCATGGTAGGCCCATTCCGGGCTTTTGATGCCTGAAAGTAGTTGCTCTAACTCAATTGAAAAACGATCCTTGTGGTGCGATAAGAAGGCCAGCGTTCGACAAACATACTCCTCGTCGCGCATAATTGTTTCCACAATTTTAGGGGATATTTTCCCAAGCTGAGTTTCATTGCTGATCAAGAAAAAGGCCCAAGCAGCTGAATCCAAAAACTTCGATCGGGCCTGCTGAAGGAGCTCCGCTTGTGTTTCCTCTTTTTTCACGTCAGTCATGCGCAATAGACGATTCGGATCCGCTGATAGCATGTGGTAGTATTCAACTACATTTTCAACCAAAGGAACCAAATTGATCGAGTACGCCTCCGCCTCTTTTAAGGCCTTTATTAGCCGCTCTAAACAGGATAAATCCGAGTAG
>Ga0213867_1001236_pt1 | contig 11398 bp, 14 predicted proteins | sample PICome_12_FD_160120 | JGI IMG/M metagenome (GOLD analysis project Ga0213867, IMG submission 160120) | Coastal seawater microbial communities near Pivers Island, North Carolina, United States - PICO540 | ecosystem: Environmental > Aquatic > Marine > Coastal | place: USA: North Carolina... | reverse complement strand
TACGATTTAATACTGACTCACTGAAGATGGAGTTGTTTGACGGCAATCAGTGGGTAGAGATTGTTGCGACTTCTCCTGAAGCACAGACTGGTGGTGCTCGTGGTGTTTTTGGTGGTGGTACTATTCAACCAGGTAGTACAGTAACAGATGTTATTCAATATGTAACTATTTCTACCACAGGAAATGCAATAGACTTTGGAGATATATCTACAGTAAGAACACAAATGTCCTCTTGCTCTTCTAAAACCAGAGGAGTATTTGCTGGTGGTACTTCAGTACCAGTAGAAACTAATACAATAGAATATATTACCATATCATCTACTGGAGATGCACTAGATTTTGGTGATTTAACTCAAATAAGAAGAGCATTTTCTACTGGATGTTCCTCATCAACTAGAGGAATTTTTGCTGGAGGATTGACCAATGTTCCAGCAACTACTACTTTTAATATAATTGAATATATAACAATTGCATCACTTGGCGATTCAAAAGATTTTGGAGATTTGACCGCATCAAGATATGGAACATCTGGATGTTCATCCTCCACAAGAGGAATTTTTATGGGAGGTGCAAATATAATTGATTTCATTACAATTTCATCTCTTGGAAATGCTGCAGATTTTGGAGATACTCTAGCGTCCAGTGATGATGGTGGTACTTGCTCAAATTCTATACGAGGATTATATGGATTAACAACATCATCAAATAATGTTATTGAATTCGTAACAATTTCTACTTTAGGAAATTCTCAAGATTTTGGAGATTTAACTGCAATTAGAAGTACTGGAAAAGCAACATCTTCTTCAACTAGAGGAATTTTTGGTGGCGGTGCTAGTGGAAGTCCATATACTTCATACAATATAATTGACTATGTTCAAATTACGACTACAGGAAATGCAGTAGACTTTGGAGATATGACTACCGCAGTAGCACAAACAACGGCACTCTCCAACGGACACGGAGGTTTATAAGAAATGTCTGAATTTAGAATAGACCAAATCACAAATCAGTCAGGGTCACGAGGACCAGACATTGCAGGTATTACAACCTTCTCTGCGAATTCTGGGATGGTGATGCCTAGTGGTAATAATGCCCACAGGTATGTTGATCCAAATTTAGTTACTGATGGATTAATTTTACAATATGATTTTTCAAATCAAAATTCATATCCAGGAAGTGGTAATATCGTTTATGATATAGTAGGTGGTCATAATGGAACTCTCTATAATAGTCCGACCTATTCTACAGATAAAGGTGGATATTTAAACTTGTCTGGGTCTAATGATTATATACAAGTTCCTAATGGAAAAACCATACGATGGGATCAACCACATTCTATTGAATTTTGGGCATATCCATTAGGAACTGGGGATAGTGCTCAAAATTTACTTGAAGCAGATTATAATGGTAATATAAGAATACAATTTGACAAGTCTGGTACTGGTGCTAAAGGAAGGATAGAAGTATGGGTAGAGAGTAGTTCTTTATCAGGTGATAACAATAGGGCGTATAATAGATGGTTTGTTGAAAAAGAGTGGCATCATTTAGTTGTGACTCGCACAGATACTTTGGGAACTGTTTGGGTTGATGGCAAGTTAGACAACGGAACTGCTGTTCCAAATATTAATGCAACACAAGAAAAAGCAATTGCAGGAAACAAAACTGCCTGGAATTCTACAGTATCGACAGTACCAGCAGATAATTATACTGGAAATGTTTTCATTGGTAGATTTATTGGTGATGCTGGAACAGAAAACTTTGATGGATATATAGCATTATTCTCACTTTACCAAAAGGCATTATCAAAGGATGAAGTTCTCCAAAATTACAATGCTTGGAAAGGGAGGTACACCTAATGTCTATCACACCAGGAGCAATCAGATTCAACACTGACTCTATGAAGTTAGAGTATTATCGTGGTGGTCCTGTAGGGTTTGGAACCACTACAACGACTGGTGAATGGGTCAATATCTCAACAGACTCACCAGACATTCAGACTGGTGGTGCTCGTGGTGTGATTGTATGTGGAAGAAATCACACTGATATTGATTATGTGAATATCAGTTCGACTGGTAATGCAATCGTATTTGGTACTACAACAGATGATTATGAAGGATTCGCTTTATCATCAAGGACTAGAGGTGTATTTGGAGGAACTCTTGGATATGGTGTAAATATGAAGTTCATTACCATTTCATCAACAGGTGGTGATACCACATTTGGTGATATGTCTGTTGCCAGAAGAAGTATGGGTAGTTGTTCAAATTCTACTCGTGGTGTTCTCATGGGTGGTTTAGCCAGTACCTCTCCCAATTATTCAGGTTCTAATGTATTAGATTATATAACTATTGCATCAACAGGAGATGCTGTTGATTTTGGTGATTTATATACTGGTGCAGGAAATCAAACTGGTGGTGGATGGGCTTCATCAACAAGAGGTATTCATTTATGTGGATCTACAGGTACAACTCCCAATATTAGCAACACTAATATAATTCAATACATCACAATATCTACATTAGGAAACTCTGCGGATTTTGGAGATGCTACATCAACTACAGAAAATAGGGGTGCTTGTTCTAATTCTGTGAGAGGTATTCATGGAAATAGTGGTTCACCAGTTGCAACTTTAGATTATGGAACGATTGCAACTCTTGGTAATTTATTGGAATTTGGTGATTTGACGAGAGATAATAGTTATATTGGAGCAACAGCATCATCAACTCGTGGAATATTTGCTGGTGGAGGTCCAGATACAAACAAAATTGACTATGTACAGATTATGAGCACAGGAAATGCGATTGATTTTGGAGACTTAACTAATGCAAGAAGACTTGCTATGGGAATCTCCAACGGTCACGGTGGTCTTGGATAAATACTCATAAAACACTATGTCTGAAATAAGAGTCAACAATATAACAAACAGAGACGGAACTGCAGGACCATCAATTGGTGGTATTCCTGTTGTTGATTCTAATTCACATTTCGTTGTACCTACTGGAAGAACTGGACAACGCTATGTGGATGGTGGTGAGAATATTGTAAGAGATGGATTAGTTCTACACCTGGATGCAAAGTATTCATATCCTGGTGCTACTGGAACTAATCCAGATGTTTTTACTTGGTATGATTTGAGTGGTAATGAGAATCACGGAGAACTTAAGAATGGTGTGAGTTATAGTGGGACTGGTGGAGGGTCTTTGGTTTTTGATGGTGTGGATGATTATATAACTTCATCAAATCCAATAGTTTTGGGAAATAATCCAAGAACATTAGAAGTATGGTGCAAAGGAACTAGTACTGATCGTGTACCTTTAGCATTATCTACATCACCTTCTCTAACACCAAATGTTGTATTTGCATTTAGTGCAGTTTCTAGTAGTTTAGTTAATGTATATGGTGGAAATAATACATATGACGAAAATAATATACCAGTATCTATTAACTTTATAGATGGTAATTGGCATCAAATGCTAGTAACTTGGGATGGAAACAATCCAGGTACTTTATTAGTTTATGGAGATGGATCTCAAGTTGGAAGTAGAGTTAGAGGTGCTGGAGAAGCATACAATACAAAAAGTGGATATATGGTAGGAGTTTGGTACGATTTTAATAGATACTATAACGGAAACATAGCACAAGTCTCCATATACAACAAAGCACTCACAGCATCAGAAGTCTCACAAAACTTTGAAGCATTACGCTCTCGTTTTGGAATCTAAATACTCATAAGAACTCATAACACAATGTCCGTTATACATACCAACAACATCACCAATAAAGACGGAACCAGTGGTCCAACGATTTCAGGGATTACCACTGTGAGTTCTACTGGTTTTATGCAAGTTCCTGTTGGTGATACAAGGACTCGTATTGTTCTTCCAAATGAGAATATTGTAACTGATGGATTAGTCTTATACCTTGATGCTGGTAAGGCAGAATCTTTTGGTGGTGATGGAACAACTTGGAGAGATTTGAGTGGTAATGGGAATACTGGAACTCTTGTGAATGGTGTTGGGTATTCTGGGAGTGATGGAGGTTCTTTGAGTTTTGATGGGGTGAATGATTATGTAAATCTTGGAGATTTTTATGATAATACTTCAAGTATTACTATAAATTCTTGGGTATATTTAAATTCTTCTCTGCCAGCATATTCTACAACTTTTAGAACAATAATTTCTAAAGGTCCCCATCCTACTCAAGATTATGGATTATATTTTAACTCAACAAATAATGTAATAGTCTGGATTATTAATTCAGGAAATATAAGGTTAGAAACACCTAACAATTCTATAAACAAAGGAGTTTGGAATAATATATCAGTAACTTTATCAACTTCAATGGTGGGAATTTATTTAAATGGAACCTTACTGACTTCAACTAATTCAGTAACAACAATACCATCATCAACGAAACAATTTCTTATTGGATATGATGGTGATTCTGGTGATGATAGATATTGGAATGGAAACATATCACAAGTCTCCATATACAACAGAGCACTCACACCACAAGAAATTCAACAAAACTACAACGCAACCAAGTATCGTTACGAGAATTAAGAAATGACTATACCAGCAGGAGCACTACGATTTAATTCAGACTCTGGGAAGTTAGAGGTTTACTGCGTGGATGCGTGGTATCAGATTGATAGTTTCTCACCAGACTCTGCGACTGGTGGAACTCGTGCTATTATATTTAAGGGTATAGCTGGCACAGGAATAGACTATGTTAATATAGATACCACTGGAAATGCATTAGATTTTGGCACTCAATCATCTATATCCCAGCATAGTTCTTGTGCATCCAGGGTTAGAGCACTAAGAACTGTTGGATATTCTCCATCTACTGCACCAATTGCAACAAATGTAATTGAATTTGTTACCATTGCATCAACTGGAGATGCACAAGACTTTGGTGATTCAACTGTAGCAAGAAGATATGCGACTAGTGTTTCAGATTCAACAAGAGGATTAACTGCTGGAGGAAATACACCAAATCCAAATACAAATCTTATTGATTATGTAACTATTGCATCAACTGGAAATGCTATTACTTTTGGAGATTTATTTGATGGTAGAGTTCTTGCAGGGGGTGCTCAATCTTCCACTAGGGGTATTTTTGCTGGAGGAGAGAGTCCTGGACAAACGAATGGAATTGAATATGTTACGATTTCTACTCAAGGAACTGGATCTGATTTTGGAGATTTGACCTTAGCGAGATATGGTGCTCAGGGATCTTCTAATTCTGTGAGGGGGATTTTTGCATCTGGTTATTATTACACTCCATCAACTGTATATTCTGATATAATTGAATATATCACTCTCGCATCTTTAGGAGATTCAATTGATTTTGGAAATCTCACCGTAGCAAGATCAACTGGAGGATCTGCAGCATCACCAACTCGTATGATATTTTGTGGTGGAAATCCATCTGCAGCCACAATTGACTATGTTCAAATTATGAGCACTGGAGATGCTATTGATTTTGGAGATTTAACTTCTAATTCGGGCACCTCAGATGGAGCAACTTCTAACGGTCACGGTGGTCTCTAATAAATAGAAGTGCCTTAATTGACCGCAATCTTTAGGGTAGGAGAGGTTTTTCCTCTCCTTTTTAATATTACCAACACCAAACAACACCACTCCAACGACGCCCTGAAGTCACTTCATCAACGCGATGCGGATAGAGAAAAAGGCTGGGCCACGCTATGATTGACCCAGCAGCAGGTTTAACTTTATAATCGTCCCAAAAGACAAGTTCTCCGCCTTCATAATTATCATTAAAGCAGATAATCATACTTAAGACTGGTATGCCTTGCTCTGGTGGAGAAAATAATGATCTTATGTGATCATAATGTGTTCTCATAATCATACCAGGTTCATAACGATTAAAACGAACCTTACTAAACTTATTCATAATTTGACTGGTTCTATCACCACCACCTTCATATAAAACTTTTTGATTATACAGTCCACCCATTTGAACAATAAATGGAGTCAACAAGTTCTGAAGTTCATCGGTAGTATTCTGAACCTCAAGTTCTTTAGTCTCTTCAGAACCAAAAGTTCCTTGAACACTATTATACCAAGTGTGTTTACTCCATTCTCTCTTTTCAATATCATCAATAATATAATCACAAAGATTCTGTGGAATCAATTGTTCCACCAAAATTAAATCTTTAAGAGTTGAATCTGGATTGTTTAAAGTCATCAGTTTACTATCTCCAATGGTCTTGCTTGTTCGCACTTACGGCAGAAATCTTGTTGAAACCTCAGTTTTTGAGTTTCATATGCCTCAGAACTTAGAAGTTCTTTCAGCGGTGTATCATTTATATTACCACAACTATACTCTTGGTGGTAATCATGGCAACAGTAGAATACATTACCTTTGATACCAAAGTATAAGTTCTCAAAGTATCCTGCATTACATCGTGTTGGTTGATCACCCCAGTCAATTGAACCTGTGGGTATTTTCTGTGTTTCACACTCTGCACCCTCAAGTGTTCCAGCCCTATCAATCAATCCAGTCATACTAAAGTTAATACCAGAAGGACATCTTTGGAACTTCTGATAGACCTTCATAAACTCTTGTTTGTGATCTTCACTACCATCACCATTTACAATCACTGTGATGGGAAAGTTCAGTCTCTGTGAGTTCTCAAACAGATACATCAACTGATAATACATCCGATACATCACAGCAGTGGATGCACCTGTAATGTCTTTCCACTTCTTCTCATCCAATGTTGGAATGTTGAGACGAAACTGTTTAATTTTCTGTGGATTTTCAATCAACCAATCAGTCAATTCAGTCGTGACCATACTTCCATTGGAGATATGTTCATAATTAAATCCCATATCAGTCATCAATTGCAACTTCTCCTTAAACCCATCATCAAGATTAGGTTCATTATATGTGGCAAATGAGACATCATTCAGTTCCCATTGCGTATAAACAGAACGAATTTCTGTGAGAATCTTCCGAAATTGTTCCAGAGTCATACACTCTTTCGGTGCAGGTTTATCATAAGCATTAGGACAGAACCAACACTTATAGTTGCAGTGAGTATTGTTTTCTATCTGTGCGATTCTATATCCAAACCCATGAAACTCTGGGAGTGGTCGTGATAGTGCGGAGGTCATACGCAGCGGTCCAGTGGAAGATAAGTCAGTGAATTGATATCACCAAGACTACCCTTTACCCAAGTATTAAAGGACAAACTGATACGTTCGGTATCAGATTGATTGGCAGGAACACTATGAGTCAGATTACTTGGGAAGATAATCAACTCTCCCATCTTCATAGGCAGCAAGAAAGTTGCACTGTTAAAGTTATTATACTTATCATTGGACAGACTGATGTCCCGTTGTGCTCTGCTACGGAACTGAATGGGTGGTAGTTGTTCATTAATGACTGGATACCAGACACCACTAATCATACTATTAGGATGCACATGTTCGTGGTGTGACTCACCCTTACCAGACTTATTAATCCAGGATTGAGTAATCACCACCTCATCTTTAGAGCACATTACCTCTCGTGCAAACTTAAAGATCTTGGACTTGATGAACTCCCTGATGTTTGATAGTTCAGGTTTATCTAATACAAAAGTATCTTCTGACTGTCGGTTGTAGTGTATTTTATTACCTGCATCTCCACCCTTGTTTTCTCTACGACAGGGCAAGTTACGAATATATTCCAACTCTTTCTCATAGGGCACAGGATATTGTGCGATAAGAACTGGTGTTGGAAATAATGAAAGTAGTTCGTCCTGCATTATATTGTTGTTCATATAAAGGTCATCATAGCATTTTATGTAGTCATAGTCAACTTATAAATAATTCGTCACATCATTTTATATTAACGACATGGACACTGAACAACTTAAAAAGAACTTTGAAGATCAACTTGCTCAAGCAGAAAAGCAGATTGTAGATCTGGAAACAAGTCTTGCAAAAGCAAAAGAGTACCGCACTAAGTTGCAGGGTGGTATTGAGACTCTTGCTATTCTGAGTGGTGAACCAGAATCTCCTGGTCCAGAAGCAGCACTACCAAATCCAGACGCTCCTAACGAGTGATCCAATTCCCGTCTTACTAAATAGGTAAGAAGGGATTTTTTGTGTCTAATGGCATCTCCAAGTTCAAGAGCTGATCTAATCACATATTGTAAGAGGCAGCTTGGCGAACCTGTCCTCCAAGTTAATATCGACGACGAGCAGGTCAATAATGTTATCGACGATACTATTCAGTTCTTTCAAGAGAACTGTTACAATGGTATGGAGCGTTGCTACCTCAGACATGAAATTACTGCTGATGACACTACAAGATTTGCTGGTAAACTAACAACATCAAATGGAACAACCGATTGGGAAGAGGCAACAAATTATATTCCCATCCCAGATCATGTTGTAGGTATTACCAAAGTATTTGGTTTAGTTAGCAATTCAATCCGTTCTAATCTTTTTGGTGTTGAGTATCAGTTATTCTTAAACGACTTGTATGCGTTTGGGTCGCTTGATATTCTCAACTATTATATGACTAAACAGTATCTTGAAACTTTGGATATGGTCCTCAACAATGGATCATTCCAACAGTTTAGATACACAATGCGTCGTGATCGTTTATACCTTGATATCAATAAAGAGTTCTTAGATGAAGGTAAGTATCTTTTGATTGAGGCACATCGTCTCATTGATCCTAATGATGCTACCGAAATGTATAACGATATGTTTGTGAAAAAATATGCTACTGCTCTGATGAAGAAGCAGTGGGGTATGAACCTCATCAAATATAATAATGTTCAGTTGCCTGGTGGTATTACCCTTAATGGCAGAGAATTATACACAGACGCATTAGCAGAGATCGAGAAGATTGAATCTGAAGTTCTCAGTAAGTATGCTATTCCGCCCATGGATGCTATAGGGTGATGTTATGAAAAAATATTATTGCTACGCTTATTTAAGAGAAGACGGAACTCCTTTTAATAGAGTAAACTAATGCCTACCAGTCCTTATTTTCCAACATACTATCAAGGCGTCAGCAGCGAGCAAAACCTGTATCAGGATCTCGTTGATGAACAGATCAAACTGTTCGGAACTGATATCTATTACATGCCAAGAACAATCCTAAAAGATAATACTTTGGATGATGTAATCTATTCGAAGTATCAGGATCAGTTTCAGGTAGAGATGCTTCTACAAAATGTAGAAGGTTTTGGAGATACGTCAGAATTTATCAGCAAGTTTGGTCTGAGAATTACTGATGAGGTAAAGTTTATCTTATCATCCAGGAGATGGGACGAAGTAGAAGCACAATACAATCCTACTCTAACAGTACCAGGAAGACCCAACGAAGGAGATCTTCTTTACTTCCCACTAACTAAAGATCTGTACGAAATCAAATTTGTAGAAAGGGAAACACCATTCTACCAGTTTGGTAAGATTCAGTTCTTCATAATGACCGCAGAAATCTACGAGGTCGGAAATGACGACATATCAACTGGCGTCGCAGAAATCGACGAAATCGAAACTCTCTTTAGTTCTGCTATTGCTCTTACCCTTGGGGTTGGTGGCACTGGAGACTTTGCTGTGGGTGAGACAGTTACAGGATCTACAACTGGTGTCGAAGCAGAAGTTAAGTCGTGGGACAATAGTACCAGGATTATACAAGTTATCAATAGAACTGGAACATTTGCGACAGGCGAAGCAATAACTGGTAATGATAATGGTGCTGTTTGGGTTGTCGGTACATTTGACACTCTAAATAATACCAACAGCGAGTACGATCAAAATAGAGAGATCGAAGATTCTGCTGATGAAATTATTGATTGGACCGAAAGGAATCCATTTGGCGAGTTTGGAAATTATACAGGTAGTATCTGATGTTAGGATCACATTTTTATAACGAGATTATACGAAAGAATATTATTGCTTTTGGTACTCTCTTCAATAACATTACTTTAAAGAAGCTCGATCCAAGCACAGGTGATGTTTTAGAAGAAGAGAAAGTTCCTTTGGCTTATGGTCCAAAGAATAAGTTTCTAACTCGTCTTGAGCAAAATCCAGATGTTGGTAGAAAGGTTGCTATTACCCTACCACGTCTTTATTTTGAAATGACAAGTATTGATTACGATTCGTCAAGAAAGACAAGTCCAATTCAAAAATACAAATCTGTTATTTCTGATGATGGTACTGAAGTAAAGACACAGTACGTTCCAGTTCCATATAATTTGGGATTCGAACTTGGCGTTATTACCAAGTCGCAAGATGATGCACTACAGATTGTGGAGCAGATTCTTCCATACTTTCAACCATCATTCTCTGTCACTCTAAACATGATTCCAGAAATGGATGAAAAGAGAGATGTTGCTTTTGTTTTGAATAACATCAATTACGAAGATGAGTGGGATGATAGTTTTCTACAGAGAAGATATATCATTTACACACTGAATTTTACTGCTAAGACTTACATGTATGGTCCATTTAGTCAATCTGATATTATCAGGAAGTCTATCATACATGAAACCAGTGGGGATCTTTCTATTAGTAAGAGAAATATTACAAGAACTTACACTCCAAAAGCATTAGAAGATCTTGATGGTGATGGAAATATTGATGCAGCAGATGATGCATTATTAACTGCAGCAGATGACTTTGGATTTAATGAGGGAATTGAATACTTATGAACTTAGAAGAAAACATGGAGGAGATCCTCAATATCAGTGCTGAACCTGTGGAAGAAAAACCACCAGTAAAGGTTGAGAAAACTGATGACGATCGCCAAAAAGATTATGAATATACCAGAGGCGAACTATACAGCCTCATAGATCAGGGTCAGGAGGCGGTCAGAGGCGCTTTAGAGGTCGCTCAGGAGTCAGGGCACCCAAGAGCGTATGAGGTTGCTGTAGCGGCAATGAAGCACGTTGCAGACATGACTGAGAAACTACAGGATCTCCATAAGAAAATGAAGGATCTTGACGAGGAAAAGAAAGGTCCAACCAAGGTCACAAACAATGCTATGTTTGTCGGTAGCACTTCCGAACTTCAGAAGATGCTGAAGCAGATGAACGGCAACCAGAGATAAATAATAAAAAAGTGCGGGAACATGGCGATCAAACCATTAGCAGAAGCTGTTGATTTAGCAACACCATCAGATGTAGATACTGCCAGTATTGTATCTGTAATCAATACAAACAATACTGCTGTTAGACTTTTAATAGCAGAGGCATCTGCTGTTACTGTTTGGATTGCTGCTGGTGAGAGACTTTCTATCGAAAAGACGCCCGCCGTTGTTATTTCTGCTGATGATGGAGCTACACCAACTCCAACAGCAGTTACAGCAGCAACTGTATTCGCAAGTAAAATCGCATACGGAAACTAATGGCACAGTGGAATAA
>Ga0213867_1001235_pt1 | contig 11399 bp, 14 predicted proteins | sample PICome_12_FD_160120 | JGI IMG/M metagenome (GOLD analysis project Ga0213867, IMG submission 160120) | Coastal seawater microbial communities near Pivers Island, North Carolina, United States - PICO540 | ecosystem: Environmental > Aquatic > Marine > Coastal | place: USA: North Carolina... | reverse complement strand
AGATATTTGGACAGGGTACGAAGAAAAATTTGACTTCGACGGTGAAGCACAAGCAGAGAATGCAGAACAGCCAGCAGACACAACAGCAGCAGATGCAGGTGGAGCAGCACCAGCAGCACCAGCAGCACCGGCAGGAGGTGATGCAGCAGGCGGTGGAGCGGAGGCTGTAATCTAATGGGACTGATAGCAAACGATTTAGTACATACAATTGACAAAGTTTTCGAGATCGATTCCTATGCTAGTAAGATGGGCGACGACAAAAACATTGTTACATTAAGTTTTAGTCTAACAGGAAAAGAAGCAGCAACTGACTTATCTAACTTTTTAGAAAGAGGTTACAGTTTTATTTTAGATAGCGATGTAACTGAAGGCGAACAAAGTGACGGAAGTTATAAAGTTTTTGTAGAACTAGAACGTAACAGAGATGTTACTGAGAACATTTATGAAATTTTAGACGGTGTTAAAAAGTTATCTGGCAAGGACGACTTTAAGTTTCGCTATTATAAAAGTTTTAGATCGCACGATGCGACACAAGACAACTTATCAGAAAAGGTTCCTACTGATCCAGAAAAGTACGGAATTACAATGCAGGAAAATGCATTAAACAACTACAAAGAGTTTTTTAGTAATAGTTATGTAGATAGTATTCAAATGAATGAAAACACTATAACTATACATAAAAAGTTTGCAGATTCAGTTAATTTTGAATTTGTACACTTTGGAGACACTCTTTCAACTATTAAACAAATCAATGAAGCATTTGACATACTTAACTCTTATCCCGAAATACTCTTTTTAACGAAGTACCTAGGTGACTATAATATAAGTAAGTATGGAGACAAACTTGTTTTTGAAAATAAAGACAAGGCTCTCGTTTTAAAAAGGATCTAAATATGAGTTTCGAATTTGACTTTACTAAAGAGCACCTTGCTGAAATTATTTCCGCAGATGCCGATGATTGGTATGATGCACTTTGTGAATTGTTACCAAAATATGGAATTACTACAGAACGTAGAGTAGCACACTTCTTAAGTCAGTGCGCTCACGAATCAGGCGGCTTTAGAAAGCTAGAAGAAAACTTAAACTATTCAGCAAAGGCACTTCGTGCAGTATTTGGTCGTTACTTCGGTGATGCTCCAAAAAGAGATGCAGACGAATACCACAGACAACCTGAAATGATTGCAAACTATGTATATATGGATGAATTCCGTAAGTACAAAATGGGTAACGTAGAAGAAGGCGACGGATGGAGATTCCGGGGTCGTGGTTTGAAGCAGTTAACAGGACGCGAAAACTATACCAAGTTTGGTGCAAGCATTGGTATGACAGCAGAAGAAGCAGCAGAATATGTAGCAACTCCAGCAGGTGCTATTGAATCAGCTTGCTGGTTCTGGGACAACAAAAATTTAAACGACATTGCAGACGGCGATGATGTAAAGCGTATGACTAAAATTATCAATGGTGGTTCAATTGGACTAGAAGATCGTCAAAAGCGTTATGTACACGCAATGAAAGTATTAGGTATGGACGCAGAAGCTCTTGCAGCAGACGATGATGACATCCAAGAAATTTTAGATGACATTGGTGTACTACGCAAAGGTGCAAAAGGCGAAGGTGTAAAAATTATGCAAGAAGCATTAGGTATTAGTGCAGACGGCGACTTTGGTCCTGGCACTGAAAGAGCTTTAAAGGCGTGGCAATCAGCAAATGGTTTAGTAGCAGACGGTATTGCTGGTCCAGCTACATTTGCTAAACTACTAGAGGATTAATATGTCTTCGATAGAAGTAGAGTTGTTGACAACACTAAATGTCAACAACCTCCCTCCCAGAACTAAAAAAGTTTACAATATAATCCATAGGATGGCAACTAACGGCATTATACACGCAGGTAATGGATGGTGTGTAAGTATGTCTGATATGATACAACATCATCTAGAGAGTGCAGGTATTCGATGCCATATGCTTGAAGTAGATTTGCGAATTAATAGACAAGATGGCGATGTTGTTTATATTGGCCTAACAGACGAACAAAAACAATTAGATACATATGATACACACGTTGTTGTAATTGCAGATTGCGAGACACCTATTTTAATTGATGCAAGTGTCAGCAAGTATTTGCCGTTTGGTAAACTAGCAGTATTCGAGCCATTAACCGCACAAGGAACTAATTATTTTTTAAAATTTGATGAGAGCCAAATAGACCTTACATATAGAACAAAAGCACTACAAACTGTGCCATTAACTCATCATTCATCTATTGTACAGAGAATAAAGACAGATAACGATGTAAAACAACAATTACGCCTGTTAAAAGTTTTTGTATTCGCAGCGGCAATATTTTCTATTATAAATTCAGGTATTATTTTTAACAACTACTACGAAACATATATCGAAAAAAACGCTTGGGGTCCACAGTCTCAAAAAGAACTAATAGAAAAAGTAGATCATATTTATGATATGTTAGAGGAACATACGACTAAATAATAATGTTATGTTAGGCTCAATTAAAATTGCTATGGTGGTCATTGCCCTCGCAACAGCAGGAGGTGGCTTCTTACACTACAAAACAGTAAAATCCGATTTAGAAACTGCAAAAGCAAATAATCTATTATTGGAGCAATCTGTTGAAGGTCAAAAAGCAGTTATAGAACAACAACGTAAAGACTTTGATTCTATACTTGCAGCTAATAAAAAACTACAAGAACAAAATCAAGTGCTACAAGCAGAGTTTAAAGCACTTGATCAACGCTTCAACAAAATCAATGGTCAAGGTGAAGTTCGTGATATAGGTAAACTTGCTGAAGAACGTACTAAATTAGTTGAACGTGTTATTAACAATGCGAGTAACAAAGCAATGCGATGTGTAGAAATTGCTATGGGATCGCCACTAACGGAGAAAGAGAAGAATGCTACTAAGAAGTCTGAAATCAACTCAGAGTGTCCTAGTATTGCTAATCCTAACTACATTCCTTATTAGTGGATGTAGTACAGTGCAAAAACTAGATGTGTTTTCTACTGAAGTAGAACGAGCACCTCTCGATCTTCCTAATCCACAAACTCCTAAACTAGAAGAGATTAGATGGACTATCATCACCAGTGAAAATGCAGAACAAGTATTTGCTAAACTAAAAGAGCAAGGTAAAGATCCTGTACTGTTTGGATTAAGTGATGACGACTACGAATTATTATCCAAAAACTTTGCACAAATACGTGCATATATGATTCAACAAGGTCTCACACTAGAGCAGTATAGAGAATATTATGAGGGTAACGATAGTACTACTGATGACGCTACTAGTAAGTAGTTGCGGACATCATTCTGTTTGTAAATTGGATCCTGGTGCTGATATTAGCAACGAAAGAATAAACCCCACAGCAACAATAAACTGCAACTTCTAAATAAATACACATAGTAACAAAGAGGGTTATTATGTGGGAAATGATACAACAAATGGCGGGCGACCGTCTGTGGATTTACACTAGCATTGCTGGATCACTATTAGGTGCAGCATTTCTATTCTGGTTTAAAGACACAAGAATGGCAACTTGGGGTGTAACTAAGTTTGATAATTTTTTAGAATATCTAGCAATCCGCTGGGGTTGGACTTGGTTTCAAAACGATCCAAATGCCTGGCGTGTTAAGTATCCTAAAATAACTTCTAAGATTGACGAATTAGAAAATCGTATCAAAAAGCTAGAGGGGAAATCTAAATGAGCGAAGAAAAGAAAACAGTAACAGTTGACGAGTCTGTTGCAGCAAAGATGGACACTAATGGAGACGGGCATATTAGTGCAGAAGAAGCAGCAATGGAACTAGAATTTAAACGTAAGGCTTACGAAGATGCAGATGCACGTAGAGATGCAATGCGTTCAATGTCTTGGTTTGCATTATTTGGTATGCTACTATATCCATTTGCAGTTGTACTAGCAACATTAATCGGTGTAGACGGAGCAGCTAAAATTCTTGGCGATATGGCAGCTACATACTTTGTTTCTGTTGCAGCGATTGTAATGGCATTCATCGGTGGTAATGCTTATTCCGATAGCAAAAAGAAGTAGTCACTAATAAAAATGTATAATAGTCCGTGCGATAAGTAATTGTATGGACTATTACTCTATTCTAGGCGTCAGCCGAAATGCCTCCGAACAAGATATACGTAAAGCATACAAAAAGAAAAGTATGCAACATCATCCTGACCGCGGCGGCAACGAAGAAGAATTTAAAAAAGTGAACGAAGCGTATAGCACATTAAAAGATCCTCAAAAACGTGCTGAGTACGATAATCCACAACCACAGATGCATAGTAGTGATTTTTCAAACGCTTTTGGTGCAGATTTTAGTGATGTATTTTCGTCAATGTTTGGTGCTGGATTTCAACAACAACGCAGGGGAGGCCGACAAAGAAATAGAGATATACAACTTCGATACAGAATTGACTTAAAAGACTGTTTCACTGGTAAAGGTATAAGTTTACAATACGGTTTACCAAGTGGAAGAAAAGAATTTATCGATGTTAAGATACCTCCGGGTGTTAGAGACGGAGATACAGTTAATGTACAGCAATTTGGAGATGATAGTATTCCTAATTTACCTAGAGGCAACTTGCATATTAGGATTGACATTATAAAACCAAAAGGCTGGGAAATGCATAATTTAGATTTGCTAAACACTATTAGTGTAAGTGTATTTGATTTGATTACTGGAAAAGAAGAAATAATACATTCACCAGAAGGCAAAAGTATAAGTCTTAAAATTCCTAAAGGCACACAGTCTGATACTACATTTAGTATTCAAGGATACGGGTTACCTGATCCTAGCACAGGACGTAGAGGCACAATATTTGTTAAAGTCAAAGGCAAAACACCTAAGGTAAGTGATGGAATATTACTTCACCAAATTCAGGCACTTAAAGAGAAAATTGAACAATAACATATTGACTTTCAAAAGAAAAAACAGTATAATAGCTAATAATAAATATTACTTTAACGACGAGGATAAAAATTAATGGTCGAACCAAGCAAGGAACTACAGCTAGTATTTGATAAGAGTATCAAAGATGCAAAGAAGTTGCGACACGAATATGTGACTGCAGAGCATCTCTTGTTTTCTATGTTGTGCTCAGAAAATTTTGCTCAGTTACTACAAGGATACGGTGCTGATGTAGATTTTATTAAAGCAAACTTAGAACACTATCTAAAAGATAAGTGTGGTGACCTTATTACTGAAGAAACAAAGTACAAGCCTAAGAAAACACAAACTGTAGAACGTGTATTGAATAGAGCGTTTACACAAGTACTGTTTGCAGGTCGTCCTGAAATTGAATTATCGGATGTACTTTTGAGTATGCTTAGTGAAAAGAAATCATATGCTTACCACTATCTAGAAGAAGGAGGCGTTGTAAAAGAAAGTCTTGCTGAATACTTGAACAATGAATTTGAAACTGCTTTTGAAGAACAAGAGATTTCGGGAGCAGCACAAAAAGCACTTAATGCATTTACTACTAATCTTAACAACGAAGCAAAACGCAATAAAATTGATCCAGTTATTGGCCGATCAGAAGAACTAGAGCTAATTGCACTAGCACTTGGTCGCCGCAATAAAAACAACGCAATCCTAGTAGGAGATCCTGGTGTTGGTAAAACAGCAGTTGCCGAAGGATTAGCCTATAAAATTGTTAACAAAGATGTTCCTGAATTTTTACAAGATTACGAAGTTTATAATCTAGACATTGGTGCTTTACTTGCAGGCTCAAAGTATCGAGGTGACTTTGAAGAACGTTTGAAATTAGTATTAAACGGACTAATGAAAAAAGGTAAGACAGTATTGTTTATTGACGAAGCACATATGATTAATGGTGCAGGTGCAGGCAGCAAAGACAGTCCAAACGATATGGCTAATATGCTTAAACCAGCCCTAAGCAAAGGCAATATCAAAGTAGTTGCGTCAACAACTTGGGAAGAATATCGTAAAAACTTTGAAAAGGATCGTGCGTTAATGCGCCGCTTCCAACGAGTAACAATTGACGAACCTAGCAGAGACGTATCTATTGATATATTAAACGGACTTAAAAAATATTACGAAGATTATCATACCACAACAATTACAGAAGACGCTATTGTTGCGGCTGTTGATTTGTCAATCAAATACCAAGCAGATAAAAAGTTACCTGACAAAGCAATTGATTTAATTGATCAAGCGTGTTCACGTTTTAAAGTTAATGATGTTAAAGACGAAGAAAAAATTGTTACAGATAAACAAATTCAATTTGAGCTTTCTAAAAGTATTAAAATTAATGAAGATACTATTGCTCAAAAAGAAAGCGAAAGTCTTGCAAACTTAGAACATAACCTTAAAAGAGTTGTGTTTGGACAGGATGAAGCAATTGAAAAATTAGTTGATAAAATTCTTGTCGCACAAGCAGGACTAAAAGCAGAAAACAAACCTATTGGTAGTTTTGTGTTTATGGGCCCGACAGGCACAGGTAAAACTGAAACTGCTAAACAGTTGGCAGAACAACTAGGCGTAAATCTTGTGCGGTTTGATATGAGTGAATATCAAGAAAAGCACAGTATAGCAAAATTAATTGGTTCGCCTCCAGGCTATGTAGGTTATGAGGATAATGCAGGTGGTTTGCTAATTGACAAATTACAAGAAAATCCAGGCTGTGTTTTGCTACTAGATGAAATTGAAAAGGCACATCCAGACGTTTCGCAAATTTTATTGCAAGTTATGGACAACGGTAAAGTAACAGGTAGTAATGGCAAGGAAGCAGATGCACGTAATAGCATTCTAATTCTTACAACTAACTTAGGTGCAAAAGAAGCAGAGAAAAATGCTATTGGATTCAACGATGAATTTGAAAAAGAGTACGAAGACACTGAACTTAAAAAATACTTTAGTCCAGAGTTCCGTAATCGTTTAGATGCAACAGTTACGTTTGCTAAACTAAGCAAAGAAATTATGATTAAGATTGTTGGCAAATTCTTACTAGAACTTAAAGGTATGATTAAGAACAAAGCAGTTACTATTGATATAACAGACGAAGCAATTGATTATCTTGTAGACAAAGGCTTTGATCCTAAAATGGGCGCAAGGCCACTGCAAAGAGTCATTGATGACGAAATTAAACGTCCACTGTCAAGACAGTTGTTATTTGGTGATTTAAAAGATGGAGGAAGCGCACATATTGATTTAGTAGACAATGTACTTAAAGTAGTATGTGAGGAAACAGCCATTGAAAAAGTTACAGACTCCTAAGCTATTCTATAAACAGTATCCTTACAAATTAGTTTTTTACACTAAATTTGCTAATTCTTTTAGAGGTAATGATCTAGCATACATTAGAGAAATGCTAGATCAATACTATAATAGTATTAAGCAAGGACATACCAAACTTTATCTAAGGCGCTGGAAAGATTCGGTGCCGGTTACTACTGAAGATTTAGCAGAAGTACACGCTATCTACTCAGCACTTAGTATACATACCGATTATAAGATTAGAGTTGAAAATAACTATATTACCATCTATTCAGTAGACAAACATTGGCTGTACAAACTTGCAACGGATTTAGAAGCACAAGAATGGTGGGAACCACTAGAATATCTAGAGCCAGGTATACTTATAATGGGTCCTAAAATGAAAGGTTGGGGTTATAAAATCACTCTTGGTCCTAGGGTTCCTAAGTCGTTCTACGATTGGGCTATTAATAATACAGACAAATTAAAAATCGGAAACAAACTACAACAATATCTAAAAACCCGAGGTTTTGTTGACGGATATTATTTTTATGTACGCAACGAGAAAATGCTTAACCTTGTTAGCTTAGTAGCAGGACAAGGAATACAGCGTGTTGACAAAATAGTCATCGATGACCAAAACGCATAAATAGTTATATGGCACAGAGCGAAACTATTTTATCAGCACAAACACACCCAGGTGACAGTACAATAGAGACTGTAACCGGTGATAAATTCAAAGGGGACGGTTACTACGGACGTAGTGACGGGTTCCATACTGTTCAAATCAATCTAAACGGATTTATCGGACAAATACGTATACAAGGCACACTAGCTGTTGACCCAGGTGTTGATGATTGGTTCACTGTAGAATTAGGTACAGGTAGTATGAGTATTGACACTACTGGTCTTTTAACTGAACAAAACATAACATATGTAGAATATACAGAATCTACTACAAATAATAAATCATATAATTTTACAGGCAACTACGTTTGGATTAGAGCATATGTTAGTAACTGGACTGACGGCACTGTAAATAGTATTAAGTTGAATCATTAAAGGTAGGACGATGGCAAAGCAAACTATTAATTTAGGAACAGGTGAGTTAACAGGAGACGGAGAAAGCATCCGTTCAGCCTTTGATAAGATCAACGACAACTTCACTGAAACTTATAACGATATTGCTACAAACTTAGCAAGTGCATTTGACGGAGACTATAATAGTCTAAGTAACAAGCCAGTGCTGTTTAGTGGTGACTATAATGATTTATCTAATCAACCTACAATACCAACAAATGTAAGTGCATTTACAAATGATGCAGGTTATATAACATCTGTAAGTGGTCCTTTTACTGGCGATATCACTGGTTCAGTATTTGCAGATGATAGTACACTACTAGTTGATGGTGTAAATGCAACAATACCTGGATATATTAAATTAAGTGTATTAAAAACCGAAGTTGCGGCAAGTGCTGACTTTGCAGACTTCCAAGCAAGAATAGCGGCATTATAGGATTAAAAAATGGAACATTTTGTAAGAGTAGTAATGGAGAAACAAGAAATACTAGAAGGCTTAAATGAGTCAGTATTTCCAACTCACGAAATTTTTGAATCAGAGCAAGGTGCTACTGTTATTCAAATCCCATTGCCCGGAGCACTAACCGAAGAACAAGCTGACGCTATGGCTAACAAAGTAGCTGAACATTTTTTCAACGAAGGATACAACGACTTTGATATTGAAATTAGTTCAGATCAAGATCTGGAAGAAGTAGACGAAGAAACATACGAAGATGATGATGACTTTTTTGAAGAATATGGTGTTTTGTGGTACAACGAAGATGACGATCCGATAGACGAAGCAGAATATAGAGGTCGTAAAGTAAAACTTGGTAAACCTATGGCAGGTGATGTTAAGAAGTTTAAAGTATACGTTAAAGATCCAAAGACAGGTAATGTTAAAAAAGTAAACTTTGGACACGGTGGTAGCAGTGTTAAAGGTAAGTCAATGCGTATTAGAAAAAATAACCCCAAAGCACGTAGAAGTTTCCGTGCAAGACACAACTGTGATAATCCAGGTCCAAGAACAAAAGCAAGATACTGGTCGTGTAGGAAGTGGTAATATGAAGATAAACGAATTTACAACCCCCCAAGATACAGGATTAAAATTTGACTTAGTAGACGATGCAGTCGTTTTTATGAGAAACGATCCTATGTTTTATCGTAAGAAATATTTCCCAGCAATGGCTAGTATGGCTGATAGAGTGCGCAACGGCAAAGATATCGATCGCAGTGTAATTGGATCAGTTGTAGATAGTGGAATAAATTCCTACTGTAAAAAATACAACCTAGCTAAAGGTCCATCAGAAATTTTTACAGCTGATGACAGAAATTCAATTATTGAAAAAATATGTTCAGAAGAACTTGTTGAAATAGACAAAGGGGCATACTAATGCGTTTGCGAGAGCTGTTTGAAGCACCACAAAAGAGAACAGCAGTAGTTGCATTTGGACGTATGAATCCGCCAACTATTGGACATCAAAAATTAGTTGAAAAACTAAAGTCGTATGACGGCGATCACTACGTATTTCTAAGCCAGTCACAAAAGCCGAAAACAGATCCACTAGCATTTGCAGACAAATTACGTTTTGCAAAATTCTTTTTTCCAGAAATTACTATAGGACATCCTAATGTCCGTACCCCAATGGATATGATGTCTATGCTACAAAAGCTAGGATACACAGATATTATATATGTAGCAGGCAGCGACCGTGTAGACGGATTTACTAAACTATTTAATGATTATAACGGCAAGCCAGACAAGTCAGGCAAAATAGGTTATACTTTTGATTCAATCGAAGTAGTGAGTGCAGGTGAGCGTGATCCGGATGCAGACGGAGCAGAAGGTATGAGCGCAAGCAAAATGAGAGCTGCCGCAGCAGAAGGTGACGCAGAATCATTTGCACAAGGTGTACCACGTCCAGAACTAGCAGATGAGATGCTTACAGCAGTTCGAAAAGGTATGGGCTTAAAAGATTTAGAAACTGTAGAAAGTATTGGTACTGCAATTAATTTTCCAGGTTACGAAAAAGACGACGAAAAAAAAGAAAAGAAGAAAAAGAAAAGCAAAGGATTATTAGCAAAGCTAAAAAGTATAGTTGGTATAGACGAATCTCTTTTTGAAGCAGCAGCAAAGGCTGATGCAGATGCGATGATTTCTGCTATTAAAGCATTCCAAACAGCAGCAGGATTAAAGGCTGACGGAATTGTAGGTCCTAACACACGAGCTAAAGCGGCTGAAATGATGAAAGATCCTGCTCAAGCACAAGCAGTTACTACATTACAAACAGCAATTAAAGATTTCCAAACCAAAGCAGGCATTGCAGTTGACGGTAAAGCTGGTCCTGAAACAATGGGTGCAGTTAAGCAAGCACAATCGGGCGGACCAGCGCCAGCACCTAATTCTAATGCAACCGCAGGCGTAGACGGAGCAGCAGATGCTACAGCAGCAGCCGTACAAGGTGGTGATGCTACTACTCCTGCACAAAAGCCCCAGACAGCTGATCAGGCTAAGCAAAACGCAGGACAACAGCAAACAGACGACCCTAATGCACAAAAAGCAAAACCTGAAGATCCAAATACGACCACACCAGTAAATAATAAAAACAATGAACAGCCACCAGAACAACAAGGAACTGATGGAGCAGCGGATCAACAACAGGGCAATAAAGAACAACCAGCTCAAGAAAAACCAGCAGCAGAACCTAAAGTAAGTGCAGAAAAGTATATGCAGGTAAATGATCAAGGTCCTGATCTAGCAAACTTTAATGTACAGAAAATGAAGGCAAAGTATCCAGAGCCTTATTTAGATATTCCAAATGATGATGGTACTGTAACTCGTGCTTACGGTCCTACTAAAAATTTACAAGCATTTATTGACACCGACAGCAGAGGCAAAGGATTGAAATTAAGTGGCGGTGCAGCAGCACCTTCACAAGACGATGCACAACAAACAGATCAACAGCAAGGTGATGCACAACAAGGTGATGCACAACAAACAGATCAACAGCAAGGTGATGCACAACAAACAGATCAACAGCAAGGTGATGCACAACAAACAGATCAACAGCAAGGTGATGCACAACAAACAGATCAACAA
>Ga0213867_1001234_pt1 | contig 11400 bp, 11 predicted proteins | sample PICome_12_FD_160120 | JGI IMG/M metagenome (GOLD analysis project Ga0213867, IMG submission 160120) | Coastal seawater microbial communities near Pivers Island, North Carolina, United States - PICO540 | ecosystem: Environmental > Aquatic > Marine > Coastal | place: USA: North Carolina... | reverse complement strand
GACGGAGTCAACACTTCTTTGCAACTTGGAATTTATGCCATTCTTTCCTTTTCTTCAGAGCTGTTGTTGGGATTATCCTCTCTCACATCACTGACGCTAGCTCTGGAATGCTACAGCGTGCGTGTTCGAATATTTCGCATGCTACGATGTTTTGGCTAATTTAGTAACTCAAAATTTGTCACCAATGCCCAATTTCACCTTTACACGAAATGAAATTCAAGTTCAGAAGAACGACCGTCCGACTCATCATCATCTAAAATGAGAGATGACCTTAACGAACACATAATTCTGAATTGGGTACTAATTGACTAACACGAAAAAATGAGTACCGTACGAAATCGAGTTATAGCATTACTTCTTCTGCTAGTATCAGGTTGTTGCTTGGCCGGAGACAGTCTCAATACGACAGGAACGCTCGCTGAAGAGTGTAGTGACACAGATATTGTCATTCCCCCCTTTCCGGGAAACTGGTACGAGAAGCAGGGTGATGCCGTTCCGTTTACTTTGCAAGGAACAGAATATCCTTCTGCCTATGCTGCTATGGTTATGGAAAAGGACTATAATCCTGTTCGAAATTTCAATTGTTGGATTAATAGCTTCTTATTTTCGGACGAGGTTGCGGGTCGTGTTGTGGAATATTTTGATAGCGTGGAGTTAGGTTATTATGCGGTATCGTACATGAGGAATTTGTTTCTTGGTGCGGTTGTTTATTATGTTACGTCGGCCATCTTTCATTACTTTTGCTATGTGCATCCGTCGAGTGAGGAGACTTTTCGTGATCGCGAGAGACCATCGACTGAAACCATTGTGGATCAGATTATGCTTGCTCAAGCTTCTATGTTTATTTACGTGATGCTTCCAGTTCTTTCCGATTGGCTTGTGGAAGAGAAGTTCACATTCTGTTATTATACCTTTGAAGAAATTGGTGGCTTTATTCCCTACGTTGTCTTCACATGTATTTATTTTGGGTTTGTCGAGATTGGTATTTACTGGATGCATAGAACTTTGCACACGAACAAGTTGTTGTACAAATATATCCACATGAAGCATCATAAGTACAAGCACGCGCACACACTGACACCGTGGGCTTCAATTGCATTCAATCCAATCGATGGGATTTTGCAGGTGAGCATGATCAAGTGATATTTACAAAGTTGATCATTAATTCCACAGAAACTTGTACTAATGATTTACTATACTTTCAGGCATGCCCTTACGTGATCGTCATGTTTTTCGTTCCGTGTCACTATTTGACACATATCGCGATGCTTTTCTTTACAGCCATATGGTCAACCTACATTCACGACACAATGGACTGGAATATTGGGCCTATTATGGGTAGCAAATTCCATACTGTTCATCATACGCATTACATGTACAACTTTGGACAGGTATTTACTTTCTGTGATAGATATTGGGGAACTTTACGTGAACCAATAAGCAAGACAGGGGCAGGGAAAGTCATATTTAAAGGGGAATAAATAAGTCTATCTAATAAGTGTTGAATGTTTTGTGTGGTTTAGAATAAGTTACTTTTCCCTCAATCCTTTTTTCTCAAGCAGCGTTTGGTCGCTCCTATTGTTTTGTGCAAAGATGTGCATGATACACATTTTGGCACATTAACGATAAAGATGGTCTAATTATTTTACAACAGGACTCTGTCCACAGTGCGCCGGAAGCTTCCAGTGCTAATCAACCTCAATTCCTTGGAGGACACAATCAAAAACTTTGCGATTACACGCTTCCATCTTTGTTGTTTTTCAGATATTTTCTCGGTCAGGATTGTCGACTCCTTTGCACAGGTGTGTGCATGAGCCTTTTCCCTGCCAGTTGATCTGTGCACTATAAAAACGATCATATCACTCCAGAAAGTGCGATACGCAAAGCTTCTGGTTCAGCAAGCAGAAGTCGCAAACAGGACTCGGAGTTATCTCTTGCCATCATGAACGGGTACAGCCGCGTTATTGGGTCTGGAGACAGTAAAATTTCAGGCGCAGTGTCGACCAGCAGTCTCAATCCTCCATTCCATGTTTTCTTACAATCAATTGCAATATGCAAAGGGTACCTGTTATTGCAACTGCGATCGGTGCAACAAGCAGCTTGGGGAAATATATCTAATAGTTTCCCAATTTCATAGGATGACCTACATTCATCGTAAAGAGATTTTTCTGCTGCCACGAACAGAGGCAATCGATTTTGCATTTCAAGCATCGGCTCCATTGCTTCATTTGGGTATAGCTCAAAGAGAATGACTTCAAACAAAACTGGGCATGACGCAGATACAGCACAGTGTAAAAGTTTTTGGTCTTCAACTTTTGGAAAAATTCTGCCGTAATAAGATGACAACAAAATTAGGCACACTTTTCTCCAAAATTCGGCACCGCCTCCTTCAGATGACTGAATGAAGGATGAGGAAAACACTCCTTTGGGATAATCCGCCAAAAAATGTCTTCTCAATGCACTCAGCGGAGTTACGCCATATTTAGAAGTTGATTTTGCTGTTATAGGATCGGAATCGACTAAAATCTTCAGCACTTCGTAACTTGCTCCGAATCGGCAGGCCAAATGAAGAGGACAATCCCTGTTTTTCGTCTGGGGATATACTGCGCCAGGATATGCTTCAACAAGGGCTTTTACTGCAGAACTAGGCGGATGAAAGTTCATTGAAAGGTACAATGGCGTTTCACCAAAGGTATCTGAATCTTCATAGGAAGCATCTACGGGATGCGAATGACAATGAGCGACAACTTCGGTCCAGTTTCGGTCCAGAACGAGATCGTATAGAGCATGAGATGCACCATTATTGTGACTTCTTTTCATCATATTAATGGTTAAAGCTGGGATAGAAAAATAGCTGGAAAAGGTTCGTAAACAAAGTTTAGGTGAGTGTTTAGTGGTTTAGAGTGATGTGATCTGATAATATGGTGTGTTGCAGGATTGGAAGAAGAACAAGAGAAATTTCTATGCTGTGTACATGTATTGTGATTGTGAAGTGTCACGCAGCTTTTTCTGTGGAGGTGAGAGGTGATGTCATCATCATCGCCATCATCGCGTCCTATGAAAAATGCGCAACTCTTGGACAAGCAGGACTCACTTCTTACTTCTCTTACGTATTATACCTAGTACAAGAGTAGAAGTTAACATAAAATAAAAGCATACAGTTCAAAAAAAAATAACCCGGTATTTGTACAAAGATGATGTATTAATATTAATACATGTACCGGTACTTCGAAATAAACAAATACTTATTGACACCAAAGAATGATGCATTGCGATACCCTGCGGTATGGAGAAAAATTTCGTTTTTCTTTGAAAAGTAATGTGTGAATGATGAGGAGGATGAGATGAAGAAGGATTCAAAGAACAGATTGACAATGCATTTGATTTGGCCAATAAAGAATTAAATTTTGCAGCGAAAGAAGACGATGTTATCGTTCCTTATGCACCTAAGCCGCCTATCGATGAAGTAAAGGAAAATTGTACCTCCACGTGTGGTAAAAAAGAAGAAGCGGTAAAGAAACAAATCATTTTATGGATAACTTCCAGCAAGAAGAACCGAAGGATATAAACAAAAAAGTTGAGCCTATAGCAGTAGAAGCTTCGATACCTCCTCCGCCGACATCATTAGACTCAGAACGTGAGCATTATAATCGTAACCGTGCAAAGAGGATGCTATTGGCGAAGAAAAAGGAAGTCAAAGATGAGGCATTGCTCGCAGCCGACGGAGGTCTAGGGGTAGGGCTTGTTCGGGTTGTCATTTATCATTCTGTGCATTAATCTGGATATAGCCGTGGAATTATTGCCTATTGTTCCGCTGAGTTTGGCTGCTTTAACATCAGTGCTTGTTTACAAGACAACATTTTAGATGATACTGCTGCTGGCACTGACGCTAAAGCTTATGATACCAATCTTTCGAAGATCATTCGTATTACGTTTTCTGGTTTACCAAAGCTTTTAAAATCAGCTGTTATTGCATTGATTGTCAATTTAAGCTTCGTGTGCTGAGCATTCCAAATGTTGTGCTTGACTTGATGAAGATAAGTTCAATATCAATGACTATCCCACCCAATTCACTGTTCTCATTCGTCGTGTAAGAGACAGAACAAGAAGTGCCGGCGATACCTCAGGAGATATCGAAGTCTGTAGAAAGAAAAGTAGAGAAAACGATGAAAGAGATCGAAGATATTCTAAAAAAGCATCTACAGCTACTGACGCAAAATTGAAGGAGACGGTTTAGGTACGGTAACTTGTGATGAAAATGTTGCCTGTTCATCATTCCTTAATGTTTTAATTTGCAGGAAGTCAAATCGACTCGAGATAAATTTTCAAACGCTGCTTCTTATTTCGTAGCTGAAAAAGTAGACGAGGCTGATCACAAACTTGATCACACAGTTAAAAGCATCAAAACCGTACCGAAGAAAATAAGCAAGATTCTTCTGACTTTATTACGCAAAAGGTTGAAGCAACAAAATGTAGTATCGAAAGGTCAATTCTTAATGTTATTTATCGCTAATTTTTCAAATGCGTCATTTGTTAATTTAATTCTTGTGTGAGAGTTACGAATTACGAAACAATGACCCGCCCGTCAAACCCTATTACTGTTTCGTCTTTTTGAGAAAAGGAGGAACTATCTTCTTCACAGAATGCATAAAAGTTTCTCTTCCACTGTTTTGGTTCTGTACTTTATTTTTTCTGCTCTGTTCTCTAATTTTTTTATTTTCGACAATAACGTCTCTTATTTCTCTGCGAGAGACGCCATCCCTCTTGACTAAATTTAAACGAACTTCCCTTGGAATAACTAATTCGTGCTTTTCTCTTCTCGAGCCTCGGTCACTTTCGTAATCATCAATGGACATTTGATATGAGTTGTTATGTTCCCATTTTATTGAAACTGGTGGGCCATTAGAGCAGCTTGGATTATCGCCTAGTGTCAGGTCATGCTCTCGTACCTCAATCGTGTTAAATGCTACACGTTTTATTACCACATTTCTCATTGACGTTAGAACATTTCTCATTGATTTTCCCAAAGTTCTACAGCTACCAATAAATCTAGTCGAAATGGACTTATTTTTCTTTAGCATACCACGCCGATCAACTTTTGGACTACTGCCGTTATTACTGGAGGATCTTTTCTCCACTTCCTTGGCAGCCTCGCACGGGCTAATGACTGGATTATTCATATCAGTATCTGTCATATTGTTAAGAAATAGGAAGCAAAAAGATTCTATTGTGTTGATACTTAATCAATTCGATGCGTGCAGTGTAACCCTTTGCAAGTTCAGAAATGTTTTTGTTATGTTATTAATAAATGTAAAGTAAAAGTTACGGTCTAAGGTTGCATGGGATGACTCAAAAGGTCGGAAACTAGCTCAATCGATCGAGAATCGAGAATCATTCAATATACAAGCGTTGAAGCTACATGTTTGTCAACTTATTATCGCCCAAATTGGATATAAAGAAATTTCAATAGATTGATATTGCATACGTATTTGGTTGAAGGCCTGGCTTGTACCAAACAACAACAAATTTATAAATAAAATCCTTTTAAAAACTAAAATGGTTGTGTAAGTCCCGGCACACTGTGAACTCTCGTCAACTTAGAATATTTAAATTTATATCGCTGAAGAAAAATAGATGAAAATAAGCGTAATATATACATATATAAGAACTAAGATTCTTCAGATGTTAAACTTGATTTTATATACATACATTTATAGAATTGTATCTTTTCCCCTTTATATAGACATTTATATGGGCAAAGATTACGATTCATATTTTATGAAGAAGTCAACGGAGTGTTCATGGGATCAAGCTCCGAGTCGCTGTAAACCCTTTCCCTGCAGACTGCAGACCCACATATCCACACCAAAATTGGGGTATTTGACTTAAAATCACCAATTTCAACCAATTTTGACAATTCCAAGTACCACAATCTCCTTGTAATTAAGATTTTGATGTCCATGTAAATCTATAATAAGTATTATTGAAGGGAAAGGTAGATATTCCGGAATAACCTACGTAAGCTTCTACGAGAAATTTAGGCCAACTTCATTCTGATTTTTTAAGATAATAAACTATCCTCGCTATATAGTCGTAGCTTTTCCAAAAACTTTATTTTTCATCTTTGGTGGGAAAGTATCAAATTTGTGATGGCTTGCTTATATGTGAGATATTGGGTGTTGAAATTACCATATTAATATTAACCGCCGACCCACATTTGAAAATCATCGATATTCAACCAATTTTGACAATTCCAAGTACTCAAACCTCTTTATCATTGTGTTTGTAATATCTATAGAAATTTGAAATGAATATCATTTAAGTGAAAGTGAGATAATCCGGAATAACCTTAATAGAGCTCTACGTAAAGTTTTTACGGGAAATTCAGGCCAAGTTGAGAATAATTATTTGAGATAATAAACTATCTTCTATCTTCGTTATTTTAAGTCGTTGCTTTTCAAAAAGTTATGTTGAGAAAGATGTCAGATTAGTGATATGTTATTTCAGTCATAATATATAGAGTCTTTAAAATACCATATTTTGCGCAAAATCAACCGCCGACACACATTCCGACCTACATTTGAAAATCATCGATGCTCAACCAATTTTGACAATTCCAAGTACTCTAACCTCCTTTCTTCGAAAATCCGTCGAAGATCCTTTTTCAGCTTTAAAATCTCGGTCGAAATTCGAGCTATCTTCATGATAAAAGCCAACCTCCCAATGGAGGAAATAAGAAGCCCGATACATATCACAATCAGTCATGAACCGAACAAAACCGTATGCTTACCTTTTGCCTGATGCTGTCAGCATTCTAAATCAAGCATACAGCTCGTCAACTGATACAAATGAGCATTGAGGATTACACTGGTAAAGATACATATGAAGATTAGCAATACTGCGATAACGATACTCTGATTATATCTATTTTGTTAACTATCCTTCACTTCGTATACCACTCCCGACAGAAAACCTGGAAGATGGAATACCGGGATCCCACTGGAATATATTTCATCGTGGTCCAACTCTACTATTTTCAACTAAAAATGTAAAATAAATCCTCAGAAGAATAAAGAATAATGATAACTGATATTACAATCAATTATTTTCAATATCATTGTCGACAGACAAATCCCCGTGAAAAAGGCCGATCTCTTCACTTGTCAACAACTTCGACCCCTCAACATCCATCCTTTGAGAAATCCCTAAATGCTTATTTCTTTGAATAGGTTTTGGGTTAGGGTTTGCATTATCGATTCCAAAAAATGTACCCCAAGTATGAAGGTGCAAATTCCACAGAAATTGCAACCCCTCTCCATCAGCATGTCCTTGCTACTCAACAGTGCAACTTACATAAATCTTGAAAAGATTGAGTTTGTCACGAACCTCCATGTCAATAGAACAGTAACGCTATCGAAAATGAGATCTGCATCGGTCTTTGTCAAACTAAACGCTAGCGAATGCGTCGACGGGCAACCGCACAAAGAATTCCCAATCATTGTTGAACTAACAATAAACGCACAAGCCAACAAGAAAGTTTTACCCGTAACCATCAACGACCGCCTCGCATCACATGATATAGTGTTTTCAAAACAAAATGCTTCAGTGAAATAACCAGCAATCAACCAAGATGACACAATCAATACGCTAGAAATTCCAGCCTCTGACATCATCTTCGAATAGCATGGCAACTCTGACCAATGAACGGGCTGAAGTATCGGAGGAAGCGCCGTTGGATCAAGCCAGACACTGTGCGCACCAAACTTCTCGGCATCTATTACGTGCGAAAACTTCAAAAATTTGGTATACGCATGATTCACAAAGTGATCTAGGTAACAATATAAAAACAACGAGCCAATATCGCCGCTTATGGTTAAAACGTCTTCCGGTGCCTTGGGTAACTTTTCCCTCATTTCTTCTTTCAGTTTCTCCCATTCAAATACTGATTTTATCTGTTGTTCGTTGTTATTCTCCTTTTCATTGTTATCTTGTTGGATGGATGACATACCCAGAGCCGTAACCGGGACTGAACGGTAAGAGGAAGGAAACGTAGAAACAGGTCGATTCGGAACGCCGATGGTCGCGGGAGGTAACACTCGCGTAACGAACGCTTCGCTCAGACAAGCTGAAACGACTAATAAGATGGCGTTGTGTTGGCTTCCCTTCATTCTTTATTTTTTACAAAAACAGTGTTGCGTATGAATGTCGTCGTCTGCCAATGCAAACTATGTAAGTAGGAGTGTTTCTCAGAGACGAAAAGGAAGATGGAAAAACAGAATAAACCTGCACCTGCTGCATACAGAGAAGAAAGAAGCGTCACAACTTCCGAATGGCGAAGGTCGACGTCGTATATGGATTGAGAGGCATACGCGTAGAATGTATCTCTGCATGTGGATACCCCGCATGAATCGTGATTCAGTCGTGTATGCTTGCGTTCTATGCGAACTTAGCATCATTCTGTATCTTGTGACGTGCATCGCATCAGTTCAAGTTACGTAGGATACCAGTATTGACAATTGACGCTTTTTATTTTGAAATTTGTTTTATTTATTTTTGTCCATATCGTCACAAGTCACAAGTCATCCCACGATATGTGAAATGCAATGTAACTTAAGACATGTCAAAATGGAGAAGCAAACAATGGAACTACGGGAAATTAGTGTTTTCTATATTGGAAATCGAAGGCTAGGGTAGATGTTCACAATGTTTTGTGTTTTGGAGTGATCGCACGCTGTATGGATCTTGTGAAGCGGTGGACTCTCAAAAAACAATAATTAGATAAGGCTAATATAATAAGTACTTCGAAGTATCACCCATCTGCTGTTAGAGAACGAGAAGCATGCTCCCGATGCAAATCCTCAATACATGTCAAACAGGTATTGGTTATATGGTGGGGCAACTGTTTCAAAAGATGTAGACTAAACTTCATTACAATTGCTTATCATTTCTGTTTGTAAAACGCCAGTACTTAATTGATATGAACTAAGAAATTGATGGTGATACGAACTTATCATTCCGTTGATTCATACCAATTAACACGGTACCTCTACTTACAGATTGTTAGAACAAAGCTATTTAATCAAAGCATTAGAAGAAAGAAAGTTACAAATGTATAATATGTATCAGTGTCGCTATTCGCGTAAACTCGTAGAAAATTGCCTCAGAGGTTTTGATCCAAAATTTTCTAGTAGATCATTGAATGAATTAGAATATATTATGACTCTTCGAGATTGCTTTCGACTAGCATCTTGATTTTACCTTTCTCTTTTATGGGTACCTAACTTATTTTTCCGAAAAGATTGCTACATTCATGACACGTGACACTCTTTACGTAAGCCGTGATGAAAATATTGCGCCAGACTCACAAGTACAAAGAGTAAAATCGGATAGCATTTAATAGTGAAAGGCAATCTTCGAAGGAAGAGAAATATTGGTAAGCGAAGTTAATATTTCTACATATTATCATTCCAAAAAAAGTTGAAACATATTGTAAAAGTTAACGAAACATACGTAGACATTATAACGAAACAAATCTCTCTTTTCTCTACAACTTGTCTCATGTCCTTTTATTTTCAAGATATGTAGCCGTTAGTATCGTGACTTTCTTCTCTATCTGTCATCCACTAATAGGTTGGTTATAACAAATATAAACCATCAATAATCTCGAATGTCGAAGATTTTCATATAGATCTAGCGAAATCGCTATTGACGAAATAAATCAAAAGCAGGGAGCCTTTCGGGGGAAGCTTTTATAGTCAATTGATGCATTCAAAGAAAAATGTCACTACCTCAGCCCATTACCTTTGACTCAGGACAAAGTTTCTCATCGAAGAGAGGCATCTTTTGACGCTACCGTTCTGGGCGTTGCTTATTCTTGATTCCATTACCTCTGCATATCTTTCGAAGCGACCTTCTCGAGTAGAAATTATGTTATCATCTACAATAAATATACTATCTGGTTCCAGAAGAGCATCGAGATCTATAAACTGTTGTAATAGCAAATCCTGACTCTCTTCAAGAATTTGACGTGTTTTGGTTAAGTCACCATCAGCTTCTAATAAGCTTTCAAGCAACTTTCCCATCCTATATTTCCTCGTTGAAATGCCATCTGAGACATCAATATTTCTACTGAAGATGCTCCGAGAATTGCCAGAATCATCTTCACTTTTATAAACACCTCTCAATGGATTCACATTTGAAAAATCCGACGAATCGCTTTCAATATTATCCTGCTCTGACCAATTATAAACACAAGTCCTCGATCGAGAATATGTACTTCTTTTAAAGCTTGCATGCGTTATAAATGTTGACATTGCAAGGGGGCAAAAGGCAAACATAAGCAACCATACCGCAACCATGTTGATAAGGAATGGCAGAAAATTTGAATCAATAAATTTTTGTTTGTCAATCTTTAAGAACTAATTCTCTTCTCTCACTTGATATTATATATTATTTGGTGTTTTGAATGATGCACCAGCGATCGATACTTGATATACGAGCGTCGTACATGTACACTTGAATGTCGTGCGTGAGCGTGATTTGGATTTGGAGTGTGGACGAAAGCCGAAAGTAGCGCAAAGCATTCAGTGCATGTACATGTAGTTAAGGTTAACATACGAACTTTCAATGAATTTCCGTTGGAACATGTTGCACGTTGCACCTCAAAACGTCAAAAAATAAGCAAAAATACGTAAACATGTTGTACGCTCGTACCTCGTACCTCGTACCCTCGCACCTCGCACCGCGTACATAGCAAAGAGCAAAGCATAGCAAACAGCAATCCCATCTCCCATCCATACGAATACTCGTACGAGTATGAAAATGACAACAAAATATTCCGTTTTCCATATCCATTGCATTCCCAGGAAAAAGTGTGAAGTACCGTCAACATTTAATAATTACAAATAAACTCACTGACTTATGAAGTATTTCGTCATAAGTTGAGCTGTAAAGAATTGAAGCTCAGCTTGAAGAGGCATCAATAGTAATCTCTTGGCTCATTCTAACCAAAAATATATGTATTACGTATATCTCACAAAATTGAAATCAATGACAATGAGTCCCATATCGCGTGGAGTCGCAGTCACGAATGTGTTACAACAACCTGTTAATGGAGGTGTGCATATCTCCGATAAATCTGTTCTGGTATCAGCAAATGACAGTGCATCTTTTTCTTCGTCTACTCGTCGTGACATTGCTGAAAAGAAAAGATTTCTTAATGATGGTGTCATCGATAGGGAAAATACTGTCACCAGTCTTCAAATCGTTGTCGGTGCTATCATGTTTCTTTTTGGTATGGTTACCGTCATCCTTCATGGAGTTGTGATGAAGTCATTTACAGATAAAGATCCACTCGGAGTGTTGGCCAACAATTTGGAAGATAATTTACGAAATATGAAA
>Ga0213867_1001233_pt1 | contig 11402 bp, 10 predicted proteins | sample PICome_12_FD_160120 | JGI IMG/M metagenome (GOLD analysis project Ga0213867, IMG submission 160120) | Coastal seawater microbial communities near Pivers Island, North Carolina, United States - PICO540 | ecosystem: Environmental > Aquatic > Marine > Coastal | place: USA: North Carolina... | reverse complement strand
ATTGATTTTTATAACAGTTTTGGTGCCCAGGAGAGGACTTGAACCTCCACGGAGTTTCCCCCACTAGCACCTGAAGCTAGCGCGTCTACCAATTTCGCCACCTGGGCCGAGGTTTGCGAGGGTGCGGATCATAGTGAGGACTCTACCGCAAGTCAAGGATCAGCTAGACTAGAATGATGGTATCACATCCTCGCTCAATCCTTGTCATCACAGGCCCTACCGGGATCGGAAAAACCGATCTGGCGATGCGGCTTGCCGATGATTCACCGTTAAGGATTATCAGTGCAGATTCCGTGATGGTCTATCGGCACCTCGACATCGGCTCGGCAAAGCCGTCGGCTTCAGAGTTAGAGCGCTATCCGCATGACTTAATCGATCTGGTTGAGCCTGAATATCCGTTTGATGTTGGGCAGTATCTGCTCCATGCTAAGCGATCAATTCAGCATGCGTGGCAACGTAACGAGGTGCCTTGCCTGGTTGGCGGCACGATTCTCTACCTGAAGTCTTTGTTGGATGGATTAGATCCGCTACCAAAAGCCGATCCTGAGATTCGCAAGAGGATTCGAGAGAAGGCAGAACAGCAAGGTTGGCCTGCGATCCACGATTGGTTGAAGGGCCTCGACCCTGGTGTGGCGGAGATAATCCATCCCAATCATTCGTCTCGCTTAGAGCGAGCCTTAGAAGTGCGATTAAAGACTGGCGAATCAATCCGGTCGTTTTGGACTGAAGGCCCTTCTGAATTCATGATTGGCGATCAGAGGGCGGATCTGGATGTATTAGCGCTCATACCAGCAGATCGTGAGAAACTCAAAGAACGATTGAATCGACGATTTGATTCGATGCTGGATCGCGGTTTTGTTGATGAAGTTCAGTCGTTACGTACGCGGTCTGGGTTGACGAAAGCATGTCCGTCCATGCGCAGCGTGGGGTACCGTCAAATATGGCAATACCTTGATCGCGAAATCTCAGAGACAGAGATGCGCGAAAAAGCGCAAGCGGCGACTCGGCAGCTGGCGAAACGCCAATTGACTTGGCTGAGATCATGGCGAGCTGACACAAATACATTGATCAAGGTATCGGATTCGTTACCTATTGCAGAAGGAAAGACTTGGTTGTCTAAGGTATTTGATCGTGTTCTTTGAACGCGAAACAGGCGGGGAGCGCGCCATTATTTGCTCTGTCACCATTCGTGATCCCTATTACATCCCAGACCATGAGGAGTTCTTTTCTCTTGTGACATCTGCCGGTGCTGAAGTTGTGGGTGAACTCGCAGCGCAGCGCCAGCGGCCCAGCCCAGCAAACTACATCGGTGTTGGAAAAGTCGAGGAACTCGCTGCTCTGGTTGAGGCAACCGAGGCGGACCTTGTGATTTTTGATGGGAATTTGTCTCCTAGTCAGGAGCGCAATCTTGAAAAACAAGTCCAGGCCCGCGTGATCGATCGTTCAGGGCTGATTCTCGACATTTTTGCCAGTCGAGCAAAAACATTTGAAGGGAAGCTTCAAGTCGAGCTCGCTCAACTGGATCACATCAGAACACGCTTGATTCGCGGATGGACCCACTTGGAGCGCCAAAAAGGGGGGATTGGCTTAAGGGGCCCTGGTGAAACCCAGCTCGAGACGGATCGGCGCTTGATTGCGGTTCGAATGAATTCTTTGAAAGGTCGTTTGGAGAAAGTTCGCAAAACCCGTGATCAGGGCCGGCGAGCACGCCGACGAAATGCGATTCCAACTGTTGCACTGGTTGGGTACACAAACGCGGGAAAGTCGACGTTATTTAACCGTTTAACAGAAGCGCACATTTATGCCGCAGATCAGCTTTTTGCGACATTGGATCCGACACTCCGAAAGATCACATTACCAGGCGGAGCGGTGACGATTCTGGCGGATACCGTGGGCTTTGTTCAAAACTTGCCTCATGCATTAGTGGATGCGTTTCGAGCGACACTTGAGGAGGCAGCGGAAGCAGATGTTCTGATGTTTGTCCAAGATGGAGCGCATCCAGATCGACTCATGCAAGAGATGGCTGTTCTTGAGGTGCTCCACGAAATTGGTGCTGATGAAGTGCCTCGGATTATTGTCATGAATAAAGTCGATATGCGGCCGGAAGTCACCCCTGGACTGGATGAGTCTGGCAGAATTTGGATTTCAGCCAATAGTGGAGCCGGACTCGATGAGCTCAGCATGGCCTTGGCTAATGCGATTGGGCAAACTCCCGAAGAGCACGAGTTAATTTTGAAGCCGACAGAAGGTCGACTCCGAGCCAAGTTGTATCAGGATGCGGATGTGCTCTCAGAGTCGATCACAGATTTGGGCGAAACCCAGTTAAAAGTGAGGATCTCAGAGACGCGTTTGGCTTCTTTGCTTAGAGAGGTTGGTCGCGACTCAGTTCACTGAGTATCATGCAGGGCCTCATGGAGAAACTATGACGATCGAAGATTCCGCATTAGAGCAACTGAAGACCCCTCCGCATTCCAGAGATGCCGAGCAGTCCTTGCTGGGCGGGTTATTGTTGGATGCTCAAACCTGGGATCAGGTTGCTGGCATGGTCACTAAGGATGATTTCTATCTTCCCGAGCATCGCTTGATTTTTGAGGCCATGTTTAAGGTTTCTGAACGTAATCGACCATTGGATGTGCTGACGATTTCTGAGCACTTGGACGTGATGGGAGAAGCTGAGAATGCCGGCGGTATTGGCTATTTATCCGAGTTAGCTGCCAGTGCATCGAGCGCAAGCAATGTTACCGCTTATGCGGAAATCATCCGTGATCGAGCAGTCCTTCGTCAGCTGATTCGTGTTGCTGGTGAGATGTCAGAAAATGCGAGAAAGCCAGCTGGTCGGAGTGTCAGTGAAATTCTTGATGAGGCCGAATCGAAAGTCTTCAAAATCAGCGAAGAGCGTCCGTCAAGAGGTGGACCTGAAGCGGTGAATCATTACTTGAAGGTCGCGCTGAAAAAAATTGATGAGTTGTATGCATCGGATTCCGAAATTACCGGAATCTCGACTGGATTTAAAAAGCTGGATCAGATGACAGCAGGTCTGCAGCAATCCGATTTAGTGATCGTTGCTGGCCGCCCATCGATGGGTAAAACGACCTTTGCGATGTGTTTGGTTGAAGCCTGCGTGATTAAGTCTGAAAAGCCAACCTTAGTTTTTTCGATGGAGATGCCAGGCGAGTCTATTGTGATGAGAATGTTGTCTTCGTTGGGCCGGATCGATCAAACCAAAGTCCGGACCGGAAAACTCAGCGATGAGGATTGGCCGCGGTTAACCTCTGCCTTTAGTTTGTTAAATGAAAAGCCTCTCTACATTGATGATACGCCCGCGCTAACACCAACGGAGTTGAGATCTCGAGCGCGACGTATCGCACGTCAGCATCCTGAAGGGCTTGGTATGATCATGATTGACTATCTGCAATTGATGCAGGTCGCCGGCGGTGGTGAGAATCGGGCTGGTGAGATTTCAGAGATTTCACGATCACTCAAAGCGCTTGCGAAAGAACTGAGCTGTCCGGTTGTTGCCTTGTCACAGTTAAACCGCTCGTTGGAGCAGCGCCCTAACAAGCGGCCGGTGATGTCAGATCTTCGTGAATCAGGTGCAATAGAACAGGATGCAGATGTGATCTGTTTCATTTACCGCGATGAGGTTTATAACGAAAATACCGAAGACAAGGGCATTGCTGAAATTATTATCGGGAAGCAAAGAAACGGTCCCATCGGAACGATGCGGCTTGCGTTCTTAGGTCAGTTCACACGGTTTGAAGATCTCGCGGAATCCTATTACGAGGACTATCCCCATGAGTAAGTCCCTGCAAGATCAACTCCTTGCTCTTGGTGTTGCTGACAAGAAAAAGGCGAAACAAGCCAAGCATCAGCAGCGTGTCAAATCAAAAGAGCCAAAAGGTCCGGGAATTCAAGAAAGTTTGCTTGAGTCTCAGCAAAAAGCACGCGAGGATAAAAAGGCGCGCGACCAAGCATTGGCTGCTGAGCGTGAAGTGAAGCGGTTGAGTGCTGAAAAGCTCGCGCAAGTTCGAGATATGGTGAAGTCGAGCTTGATTGATCGTGGACCAGAAGCCGCCCGTGTGGATTTCAGATTCCCATATGGAAAGAAAATCAGGCCATTCCCTGTGGGTGCTGATATTCGTGACCGTCTGGCAAGGGGATTACTGGGTCTCATCGAGATTGATGGTGCGATTTGCATCGTTCCACGTGACGTTTTAGAGAAGTGTCTTCATCGACTGGATGGCCAAGACATCTTTTCACATCTTGCAAAGCTTGAAGAGCAAGATGATGACTATCCTCCAATCCCTGACGATCTCGACTGGTAAATGCCGATTGATGAGCTAGCGGCGCTTGGCGCGTCGCTGTGTTTTGCTGTGGCTGGATTACTCGCCGTCGAACCCTCCCGCGTCCTTGGTGCCATCCGCTTCAATCGGATTCGGATGTTGGTGATTAGCGCTCTTTTGCTGACAGTTTCTTGGTTCAGTGGCGGAATCGATACGCTGAGCATGGATGTTTTGCCGGTGCTGGTGATCTCGGGGTTAGTTGGAATCTTTCTCGGCGATACATTTTTATTCGCGGGTTTGAGGCGTGTTGGCCCACGTAGAAACGCTGTGATGTTTGCATTGAATGCTCCATTGACTGCGATTGCTGGTATGTTCTTTTTGGACGAGGTGCTGTCCTTTCCTGTATTTCTCGGATGTCTTTTAGTAGCGAGTGGCGTGATGATCGCGATTGCTTATGGCCGGCGTCCCTCAGCATCGAGTCATTGGGAAGCTGTGCATGGGTCACTGCCTCTGGGACTTCTTTTCGGGTTCTTGGCCGCCGCCGGGCAGGCGGGAGGTATTTTGTTATCGAGACCCGTGATGGAGCAGGGGGTGGATCCGGTTGCCGGGTCTGCGGTTCGCGTCGCCATTGCAGCGCTGGCGTTGTTCATCATTTACGGCTGGACCGCGCGAGGGACTGCAAAAGATCATTCAGTCTGGACTCGGACGATCATCTTAAAAACCATCGGAAGTGGGGTGATTGGGATGGGCGTTGGGATGACTCTGGTGATGTTTGCACTGACCGGTGGAGAGGCCGGGATTGTATCGACGTTAAGTTCTGCTGCCCCAGTAGTGATGTTGCCTGTTCTCTGGATGACTTCACAGGAAAGACCTGCACTTGGAGCCTGGATCGGTGCTCTGATTGTTTTTTTTGGAACCGCTCTGATCCTCAACCTCGGATAATGCACTCAATTTGTGCAAAATATGCACAAGAATGGCGCATTGGCGCTTGTGAAAGGGAAGCCTGAGTGCTAGCTTTTCCAAGCATGGCGGCGGGCACACCCGGATCTTGGCATGGCACAACTGTTGCTGATGGAAGTGAGGGTGCCTACAGAATATTGATAAGGCCCGTAGGAAGATTAAAACAAACCGCTTAATTCAGGAGTTATTCCATGAAATTTTCTGCAAAGATTGCAACAACTGTCGCGGCGTCAGCTGTTGCTGTTGCTCAAGTTGCGTCAGCCGGTACGCTGGATGATGTCAAAGCCCGTGGTGAATTGAAATGTGGCGTCAGTGGTGGCGTTCCAGGTTTCTCGGCGCCGGATGATGCTGGTCGCATGCAAGGCATTGATGCTGCCGTTTGTGACGCGATTGCTGCTGCCGTTTTAGGTGACGCAAGCAAAGTCACATTTATCCCACTGACTGCCAAAGAGCGTTTTACTGCACTAGCGTCTGGTGAAGTGGATGTGCTGTCGCGCCACACGACCCACACATTGACACGTGAAGCGTCACTGGGTCTGAACTTCACCTACTATAACTACATTGATGGCCAGGGTTTCATGGTCATGAAAGATTCTGGCATCAAGTCAACACTTGAGCTGGATGGTGCGAGCATTTGTGTTCAGGCCGGTACAACCACCGAGTTGAACATGGCTGACTACTTCCGGAACAACAATATGTCGTTCACGCCAGTAGGTTATGAAACGTCTTCACAAACGCGTGAAGGTTTCGAAGGCGGTGCCTGTGACGTACTGACTTCCGATAAGTCACAGTTGGCTGCTTTGAGTACGGAAATGAAAGTTGGTCCAGCGGGTGTGACGATTCTTCCGGAAACCATCTCAAAAGAGCCTCTTGGACCTGTTGTTCGTCAAGGTGATGATCAGTGGATGGATATTGTTGCGATGACTCTGTACGCGTTGATCAATGCTGAAGAGCTGGGTATTACCTCAGGAAATATCGATAACCTGAAGGCTAACCCGAGCAATCCAAATATTGCCCGTTTGGTTGGTACTGAAGGCAACATGGGCGAGCTCCTCGGCCTTGGTGCTGATTGGTCGTACAACGCGATCAAGCAAGTTGGTAACTACGGCGAAATTTATGAGCGCACCGTTGCCAAGATTGGTATTCCGCGTGCTGGATCAGTCAATGATCTTTGGACGCGTGGTGGAATCCTCTACGCTCCACCGATTCGTTAATCGGAACCAATCCAAGACCGGGCGCTGCCCGGTCTTTCTATACTAATCACTGGATTATACTGTGACAGACCGTACGCGTATTCCTCTGCATCGAGACCCTAAATTCCGAGCGCTGGTGATTCAGATCCTGGCTCTGGCTTTTGTGGTTTATGGTTTTTACTCGCTATTTCAAACGACTGTCGACAACTTGGTTGCCCGTGGTATTCAAACCGGCACGAGTTTTTTTGACGAAGTAGCGCCGTTTCAGATCGGATTCAGTCCATTTTTTGATTACAAGCTTGGCGAATCAACCTATATCGACGTGTTCTTCGTGGGGATTCAGAACACCATCTTAGTTGCTGTCTTGGGCATTGTTGCTGCCACAATTCTCGGATTTTTCATTGGTGTTGTCCGTTTGTCGCCCAACTGGTTGATCTCAAGAGGCGCGCTCGCCTACATCGAAATCTTCCGTAATGTTCCATTGCTTCTGCAAATCATGTTTTGGAACTTTGCGATCTTTCTACCGTCACTTCCAGCGCCGAAAAATTCCATTGAAATGGGCGCTTTTTATTTAAATGCACGGGGTTTCCACACACCGCTGCCTGTGATTGACGATTCAACTGGTTTTGCCTTGTGGATGGCCATGTTGGCTGTTCTCTGTGTTGGCCTGATTGTGTTTGCCAGACGTGCCAAAGTCCGGTTTCAGGAAACGGGACAGCAGTTGCCAGTCGTTTGGATTTCCCTCGGTGCCATCATTGGTGGTGGTTATATCCTGTATCTCATCGCCGGTTCGCCATTGATCTTTGATGAGCCAGTCTTGGGTCGATTTAATTTTAAAGGGGGCGGGCAGCTTCCATTACCCTTATTCTCCTTATGGTTTGCGCTGACTCTCTATACGGCGGCCTTTATTGCTGAAAACGTTCGTGCTGGCATTCAATCGGTGTCACACGGTCAGACTGAGGCATCACATGCACTTGGTTTGTCTCGCAAAGACACTGTGCGCCTGGTGACCATTCCACAAGCACTTCGAGTCATTATCCCGCCAACCATCAGCCAATATCTGAACTTGACGAAAAACTCCTCATTGGCGGTTGCCGTAGGTTACGAGGAATTGGTTGCGGTCTGGGCGGGAATTACGCTCAATCAGACGGGGCAGGCCTTGGTGATCATTGGAATGACCGTGGCTGTTTATGAATGTTTGAGTTTATTCACTTCGTTTGTACTGAACTGGTACAACAAACGTATTCAGTTGACGGAGCGATAAGATGGCTGATGTAAAAACCTTCGTTCCTGCTCCTGATCGGGCTCCTCCCAGCAGTGCAGTCGGTCCCATTGCTTGGATTCGAGACAATCTGTTTGGTTCGATTGGAAGCTCCATCGCCACCTTGGTGTTTTTCTATTTATTTTTCAGTTACGTCCCACCCTTTGTCGAATGGGCGTTGATTAACGCGAATTGGACGGGCTCTGATCGATCCGTGTGTGAAGCCAATGCGGCGGGTGCATGCTGGACGTTCATCAACGTGCGTCTCGAGCAGATCTTATTTGGTCTCTATTTCGCATCAAATCCCGACGAACTATGGCGGCCAACATTGATTTTCATCTTGTTTTTCGCGCTGCTATTGCCGCTATTATTTGAAAAAACACCGGGTAAGAAGTGGTTAACGATCGCATTGTTGGGTGTATTCCCAGTGGTCTTTTACTTCGTCGTGTACGGGGGATATTTCGGAATTTCACAATCCAATACCACGCAATGGGGCGGTTTTCTTTTAACGTTCGCGCTCGCCTTTGTTGGCATTTTGTTGGCGCTGCCAATCGGGATCTTGTTAGCCCTGGGTCGACGGTCTGAGTTACCTGTGATTCGGTCGATTTGTGTGATCTATATCGAATTTTGGCGCGGAACGCCGCTCATCACGATTTTGTTCATGGCCTCGGTCATGCTGCCTCTGTTTTTCCCGGCCGGTGTTGAGTTCGATAAAGTCGTACGGGCGATGATCGGAATCACGCTGTTCCAGTCTGCGTACACAGCCGAAGCGGTGCGTGGAGGATTGGCTGCGATTCCCAAGGGTCAATCTGAAGCGGCGATGGCACTTGGTTTGGGATACTGGCGGCGCACGGTATTTATCACCTTGCCGCAGGCCTTGAAGATTTCGATTCCTTCCATCGTGAATACGTTTATTGCACTGTTTAAAGACACGTCGCTGGTTTCGATCATTGGCTTATTGGATCTTCTGAATATGGCGCAGACGACAGCGCGCTCGATGGAGTGGAAGGGGTACGACATCGAAGCCTTCTTGTTTGCTGGATTTGTTTACTGGGCGTTCTGTTATGGCATGTCGCGATACAGCCAAAATCTTGAGCGCAAACTCGATACCAATCGGAGAAATTAAGATGACTACCGATACACAGATGGCACCGGCCGAACTCGGTGAAAGCATTATCACCATTGATGGCTTGAACAAATGGTATGGGCAATTTCATGTGCTGAAAGATATCGATTTGGATGTGAAGCGTGGCGAACGGATTGTCATCTGCGGACCATCAGGTTCTGGGAAGTCGACGCTCATTCGCTGCATCAACCGCTTGGAAACACACCAAGAAGGGTCGATCGTAGTGGATGGAATTGAGCTGACAGACGATACCAAACACATCAATGATATTCGTCGTGAAGTCGGAATGGTGTTTCAGCACTTCAACTTATTCCCGCATTTGACTGTGTTGGAAAACTGCACACTGGCTCCAATCTGGGTCCGGAAAACGCCCAAGCGGGAAGCCGAAGAGTTGGCGATGCAATATCTCGAGCGAGTGAAGATCCCTGAGCAGGCCAATAAGTATCCGGGGCAGTTGTCTGGTGGTCAGCAGCAGCGTGTTGCGATCGCACGGTCACTGTGTATGAATCCTCGGGTGATGCTGTTTGATGAGCCAACATCTGCACTCGATCCAGAGATGATCGCAGAAGTGCTTGATGTCATGGTTGGTCTTGCTGAAGATGGCATGACGATGCTGTGTGTGACTCACGAAATGGGTTTTGCTCGTAAAGTTGCTAACCGCGTGATCTTTATGGATGGCGGTCAGATTGTTGAGCAAAATGAACCTGAAGAGTTCTTCAACAACCCTCAAAATGACAGGACTCAATTGTTCCTCTCACAAATCTTGCAACACTGATCATTTAACGGTGGAAAAGCTGATCACTGCCCCTATGATAGGTGCAGTGTTTCATTAATTTGGCTAAGGAGTCTCCATGGCTTGGAATGAGCCCGGAAATAATGGCCGCGACCCCTGGGGTGGCGGTAACCGAAATAATCAAGGTCCACCTGACCTTGACGAAGTCGTAAAGAAACTGCAACAGGGCCTCGGTGGACTTTTCGGGAAGTCCGGCGGTTCTGGCGGTGGTTCAGATTCTGGCGATGGTCCAGGATTTGAGTTTTCCGGAAAAATGGTAGGGGTGTTGGCGGTCATCGCACTTGTGGCCTATGGCGCTCTCGGTCTTTACAAAGTGGACGAACAAGAGCGGGCTGTTGTTCTTCGTTTCGGTCAGTTTTTAGAGACGAAGACCCCAGGTCTCCGCTGGAATGCGCCATTGATCGATGAAGTGAATAACATCAATGTGACTCGGGTTCGGACGCATACCTCTCAAGGGGTGATGTTGACCGAGGACGAGAACATTGTGGACGTCACGCTGGCGGTTCAGTATGTCATTTCGGATACGAAAGATTTCTTGCTGAACGTGCGCGAGCCTGAGGTTACACTCACGCACGCCACCGATTCGGCAGTTCGGCACGTGGTCGGTTCTGCTGAGATGACCGCTGTGATTTCTGAGGGCCGTGAAGCCCTTGGCGGTGATGTTCAGGTACGCCTTCAGGAATATTTAGATAACTATGGCGCTGGGCTTCGGGTTGTGAAAGTTAACTTGGAAAATAGCCAGCCACCGAGTCAGGTGCAAGCGGCTTTCGATGACGTGATCAAGGCACGAGAAGATGAGCAGCGTCTTAAAAACCAAGCCGAAGCGTATTCGAATGGCGTGATCCCGGAAGCTCGTGGTCGTGCTCAGCGAGTGCTTGAAGAAGCGAATGCTTATCGCGAACAAGTCGTCGCGAGAGCTGAAGGTGAGGCGGATCGTTTTTTGAAACTGCTGGCTGAATATCGCAAAGCACCTGACGTCACACGGCAGCGACTCTACATCGATGCGGTTCAGGAAGTGATGCAGCGCTCGTCGAAAGTCATGGTCGATGTGGGTTCCGGCTCGAACATCATGTACTTGCCTTTAGACCGGATCGCATCTCAGGTTGCCCCGTCCATTGCTAATCAGGGCCGCGGGTCATCATCGTCGGTCCAGCAGTCCGGTGGAGGGATGACTCCAGGCGACATTCGATCAGTGACTGATCAGGTCATCCAAGAGCTTCGCTCGCGTCAAACCGATGATTCACAAAGAGGGAGTATCCGCTAATGTCAGGACGTCAAATGAGCATTCTGATTGGATTGGTGGTTCTTTTGGCCATTGTGTCCAATTCTTTGTACGTAGTGAACGAGCGTGAGCGAGCTGTACTGTTGAAGTTTGGTGAGGTGGTGTCGACCGATATCCAGCCAGGGTTACACTTCAAAATTCCGATCGTAAATGATGTGCGTCGTTTTGAGTCACGGTTGATTACCCTAGATTCCAGTCCGCAACGGTACTTAACGGCTGAAAAGAAGGCATTGATTGTGGATTCTTTCGTCAAATGGCGAGTGGCTGACGCTGGAAAGTACTACACCGCCACAGGTGGTGATGAATTTTCAGCAAATAGCCTGCTGGCGTCACGAGTTGATAACGGGCTTCGAAACAAGTTTGGTGAGCGGACCGTCTATGAGGTTGTTTCTGGTGAGCGTGACGCGCTGATGACGGAAATCACGAAGGAACTCGACGATATTGCCCTCAATGAACTGGGAATCCATGTTCTGGATGTCCGTGTGAAGGGGATTGACCTTCCAC
>Ga0213867_1001232_pt1 | contig 11411 bp, 19 predicted proteins | sample PICome_12_FD_160120 | JGI IMG/M metagenome (GOLD analysis project Ga0213867, IMG submission 160120) | Coastal seawater microbial communities near Pivers Island, North Carolina, United States - PICO540 | ecosystem: Environmental > Aquatic > Marine > Coastal | place: USA: North Carolina... | reverse complement strand
CGACTCACCGACGACTGTCCACGAGTTGCTGATCAGAATGTCAAGAGCTGTGTGCGACTCTCTGAACTCGCCCCACGGCGTGTGATCTTCTGACTGTTGATCTCCAGCGATGCGCACTTCGTCAACGACGATCGGCGTCACCTCATCCATCAGTCGTGCAACTCTGAACAGAATGTCTCGCTCTTCTGGCGTGATCCGTGTGACGTTCGTGATCTTGCCTTGTATCTTGTACCCCTGTGAAGGGAATGCAACGATCTGACCGCCTCGCCCTCGTGTCTCAAACGTCACCTCTCCTTTGACGTTGCGTGCCAGCTTTTGATTGCCTTCAATCTCGTCGCACTTGAAGATCCAGTGAAAGCCGTTTGATCGTGTCTTTTGAATGATCATTTTCTTTCTGAGATCTGGTGCTTCTTCATCGAGCTGATTGATAAATCGTTCGTATTCGTTTGATCTGAAATGTTTCGCATCTATATCAAGGCATTGCACGCCATCGAAGCCCATCACCAGACCGATCGACTTTGTGTTTTTGAACAGACGCTCGCATTCTTTCAAGCCCATAGGTTCATCAGCGTATTGTTGCCAGTTCTTAATCGTCGGACGCTTTTGCCCGTCAATGATCGGAATCGGTGAAAAGCCGCTCGCCAGATACTTCTTTGCGATTTCAGTTGTTGTCATGTTGTTGTTCGGTTTTATCGTATTAGTTCCCAGTTGTCGCAGTTACGTGAGTATTTGTTCGGTGATAGCGTCACGCTCATTCGATCTCGAAGCTCTTCAAACGGAAAGATGAACCACCGTCTGTTGTATACGTCGTAGCAAATAATGAAATCGACGCCTTCGTACTTGTTGAAGTTTTTGCCGATTCGAGCATAACCGTTCGCCATGTACGTCGCACTCTTCACTTGTATTGTCACGAATTTGTCTTCACGGTATGCGATCAGATCTATTGCTGAGAAATTGAGAACTGGAATTGCAACGTGCCAGTCATGTTTGATGAGTTCGGCTGCACACATCAGCTCAGTCAATGCGCCATACTTGTGAGAGTCAATGATCATGTTTTTGCAATCTTTTCGAGATAGTCATCGTATGACTTCGCAATGAAGTACACGCCGCCAGCTTCAGTGATCTCACGCTCGACTTCTTTCTGATCAGCTGATTGCCTGTCCCGACCGATCTTCACTTCGATGCCATAGAAACGACCGTCAATGATCCCAATGATATCTGGAATCCCTTTGCGTTGCACTCCTTTTCTGTACGTCTGACGCTTCACGTCGTACACAGCGCCGTTGTTGATCCGATAAGCAACGCCCTCTCTGATGTGGTGCATGTCGAAGATGATCGTCTTCGTCAGATCGTTTGCTGTTGTGTCTTTGAATCTTTTCTTCACCAGAGCAAATGCTGGCAGATCTGGTTTTGCTTCAGCTTGCAGTTCATTTGCGAGCTGCGACAGCTCTTTCAAGTTTTTAGGAATCCATTTTTTCATTGCGTTCGTCGGTAAGTTCAACACTCCGCTCAATCATTCTGATAATGTGATCTTGACCCAGAGCGTTGAAGTGATTCTTTGCTACATTCCAGCATCTTGATTCAAAGTCTTTTGATCTCTTCTTCATACTTGATCAATTTAGCAAAGAATTTGACATACTCAGCAAAGGTGACAGCGAGTTCTTGTTCTATGTCTTGACGTAGAACTCGAACCACGTGAAAGTCCTTTTGCTTGTTTCGTGGATCGTACGTGACGAAATCTAAAAAGCGCAGTGTCTCGATCACAATGAAGTAGTGATACACTTGATGCTTGTATTCGTTCGGCACTTTGTTTTGCCTTAGATACTCGACATGCTTCTTTGACGATGGACACTTGATCTCGACAGCTCCGATGGCGTCTTCGTCGTCAAAGATCAAAGCGTCTGGTGACACTGCGAGATAGGGTACGTGATCATGTACACAGAATCCGACCTCTTCAGCAAAGTGTCGATCAATGTTTCTTTCATTGTAAGCCTTGAGAGCTTCTGGTTCAAATAGAATTCCGTGTTCCATTGCTTTTGATTTGAACGACTCTTCAATACACTGAGTCATTCGTTCTGCGATCAGCTCGTCAACGAAAGTCAAGTTGTTCGATTTGAATACATTCTTTGCTCGTGATCCTGTGATCACGCCGAGTCGAGCATTAAACCATTCAGCTGATCGTTGTTCAAGATTTAGGATCTTCATTGTTTTTCTTTTCAATTTTTAGTTTATAATCCACAATAGCCAGAATCACATTCGTTGAAATCTTCATCGAACAATTTGATCTGTCTTTTCCATTTCATGATTTCTCGAAACGTGACGTCTGAACGAAACGTCCCCTTGTTATTCTCTTCTGTCTCAGCGAACCAGTTCATTTTTTCTGGCTCTTTCTCATTCATGTGAGACAACAACAACGGTGAACGCCACCAGCATCCGACGCAGTTGTTCATATAAGCAAAACGAACTTGCTTGTCAATCCAGAACGATTCAATCGTGTCTTTGTAAACATTCGCCTCAATCAGCGGAAAGGACGGCTTGCAGTATTCAATCATTTTCCATTTGTTGTTGCCGTTTGCATGCTTGCCGACAACAATTTTCACTTCAATCATTCCGTTGTCGTTTAGCTTTTGACTCATTGACTTTGCACGCTTTGATTCATTCGCACGATAGCCGAATCTCATTTCAACATCGTCTTCAATGTTGTTATATCTCCATTGAGCAATCGGTGCTGTCTTCAACTCAGTTGTGCAAAAACGGGCAATCTTGTTTGGTAAATAGCCGCTTTTGTTTTTTATGACTTGATCAAAAGTTGGCCCTGTGACCCAGTCAATTTTCTGACCAATGAACTGCTCCAGATCCAGCATTGTATAAATGATCATGTCCTGTTCAGCTGTTGCAACAAAAGGCGCTTGAATTCTGTCTTCGATCTCTTGTCGTACTTTTTCATCTTTGAATTTGCAATTCTCATCTTCAATGCGAACAAGAGCAAAGACGTTGAAATCTGCTGGAAAATTAGCGGCAATGTACGAAGACGTCTTTCCCCCCGATAAACTGTTCACTGTCTTCATTCTTCAATCCTTTTCCGTTCCGTATTGTTTCAAGTCGTCAGTCATCTGATCGACAATTGTTCGTGCGAATCTCTTTCTTGTCATTCGCAATGCTTCATCTGGCGTGACATGATCATCTACTAAAGCGATGAAGAAAGACCATGCTTCTGTTCCTTTCGTCAACATGTCAATATAGTTCTGGGAATCTTCTTCTGTGATGCTTGCTATACAAATACTCACCATCTTCACCGAGTTCATATCGCAGCGATCTGATCTCGTCTTTCACTCGTGACCATTTGTGATACACTCGTGGATCTTCTGTTCTCTGATAAAACCAATCAAAAGATTCCAGCAATTGATTGAGTCGTTGTTTCTTTTCTGTTGTTGTCATTGTTTTAGAATTTTAGCCATCTGTTTCTTCTTTCGTATTTTCTGATCAGCAAGGCATTGTTGATCAGAACCTGTGTCGTTGCATCAGTCCATTCTGTTGCAGATGCTGAGATCATGATATTCAAAGAATCCCAGCGCAGTTCGTTGATGTATCTACTTAGATACACTCGATGTCTTCTTTTGCGGAAATAGTTTTTCATCACTCTTATTGATTTTATACATTGTCCTTTCACGAATGAAGCGACACTCGTATTCTCCAGTCTTATTCTGAGCAACCCAGACCGTGCCGAGCTGATCAAAGAGTTGCAGTGCGAGATCAAGTGCTTCACGTTGTTTCATTCAACTTCATTCTCAGCTGAGCAAATGCAGATTTGTATTTCTTCAAATCTTCAATCTGTTTGATCAGTTCTTTTTTCTCACGTTCCGCTTCGCTCAGAATTTCTCTGAGATCCTTGACGATTTCGTTCTGTCTTGCCAGCTCTTCACGAACATTCAAGATCATGTTATACTGATCGAACTTTTTCTCTTTGATCAATGCAGTGACGAAGTCGTACACTGAACAATAAAGATCAAAGTGTTTGAGCCGCCGATCTGGATCAACATGATACTTGTCCTCATGCTGTTGTGCTGAATAGACAACTGTTGAATGATTCATGTCAAAACAATCTGCGATCTGTGTCGTCGATCCCATTGAACGCATCGCCACGAATGTTGCTTGTCGTGCATCGACGATCTCCCTTCGTCGTGAACGAAGAGAGATGTCAATGCCGAAGTTCTCTTGCACTGCTGCGATGATCACTTTTGTTTCGTACTGCATCAGAACGGCAAATCGTCTTCACCATTGCTGTCGAACGCATCTGACGAAGTTGTTGTTGGAACGCTCATCTGTTCTGGCGTCGGATCTGGTAGATCGGCCCAGAACTCTGAGTCGTCGATCGAGTCTTGATCATTCAATTCCAGAACCAGAACTTTGTTGACGTAGCACGTCAGACCTTTTTTGCCAGCCATCTCATAAGTCTTGAGCGTCGCTTGACAGCGTAGAACAGATCCGTTGCCGATCAGATCATTGAAGATCTGTTTGTTCAGATCGTACACTTTCGGCAAGCTCTTGCTCTTCATGCGCACGGTCGGTTGTTCATACTTCAAAGTCCCGTCTTGACGCTTGATGTTTACATGATCAAGGATCTTCATTGACTGAAGTTGTTTCTTTGAAGTTTCGTCAAGCGTCAACTCCACTTGATACTTCTCAGAAAGTTTGTTCGGCCCAGATCGTTCTGTGAGCTGCGCCCAGTTAGCTGATCCAGATACTACAATCTGAACCCCTTTGTCGAAATCAATTTTACTCATTTAGATTGATTTTATTGTGTCGCCATAGAAACTCGTGACGACTTCGAGTTTTTATCTATACTGTACAGGCAAGTCCGTCGTGACGAATTCAATCACGTTCAACAGAACGCACATGAGAACGAACCCCAATGAGATCAGAATGAACAATACCACTGGCGGATAATGCTTTTTGATCAGTGCTTTGATATTTGCTTTCATACGTTTAACAGGTTTTTGATGATCTTTTCTTTGATTTGTCTTGCTCGTGAACTCTTGACTTGCAATCCTTTGACGTTCGCTTTGTCGTTCTTTGCTTTGATTCGCTTGATGAAGTCTTCACATCTGATCTCATACAGATCAAGAGACTCGATCATGATTCTGATTTCAAATTCGCTGAAGATTTCTCTGAGATTCAAGACGTTGTTGTTTTAAGTGAGAGCGGCTTGCACCGCTCTCTGTTAGTTTTTATTTTGTCAGTTGTTCGTTTCGAGTCACGACTTTCTTCGCGCAGTCTGTTCCGAATTCGAACCAACCCTGTGATTCGTGATCTTGTGGGAATTCGTCTGGGTAATATACACACCCGTCATCGATTGAAAGTTCCAACCAGACTTTTTTCTCTGCGTTCAATTTCTTACCGCATTTAGAACAGCAGTCATTGTCAATGTCTTGTTTGAATGTAATTGGCTTTTTCATTTTGTTGTTGTTTTTGTTGTCGTTGTTGTTATTACTTCTGTAAATATACAGCTTTGTTTGATATAAACAACAATTCACACAAAACTTTTTTGCTGTATATAAAAAGAAAGAGCGCAATCACTAAGTGATCACGCTCCAACAACAACAACAACACGTCAGAGAACGTGCTGAATCTTAATGTTTTGCGAATGCTTTATACAATAGAATGAAGACAATCACACTCACGATTAGGGCTATAAGTGAACGGATCAAAAGATTCGCTTCTTCAAAGATAGATGTCTTTTCTTCTTTGATCACACGAACGACTTCAACTTCTTTGACGATCTCGATCGTGTCGCTTTCACAGATCGCTTCGATCATGATCGTGTCATGTATCTTCTGCAACTTGACGACGACGCCTTCACGCTTGATCTCACGAACGATCGTGTCGTGAACGATCAATGTGTCAGAAAGAATCTTTTCTTCTGTGACGATCGCTGTGTCGATCTTCACGATCGTGTCCCGTGCAATGTTCGGATCTTTCGCAATCGCACGTCTTAGGTGATATTGCGCACCACACGACGCCAGAGTTGCGAAGATTGCGACAATGATTGCAATCCTTATCATTGCAAAAACAAAGTCGATGTTTCTTTCTTCTTTTAGCCAATTACGAACCACACGCTTCACATTCATCTGGATTGTCGATCGAACACTGAGGCTGTTCAGCTTCTGTCAGCTCGTTGACCCAGTCTTGAAAATTGTCTTCACTCATTTGACGATCGGATCTTTTGCAAAAAACAAAGCGAATGCAACGCCCATGAAACCACCGAACTCTGTGAGTGATGCTTTCTCGAATCCAACGAGTGTGATGCCTGTCATGAAGATGATCAGACCGACGATTGTCGTCTTGCTATTTTTGAAAATTCTTTCAATCATTTTTTTTTGTATATTTGTGAATGACAAGTGAGTAGTCTTGTCGACAGGTTTTATTGGTTTAGTATCGAGAGCGCACTTGTTGCGCTCTCTTTCTTTAGCCCCTTTTGATCAGATCAATCTCACGAACAAGAAACTTGTTTTCAGTTTCTAACTCAGCGACACGTTGTGTCAAATTCAAGATCGTCGTTTGTGCTTCTTCTAAACTGGCGCTCATCTCATTGATGCGCTTCAACAGATCTTCTCTGAACATTGTCTCTGGGTTTTCTGATCTTTTTTCTTCACGCAATTCTCGTGCAGATTCACGCTTGTTTCTTATATAGTTTTCATAAAATTTGAACGCTGCGCCAGATCCTAAGATCGTCACCACTGCAACAACTATTTCAGTGCTTTCCATTGTTTTGTAACTCGTATTTGATTGATGACAGCTGCGAATGCGATGATCAGCCAGCCGAATCGACTCGGTGCTTCCCACATCAGTCCTGTGATCATGTATTCTTCAGTCGTTAAGATTGCAACGATTGTCGCAATGATCGTTGAATAGTATCTGCAACGCAGATCTCTCATGCCTACTGAATAGAACTGAAACAGCCCACCAAAGAAGGCAAAGAAAACGATGTGCCACTTGAAGCCGATCTCACTGATGACAGCAAGGGGCAAAAGAAATGTGTGCAAAATTGCGATCAGTAGTTCAAGAAACTCAGAATCAGCAAAGCCGATGATCGTCTTCAGATTCTTTTTGATCCTGTCGAAATCAATCATCTGACTCTTCTTTCTTAGCTTTCGCCTTTTTCACTTTGTTGTATTTGCCGAACTCTTTTTGCACGTTGAACGATGGACACGCTTTGTTTGCAAATTCGTTGTGACCGTGAACAGTTGCTTCTGGATATTCTTCAAGCAAGCCTTCAATCACTTTGATCAATGTCGCTTTCTGATCTTTCGTTCTCGTGTCTTTCGGTTTGTTGTCAGAATCAACACCGCCAACATAACAGATGCCAATTGAGTGTTCATTTTCTCCGAGAGTGTGAGCGCCGATCTTGTGCAGTGGACGTCCCACCTTCAATGATCCGTCAAGCTCAATGACTAAGTGATAGCCGATATCTCGCCAGCCACGTCCTTTGACGTGCCATGATCTGATTGTTTCTGTGCTTATATCACGCCCCTCTTTTGTAGCTGAGCAGTGAATGATGATCTTTTCGATTTTTCTCATGTCTTTCTTTTTAGTTACTCAAAGACACCGCTGGGTTTTATCTCACCCGTCTCGATGTTGATTTCGCTTCCTTTCCCGTGCTGCTTTTCTAAATCGTCAGAGAGCTTTGAAAGTTCGATCTGAGCTTGCTGCAATGTGACAAGACTCGAATTGATTCTCTGTTCACATTCATGCTTGCACTTCAGATCCACGATCAAAGACTTTTCCAGCTCTGACTTTGCAGCCAGTAAGTCTCGCAGTTTTTGAACGACTGCGTCGTTCACTTTTTTCTTTTTCATTGTTGTTGCCTTTTTCATTTGTTGTCGTTTTATAATTCAAAAATAGCTATCAACAGATCTTCAGCTGTTCTTTTATTACATGATCAGCTTCAGTCCCAAATACAAATAACTGAGATCTGGATTCATCTGCAAAAGACTCAACGTCAAATACACGCTCTCATACATTTGAACATCGCAGCCGATCCGACCGATTCCCAGAACTGGATCATTGTTCAGTCTGTAAATTGGCCCAGCGTACACACGAAAAGAATCAAAGTCTTTTGTCAACTGTGTGTACATGTACGCATTGTTGTGGTGATTCTTACCCATGAGAATAGTTCCGATCTGAACGGCGTCCGTGCCGATCTCGTAGTTCACACCACGAGCATGAATGCAACTGACGTATGCGACAGAAAAGAGAACGTCTTCATTCGTCTGGTATGTGTTGACTGGGAAAAACGGTGAGCATTCAGTCTGAGAAAATAATGTCAACGGCAATATCAGAGCGACAAGAAATCTCACTCTCTGATCTCATTGATGTACTGAACGCATTCTTCATACGTCCCATAGAACTCTGGAATTCCATCGTTCAGAACTTCAAAGATCGTTTGTGCTTCGTCGTATGCGTCTATCTCTCGTGCCATATTAATATGAAGAAATCACTCCATTCACAATTGTACATGTGTATTCACTGTTGCTGTCGTCAACTGTGTTGTCATCAAACGTCCACTCTGTGATCAGACCAGATGAAACCGTCTGAGTTGAATCAGCGATTGATCCGCTGTTGTACAGACTCGTCACTTCACTGGCCGAAAGGACTTTGTTGAAGATCTTGATCTCGTCGTAGTCAAGCGTCGCATTCCCAGCTGAGTTCGTGAGATGTAAGTTCTCACCGATCCGACCCTTTGTTGCTGCCATAGCTGTTCGTGTACCGTTGTTTGCAACAGCTTGTGAAGTCAATTCACTTGAGTTCCAATATATTTTCATTGCACTTGTCGCTGTGCTTTGCGATGCGTCGTATGTAACGGTGAGTAAACAGAAGCCATCGCTGTTGACGTTGCCTCGTGATGAGCTTGTCCAGCCCGTGCTTGAACTGGTGACTCCTGTTGCAGTTCCATTTGTACCATGCAATGCCCATTGACGATCAAAGTTCACACTGTTGCTTCTGTATCTAAAAACAAAACGATTCAGATTCGCACTATACGAAAGGAAAATTCTGTTGTTGCCGTTTGCGTTTGTGTTGCCAAAATTGAACAGCACTTGATTCTGTTTGTTGCCAGTCTGACGAACCCACATCGAGAACGACAGATCTTGTGTTGTGTTTATGTTGAACGGCGCTGTCGATGTTGTGCAATCAATATAGTCACCCGTGCCATCGTTTTGATAATACCTTGTGTTGTTGTACGCTGGCCCAGCTGAGTAGCCATAAAATTCCTTCATTCCGTGCGGCGCTGTTTTGCTTGCCGCAATTGACAGATCTGTGAGAGACCCGCTTGAATTTCCCAGCTCAGTCTGAATGTCTGAAATACTTATTTGTCCGCTGGTTTGTAGTGCCATTTAGAAGATATTTGAAACAGCAATGACATCACCCTTCACGTGTAGATCACCGTCACTTTCTAAGCGTGCAACGAATACGCCGCCAGCATAGAAGTCGATCCGATTGTTCGTGTTGTCAAAACGTGCGTAGTTGTTCGTGAAGCCAACATGTGTGATGCTGTCTCTGAGATCGTTTTCAATGCTGAAGACCGTTCCTGTCAGATCAAGACCAGATCCAGCTGAATATGTTGTATCGCTTGTCACGAAACCAACATCGTTGTTGTATTGACTCAGACCGATTGCAGCACGATCAAGATCTGGCCAGCCAGAGATCGTCACATACGTAGCACTGAGATCTGGAATTCGAGCGGCGTCAAACGTGCCGCTTGTGATCTTACTTGCATCGAGATTCGGAATGTCACCAGCGACAATGTTCATGTCGCCAGTGACGTCCAAATCTCCGAGAATTTTGACTGCCATAGTCTTCTATTGATTAAGCTCTCACACCGCTCACTGCAACATAATATGTGCCGCTCGGTAGGCCACTGATTGAGATGTCACGTGTTGATGTGTTCTGAGTGATTTCAGCAAATACTTGAACGCCATTGCTGTCATATAGATTGATGTTCGCTGGGAACTCAGCTTTGTGAGTCGTACCAGTGATTGAGATTGAAGTGACACTCGTGTGAGTTGAATTATAGCTCACATAGTCGTTCGTCAAATCCACACCATTTCCAGCGTCGTCGTCAGATGCTGAGATACCGACGTGCGATGCGTTCGTCACCATTACATCAGCGACTTTGTCGAACACTTGCTCGTCGCTGAGCTGAGTGTTTGTATCAGTAGCTGCGATTGTGAAGTTCGGATATGTACCTGTCACAGTCACATTCGATCCGCCAGTCAAAGCAACAGTCTGATCTGGTGAGTCGTTTGTGATCGTCAATGTGTCGCCAACGACTGCTGTGCTGATGCCAGTGCCGCCAGAGATTGTGAGCGTGTCATCGTTTTGATCTGCAACTGCTGTCCCAGAATCTGATGCAACATTCTTGAAAATGAATTGAGATGAACCACGATCGCTGTTCGTCAACGTCACAGATCCACTTGCACCGCCCCCAGACAAACCAGTTCCAGCTGTCACACCAGTGATGTCGCCAGCGTTGTTTGAGTATTCTGAAGAGATCGGAATGTTGTAATAAGTTGAACCGTCGTTTGTGAATTCCCAGCGATCATTCGCTTCGTTGAATCTGAACAAGACGTTCGTTGAAGTTCCACGCTCGATTTCGATACCAGCGTTTTGAGATGGCGTGCCAGTCACATCGTTGTTCAAAACAATGATATTGTCACTCACATTCAAAGTCGCTGTGTTGATCGTCGTCGTCGTTCCGTTCACTGTTAAGTTCCCAGTGATCACGATGTCGTCAGAGAATGTCTTGTCACCGCCAATTGACTGAGTGCCAGAAGTACGAACCACAGTCCCATCCACGTCGATCGTGATCGTCTCATTTGTTGCTTGATCTGTCGTGAAGTTTCCGCCCGTTTGAAGACCGTCGCCAGCTGAGATCGTGATTGTCGCATCGTTCGCCGCCGCTGGTATTGTCGGAGTCCCAGTCAATGAAGAGTACGCCCCATCGAATGAAGACGTCCCAGCACCGATCAGAGTTCTGACTTCAGCTGCTGTGATGCCAGTCGCTAAAGATGGATCAGCACCGTCTGATTCAATTGCTGGCGCAGCCGTGTTCGTTGCACTTGCCGCAATACCGTCGAGCTTCGTCTTCAGTGCGCTTGTGAAGTTTTCGTCAGACTGAACATCTGCACTGATCACACCAGACGTGATCGTGATTCGAGATCCGATCTTCACGCCACCGAGAGCCGATGCCGTTGCTGTGTCCAGACTGATCTCATCAGCTGAAGCTGTGATACCTGTACCACCAACAACATTCAATGTGACCGCTCCACTTGAGCCGCCGCCTGTCAGACCGTTGCCAGCTGTGACTGCTGTGATGTCACCCGTTGCAGAGCTTAGATTGACCCACGTTGATC
>Ga0213867_1001231_pt1 | contig 11411 bp, 10 predicted proteins | sample PICome_12_FD_160120 | JGI IMG/M metagenome (GOLD analysis project Ga0213867, IMG submission 160120) | Coastal seawater microbial communities near Pivers Island, North Carolina, United States - PICO540 | ecosystem: Environmental > Aquatic > Marine > Coastal | place: USA: North Carolina... | reverse complement strand
CTCGATTGTGACTGACATCTAAATATCTCTTCCGGTGTCCAGGAACCAGGAATCAAAATAATTTCAATGAACTTGAACTACTGCTGGAGATTTGACTGGGAATACGTATCAATCTCTAAAATCTTTTTCCTCTTTCACTCGAATCTAGAACATGATATAATAAAATAAACAGAACATAAACAGCAATTGTGCCAGTGTGATTTAAGTTCGCAGTTGACTATTGTTTTGTTTTGACAAACACAACACAGTGTACTGCGATTCGAACTTTTTGCACCTTCACACTTAACAAATGGGTTGTATTCAAAGCAAGGTTGTCGGCGTGCATCGTATACTGGACGATGACAAACACGACATACACATTCTTGACGGCAACGAGGAGGATTACTATACTGCATTTCTAGAGGATAAGGTACTTGGGGCTGGAGAGTTCGGTCAAGTAAAGCTATGTATTGCAACTCGAGGTGTATATAAGGATATGGAATGTGCTGTAAAGGTTATCAAGAAAGGTTGGGTTTTTAAAAACAACACACTTCTTACTCCTTTAAATCCAGAAATTATTCGACGAGAATGCAAAATATTAAGGGATCTGAATGGCGAACGCCACACCATGAAGTTGGTTGGCTTGTATGAAGGCGGGAGCGAAGTTTTCATAGTAACGGAATTTCTGGCAGGGGGAGAAATGGGCGATTGGGTCGTGAAGAAGGAGACTAAGGAATTACGAACCGAGGATGTATCTCGAATTGCTTACGAATTGCTTGATGCGCTAGATTTCTTTCACTCAAAGCACATCATTCACCGGGATCTAAAACCAGCCAATATCATGTTTAGTGACTTGAGCGATCGGGCGACGTTGAAAGTGATAGACTTTGGATCTGGTATGCCTTCTTTTTTCGTTTGTCATGTTATGATGCCTCGTCATTTTGATCAATTTATCACGAAATAGGCACCTACGATGCGGAGCAACCTGATTACAAACATCATACATTTGCTGGTAAGCTCTCACTCACGTTTTCATGGAATTCGTTCACCTTGAAATTATCATAAATCATTCATATCGTTTTAGGAAGTGCATTTTATAATTCCCCGGAGATTTTCTTACAGATGAAAAAAACAGACAAAACTGCTCCATACGGAACTAAAACAGATATTTGGTAAGGATTCTATATCATGATTTGATTAACATGGACGAAAATTAACATGAATCTAACTGCATTCATTAAAATTTTATTTGTGTTGAAACTCTTAGGAGCGTTGGCGTAACCCTTTACGTCTTAGTTGCAGGATACCCAGCAGATAAACTTCAAAAGGCGTTCAATTGCATTCAAACTCCGCCTTCAAAAGGTCGCGATCTGAATAACCTCCCCAATTTGCCGGAAGGACTTCCAGCTGAATTTATAGATCTCATCTCTAAGTGCACAACCTACAAACAGGCAAACCGTCCGTCCGCTGCAGAACTTATGGAGCACGATTTTGTTCTTTTCCATAAACGGGAAGACATGGAGGTTGATGATGGTAAAGCGGTTGCAGACGAAATTAACATGGAGACAATATTAAACGTTGCGAACGGTGGAGATTTAGCTGAGAATGGTAAAGCTGTGAAGTTGAGAACGTTGAAATCTAGAGTCTTCAAAGGAAGTGTTGCTCGACATTCCATGTATCTTGATTTCCAAAAATATGAGCGATCCCTTACTAGTTTGCTCGCAACGATGTTAAGCGAAGATGAATACGAAAACTTAATTACTGTTTTAGAAAGTCGTGAGGAGGTTGTTGGACAAGATATGAGACTCCAAGTTATTCCTGTCAAGGAACTAAAAAAATTAATCCAAAAAGAATTGCCGAATGTAGTTGAGATGATGGAAAAATTGAAGGGTGCTTTCTTGTATGAAGACTATGCGTATCATATTGCAAAACTCAGATTTTTTTCGATCCAGCGGAAAAACGCGAAGTTCGATGAGAGCATTGGAAATTCGTCGTCTCATCACAGTAAAGTTATGTCGGCAAGTGATCACAAAGGTCGGCGTGCGGCACCAGTCAGGACTAAAAGTGTTCATGGTAGCGATATTTACAAATCTTTCGCGAGGGCGAAGTCGAAACGCGCCAAAAACTATAGGCAATCAATGATCAATTAAGTTGAAAAATCTCTTTTGATAAATTTATCTAATATTTATGATATTGGTATGAAGTATAAAGTATTTCTTCTCGATGTGAAACCTTAATAAATTTACTACATTGTATTATGCTAACAAAAATGCTAATTTGGCTGCGAAGAAATATTAGTCTGAAATTTGATTCTGTTAATATAATAGAAGCATACAGTTCAAAAAAAATCAACAAGCACTTGCCCCATCTGAAAATCGATTCTACTTTATATCTTTCTTCGTAATTATGTTACTAAGCAACAACCGCTTGCCCAGTCTCTGCCCTTTATTTTATGCCTCTTTATCCACTACTTTGAAAGTTATCTGTATTGATACTAGTGATAAAGAGAGAGAGAGAGTCTCAAGCACTTAACTTTGCTTTTTCATCTCGTCATGAAAACCGATAAAATCATGATGCCGTGTTCTAGTAATTCCAATAATTTATACTCATATAATTTCTACATAACGCACTACGCAACCAGTCTCGTACCAAGATACTTTTTCTAACTTTGTGACAACACAAAAAGTTCTAGAAATAATCACTGCGATTTTATACAAGAGCAAATAAGCTTCACTCTATACACAATACACTTAAAAGTTTGTTTGTTTGTACTAAAAATTAAAATTCTGCGTTTCCAGGCCAACGGGGGAAAGGAATGACATCACGGATGTTATCCAATCCTGTGATAAACAGAATAAGTCTTTCAAAACCTAATCCGAATCCAGCATGGGGTACCGTGCCGTATTTACGCAAATCAAGATACCACCATACATGTTTTGTATCCAATCCACTCTCAATGCATCGCTTGATAAGCACATCCTTCCTATGTTCTCTCTGTGATCCACCAATAATCTCTCCAATTTTTGGCACAAGAACATCAGCTGCCGCAACTGTTTTCTCGTCATCGTTCAGTTTCATATAAAAAGCCTTTATGCCTTTCGGGTAATCTGTCAAAACCACTGGTTGTTTATAAACTTTCTCGCATATGTACCTCTCATGCTCAGAAGGAAGATCAATGCCCCATTCTGGTGTAACTTCAAATTCTACGCCTTCCGCCACAGCTTTTTTGAGGATATCGATGGCATCTGTGTATGGTAGGCGCTGTATGCAGTTGAAGAAAAGTTAGTAACGCCATTAAATGAATCTAACTACAAAATCGAAAAAACAACACGTTCAGGTGCAATATTTTGCAACTCCGTTTTTTCTGACAGGGTTTAGTTCAGAGAGATTCCCATTTATGGAGTCATCACGACGCATTACAAAATTATTCCTATTGATGTACTTACCACGAAAGGTGATTCAAGCACATTCCTTAATCTGTCTCTCAAACCTTTTTCCCCAGCTGGATGACCTTCGAAGAATTCAAGATCTTCAGCGCAAACTTCCAGTGCATATTGAACGCAGTATTTTAAATAATCTTCAGCTAAATCGATATCTTTCGCCAAGTCAGCGAAAGCCAACTCAGGTTCAATCATCCAAAACTCACACAAGTGGCGAGTTGTATGAGAATTTTCAGCGCGAAAAGTAGGGCCAAATGTATAAACATCAGATAAGGCACAGCAATGTGTCTCTACATTGAGCTGTCCACTAACAGTTAAATTTGCTCGCCTTCCAAAAAAATCTTTAGTGTAATCAACTGCGCCAATAACCTTCTCCTCAACATGTACGTGTGGTTGTATGGTTTGTGTCGCTTTCTTCGCGGCGGCTTTTGCTGCTTTTTCTTGTGCCTTTTTTAATTTCTTGAGCTGCGACTTAGACATTTTCTGCTCTCCCTCGGGTGCAGACGCTGTTGAAGAACTGTTAGCTTCGTTCCCTTCCTTATCCTTAGGAGGCTCCTCTTTTTCATAGTATGGCAGTTTAATGTCAGTGCGATGATGATCTGTGCCCAAAAGTGTAGTGATTCCGAACTGCTCTCCTGCTCCCTCACAATCTGCACAGGTTACGATTGGAGTATGAATGTACAAAAACCCATTATCGTTAAAAAATTTGTGAGTCGCAAAGGCCATGGCATTTCTTACACGCATGGCTGCAGCATGAACCTTGCTTCGAGCACGCAAGTGGGCATGTTCCCTCAAATGCTCCAAAGTGTGACTCTTTTTGCTCATAGGATAGAGCATCCCTCCAATAGTATTGCCTTCGGGGTCACCGCCGTAAACAGGGCCCACAAATTCAACCTTTTGTACTTTAAGCTCAACCAACTGCTCGCTTCCTGGTGACTCGACGACTGTTCCGCTCACCAAGAAACTCGAACCAGCTTTATAAAATATGATATAAATAGTAATTAGAGGAGAATATTTGAGAATGAGAAAACAGAGACCAACGTACATCCTCCTGCATTCTTCGCTGTTTCAAACCCATCAGTTGTTTCAACACTCAATACACACTGAAGTGATTTTCCAGTACTTCCGTCATTTAACTCTAAAAATGTTAGACTTTTGCCAGCATTGCGCAGCGTTCGCGCCCATCCGCCGACCGTGACCTCCTTGTTCAAATAAAGTGCATAAGTGCTTTCTGAAACAATCTCCTTAACTCGAAGACGACCTCTGCTGTAAATTTTAGGGACAACGGCCGGTGGAACTCCATTCATAGAAAGTCCTTCACCAGCAGCGACAACGGTTTTCGTTGAACAGGTGGGAGAAGCTGTTTTAGAACTGACGGTACTGAACCAGGTTGAAACACTTTTCAAATCCTTCAACAGATCTGGAAATTCCTTCTGAGCAACCATCAAGTCAGCCACAAGCGCCAAATCCGCCAACGTAATCGCATCACCCACAAGATAACTACTCTTCGCTAAATGCGCCTCCACAACCATAAGCGCCTTTCCAATATCAGCAGCCGCAGCAGCACCCACAGCCAACAACGTATCCACATTGGCAAACGTCCATCCGAGCCATCCATCCACCTGACCTTCACTTATCGAATCGCCCTTCCCAAGCAAATGAGCTGCAGGACTCAGCCTGGCCAACGCACGCAAAATAGCGTTAGACTGTGTAATACACTGTCCGTCCTCACTTCCAAGGACGAGGCCCAAACCGTTGGCAATGGAGCTTGGAATTTCGGCATTTGAATTGACCTGTTTTTCCTCCAACTCGATGCCGCAGTAGGATGCAGTGAGCCGAATCTTGAGCAACGCCGCGGTATCGGCTGCTTCTTTGGTATATAGAAGCTGCATGGTGACGATGATGATGATACTAGTAATAAGATATCAGAGTTTGTGTTACGTTGGTAGATGTGGTTCTCAATACAAGCAAGCAAAGCAAAAGGCCATAGTTAGAACACAGTCCTCCATCCGATGTAAACACTCTGCTTCGCAGTTCCAATCTGTTCGCTCACTCTAAAGTACTCGTATGTATTCTATTGAAACGTGTGATATACCTTCATGTCGTACTTTACTAGATCATAGGATCCTCGGCCTAGGGATCTTTTGATATTTTTGTGCGGTTGACGAAGGCTTGTCTTTGAAAATTCGTATATAATTTAATTTAGTCCTAAAGTACGCGTAAAATATAGATTGATGATGATGGCTGATGAAAGGAAACTGACGCACGGTTTCGTGTGGACCACAACGCATCCGCGTACTCGCTACGGCAGACTTATTCTGTTGTGTGTTGTCTTCTCTATTATTACTAGTGATAGTACGAGTACGAACGACTCTACATCTCTGTCCATCACCTTTCTCAATTCTTAGTACTTACGACGAATCCAAACATAACCATTTTGTTATTGTAAAATGAAGTCTGTTGCTGCTATCTTAATAACTCTTCTTGCTGGGGCCAGTGCGTTCGGTGAGTGGTTGTTATGGGGTTGCGTTTTGCATCGTGATAGTTGGAAACCATTCTTTGGGTGATTGAGGAGGTGCCCCACTGGTGGTTGATGGTAACATTTCTTTTGTTGCCCTTATTAGAACATGTGTGGTCTTGCAGGACAATGATGCTGATGATTCTCATGCGTTTTTTTTCCGTTGCAAACAGGTGTTGGAATGTCTTCCTTTACTGCCGCACCAATGGTTGGATCGGCCGCCCCTTCTTTCACACGTGCTCGCGGTGATATGAGCATGATGCGCCATCGTAAGAAGATTCCCCAGTTGGGAAAGCCTGCTGATCAGCGTAAGGCTCTTCTTCGTGCTTTGACTACTGAGGTTATCCGTCATGGACGTATCAAGACCACCCTTGTTCGCGCAAAGGCCGTTCGTAAGCACGTTGACCACATGATCACTTTAGGAAAGGATGGATCTCTTCATGCTCGTCGTCAAGCCCTTGGATGGATCTATGATAAAGATCTTGTACACTCTCTCTTTGAGGCTGCCCCGGAACGTTACGAGGACCGTAATGGTGGATACACCCGTATTCTGAGGACCATGCCCAGACAGGGAGATAATGCCAAGATGTGTGTTATCGAACTCGTGTAAATTTTGCAGATAATAAAGTAAAGAAACGTGTTGAGGAAAGAAATAGTTTCTCTTTGGTTTGACGTTCTTTTATGTTGTAGAGTGAGCTATAGTGTGAGGATTTCGGAAGTTGGAGGGGATTTTATTCTCATCAAAGTTTTCCCATCTATGTTGATAAGCAAATATTCCAGGGTCAACACTGTTGTGCAACTTGTTCGCCAACCTTATCATCTTCAACAGGTATATTTTATTAGATTTGTTTGAGAGTATTTGTTTTGATTCGTAGCAAAGTTATCGTATATATTTACTTGTGCATTGTATCATGTGACAAATGACTTCCCTTTTTAAGGTTGGACTAGGACCGGTGGTTTCGTGGCAGTGCACCAGATTATCATAGTAAGTTGGTTGAGGTACTGACCTTTACTCCTTTCTTATCGAAAATGTAAATTATTTGATAGGATTGACGAGCAAGGAGTGAAAATGTGATTTCGTAACAATCACTTCCCTTTTGAAGGTTGTTTGTCAACCTTATCATCTTTTTTAGTATATTCTTTATAAAGCTTTTCTCTTGGTTCGTCATCGGATATATGCACTTTGTGCATTATATCATGTGACAAATCACTTCCTTTTTGAAGGTTTGACTGATACCGGTAGATTCACACTGTAGTGCACCAGTTTATCATAGGAGGGTGTTTGAGGTGCTGACCTTCACTCCTTTGCTTGATAGAACTGAAGATTAAGGAATGAAAAAAAATTCGGTTCTGTAACGAAATACCAGAGGGTACCATTTAGAATATGGGAATTCATGGTTCAATAACAGGGAACACGATGACGCGTATTATATGTTTCCATCATATAACAACTGCTACTACTCATCTTACGAACCTGTAACCGATAAAGAGGATGAGTAATAACTACAAAGTAATTTATACTTGGTACAATAGTAGAAGTTAACAAAGTAAAAGCATACAAATTGAAAAATCACTTCCCTGAAGGTTAGAATCGTATATTCATAGTGTAGACTTAATGCACCAATCGACCATTGGAAGTTGTTTGAGGTGCGTGTTGATCTTTAATCCTTTCTTTTCGGACAAATAAATAGCTTGATAAAATTGAGGAGTCAGAGAGAAAATGCGGTTTAGACGACAAAAGCTGCGAGTTTGTGGAAAAAATATCGCAGCCCAAGTCCTATTTTTATGAACAACACTAACCATCTCTCCCAGGTGACAAAGGATACAGACTCTGGTCGCGGGTCCCTATCGATCATTTAGGTAACTAGTATGTAAGGCAATTAGAAAAAACCTAATCTATATTATTCGACACAGCTAAGTCAATACTGACATCAAGAGGACAATGAATATTAAAATAAAACGACGTCTCATTTAATTATCGGTAGCTGAAGTGTTGATGATGAGAGGTACCAAAATGATTACCAACACAAGAATGACAGCGCCTATGAGAATCAAAGTTGTCTTAATATTCCTCCATTTCATAGTTCGCTGTAGTTTTGTTGCATCTCCTTTGAACAGTGCAGCTTGGTTATTAAGCTCGTCGCTCTTATCTTTGAGACTTTGCGCACTTTCAGTGTTCTCAATCATGTTTGCAACATTCTCCTGCATTTGTCCTTGAATTTGCTCGACTTTGTCCATAAGCTGAGATACTTTATCAACTTTGGCAGAATCCTCGTATTTCACACACGCTTCTTTCAATATCTTCAAACAAGATCTATTGTTCAGCCCATTTTCATTGGCAGAAAGAGATGGGAGCCCAAATTTTTCAATAAAACTCGCATGAACCTCCTTGATCATCTCACATCCAACACTAGTTTTGTAATCGATTCCAAAAATCAAGACGACACCTAGATCGACAAAAGAACAATTAGAACACACGAATGGAATACGAACAACGAATAAACACTTGAAAAACGCGTGTCCTGCCAAGACTTACATCGTCCCTCTTCATCTGCAGCATACAATACCCGACTGTTAGGAAGGGAAACCTGCTTAAACTCTCCAATCTCCTTCGATGAACCACGTACTGGAGGATCCTTCTTTAACACTTCCGTACATCCATCGGAATAAGACTTTTCATTCCCTCCAGTGAATAGGGTATTTGTATTCAATTCTCCTCCCGAGGTTTCGTATTGACTGCCATGATCATAAGTGGCAAGGACAGTAGGGTCTGCACCTTCTCCATTCAAACGGAATATGAGTACGCAGCGAAGTTGAGTTGCCATGATGCTTAATGTTGTATGGATTTGTTATAGATGTATTGTATGAGACGCCTTGTGGTGTTTTATCGTGATAATGGAGACGTTGTATATCTAGAACAAGATATGAGGTTTTACGACTCTATTTGTAGGACGCGTAGTACCAGAAAAAATATCACAATGCTGAATGCTGGCCCTCGTTAATTTTTTACATATCCAAGAGTACTCGTACACATGTTGTATTCGCTTGTGTTCGGCTCTTGGGAAATTCGTTCAGAGTTCGTGCAACGGTCGTGCGTCCGAGATTCATAAAAAACGGTTCCCGGGATTTACCGATGTCTGCCATGGTGTCATGGTCATGGAGTCATGGTTATGGTCATGGATACTCGTACATGTGACATGTGACTTGCACAAAATGTACTTTTTTTTCTTCCTGTACCGGTACAAGAAAAAGTGCGCAATTTTGCGCAAAATATGGTGTTTTCAAGGCTCTATATCTCATGATAGAAAGAAGCTATTAGTTATTTGACCCTTTCCTAACAAATACAAAACATAGAACTTTTATATGACGACTCGACCTCGTTCTAGGAAGTTAGTTTATCACTTCAAAAATTATTTCCTATTTGACTTAATTTTCTCCTAGAAAATTACGTACCGGTATTGCTAAACTTTGGTTATTCCAAAATATCTCAACTTCTATTCAATTCTATCCATTGAAATTTACAGAAACATCAAAAACACTATGATTAGGTGTTTGGGGTATTTGGAGTGGTTAAAATTAAGTTTCTGGAAGTGAAGTCAGAAAATTTCGTTAAGGAAAGGGTTAACTGTGTTTAGTGATGAAGTGATGAAAGACGAAATAGGTAACGAATATGTATGATGTTGAAACTGAGAAGTACACGAAAACTATTTTTAGCACAAGGTAGACTAGACTAGCAGCATGCACGCATATAATTATTTTAACTGTGATCTTTACATCTACTCTTGTAATCCTTATAGATCATATAGTTTAGAACTTGCCCTCTCGGTCTCTCTCTCTTACAAGAGAGAAATATAGAAAAATATATAGCACAGTTATTATTGTATGGGGGGTGGTTAATGTTTCAAGAGATCGGACAATTTGCCATTTTCCATATTTACGTATTGTTCCAACGACGGACTTGAAAGGTTAAAAATACACTGAAGACTCGTACAAAAGTGGTATTTTTCAAATGCGATAAGAAAAGTATCAGTCAGAGATAGCGTCTTCCACAAAATATACAGCTTACGAAACATAGTGTTTCATTCAAGTAAGATGAAAATCTTTATGTCATTTTGATCTCGGTTTTTCCGCTTTTTTCGTCTTGGTAACGAAATAAGGATTACCATCAAGCTCAGTCATTTTGTGGCGGACGCTATCAATAAAGTCGCTCGACTCATCCTTATTTACAGTATCTGAAGATCGAAGTCTTGCATATGATGCTCCATTGCAATCATACATTTCTTCTGGTGTTGCATCTATTGTTTCTGCGTATCCCTTTACTTTTGACATGAGCTTACTTTATTCGCAACCAAATTTTAATATATGAGCCACTTTCTCTTCAACATTAATAGCAATTAGATCCTTACATCATCCGATTAACATCCCCCTTCAACTTATCATCGTTCTCATCGACAAAAATCAAACATCGCTTGGATAGCAAGTTTATTTCTTCGTCTGAAATAAGAAGTTCGTCACATTCTTCCTCCAAAGCAAGGGACTTTATAGACCAAGTCGGTTTCGGAATTTTGATTGCAAACCCTCTTTCCGCGCTCGACTGATGCCCAAAGTTCTGAATCATTGTTGCGCTCAATAAAGTGGTACAGCAAGAACCTACCAATTGTGTTCGAAATCCTCGAGCCACATGAGTGACACGGCAGCAGTGTCTTAATACACCAATCATCCTTTCACGGCAGAAAGATAATTTTTCTCTTCAAAGCATGCGCCTAAAGCCTGCATTCACAAGAAATTAAAACGTTCAAATTAATCAATAGAGAAAGCCTTTCTTGGAATCGATGTTGTGCAATCTTCGATGTAATATTTTGGAGAGCTGTACTAAACATCAAACATCAAAAACTCGTCCTCTTCATCCACGCGAAGAATGATCATCAATCAAATATTTAACGTCTACTAGCTAAATCAACGATGACACGTCCTGTTCCCCAGTTGGTGTTGCTGTGTGCGGAAAGAAAAGTAACACATAACACGACTCGTGGTATCCGAACAGATTCAACCTACCGGTACTACTTGTTTCAAATCATAAATCACAGACCAAAGCCAAAGCCAAGTTCATGATATTATCTCATTGGCAAACAAATCCATCACGATGAAATACGCAAGTCACCTCCTACTTTCTATCTTCGTATGGAACGTTCCTAACATCGATGGATTTGTCACAAGTCATAGATCCGTACAACAGCAACCTACAAACCTTTCCCCTCCCTCATCTTCGGTGCTGTTTGCTGGATCGACGGATGATATCAGCGGTGATATGTTTTTAGAACCTGATGATAATGGCGATGACAATGACAATGATGATTATGCAGACGATCAAAAGATTGTTATTCGACCAAAAGGTATGATCGATTTGGGAAGTTTGGGTCGGTATTCGGATGATGAGGTATCGTCGCTGAATGAACAGGTGCGAGAGGAGGTAA
>Ga0213867_1001226_pt1 | contig 11429 bp, 9 predicted proteins | sample PICome_12_FD_160120 | JGI IMG/M metagenome (GOLD analysis project Ga0213867, IMG submission 160120) | Coastal seawater microbial communities near Pivers Island, North Carolina, United States - PICO540 | ecosystem: Environmental > Aquatic > Marine > Coastal | place: USA: North Carolina | collected... | reverse complement strand
AGAGATAATCATTTCAAAGAATTGAGAGATAGTGAATTACTCAGAGAAAGAATACAAACACTTGATCAAATTTCTAACTACGTTGGAGATTATTTCTCAAAAGAATGGATTCAAAAAAATATATTAATGCTTTCTGATGAAGAAGTTGATGATATGAAAAAACAAATTGATGGAGAAAATTCAGATCAAGATAAAACCGATCAGAAAACAGAAGTTGGTGAAGTTGGAGAAGTTGTAGAATTAAATCCTAAACCTAAAATTGTAGATGAGCAATTTGAATTAGATTTATTGATGAAAGAAAAAGAACTAGAGGTTTTAGAGAATATTACTCAAGTTTTAAAGAGTTAAATTATGGATAAAATTATTAATGAAGCTCTTTTTGCTGCAGCATTAAAAAAGCTAAATGAAGAATTAAAAGAGCTTAAGAATAATCCCCCCAAAAAAATTATTATAAAAGGAACTGAAGGTCCACAAGGTCTTACAGGTATCCAAGGTGAGCAAGGCATCCAAGGTGAGCGAGGTTTAATCGGCGAACAAGGATTGCAAGGCATTCAAGGTCCAGAGGGTCGACAGGGTGAAATTGGTCTACCTGGCGCTACTGGGTTAAAAGGTGATCGGGGTGAGAAAGGTGAAAGAGGTTTACAGGGTCCACGTGGATTAATTGGTGAACAAGGTAAAAAAGGTGATATTGGTCCAAGAGGATTTGATGGTTTATCCGGTCGTCAAGGAAAAAAAGGTGATACAGGTCTCAAAGGTGAAACTGGATTAATCGGTGAGCAAGGTCCACAAGGATTACAGGGTCCAAAAGGTGATAAAGGTGATCCTGGGATACAAGGTCAAAAAGGATTAAGAGGTGATACTGGTCCACGTGGTAAACAGGGTATTCAAGGTGAATCAGGAAAAGATGGTAAAGACCTTACACTTAAAGATGCACAACCCCTTTTAGATAAATACCAATCCGACTATCAAAGATTTGTATCAAATGTAAATAAATCTTTAACAAGTATTGGTGGCGGTGGTCTCGGTGAAAGAGATGTAGTATCTTTAATTAATCAGCATGCTGCACCTGCGGGAACCACTGGTTCTGGTGATGGAACTATTGATTCAAATTATTTACTTTCAGTTACCACAGATATTATTCCTGATTCAGATGAATTTAGAAGTTTAGGATCTCTCACTAAACAATTTAAAGATCTTTTCCTATCAAATAATTCTTTATTTCTTAGTGGTAATAGAGTTCAATTAGGTGATAATGTAGATGAAATCATAATTACAAATGCATCAAATGGGTCACAAACTATTATTAGTGGTGGTCTTGCTGCCACAAGAACTTTTTCTACTACAATCCCAGGAGCAGTCAATACAGATTTAAGATCTACAGAAGGTGATTCAGCTGGTAATTCATTTGTGTTTACCGAAACTGGATTAGGTGATAAAGATGAAGGTCCATTTGGGGAAGAACAAAGAACTTTTTATGATTGTTTAAAACCTGATGCAGCCACAACTACGTTAGATTTGGGTGCATTTTGATTATAAATAGTATAAATATTTTTTAACAGAGGATAGTATGCCTACAGTATTACAACATAGAAGAGGTACAGCTACCCAGAATGATGCATTCACCGGATCCGCTGGTGAATTAACTATTGATCTCACTAATGATACTATTCGGGTACATGATGGATCTACACAAGGTGGTAAAAGATTAGCAACAAAAGCGGAAGCAGATGCAGCTTTAAATGCAGCTGCAGGATTAGATTCAGCAAAAACAATCAATCTAATAGATTCCGCTTATGTGTTAGCTAGAGCACCGGCACAAGACTTTTTAGATTCTTCAGAAGCAATCAATTTAATTGATAGTTCTTATGTTCAAGCAAGACAAGATAAAGCATATTCTAGTTTAACAGGTACACCAACGATACCGACACTAGGAACAAGTTTTGTCGATTCATCTGAGGCAAGAAAGGTCATATCAGTAACAGATGCTGGTGGTGATGGATCATTATCATATAATAATTCAACAGGTGTGTTAACTTATACTGGTCCTTCAGCTTCTGATGTAAGAGCACATATTACCGCTGGTGAAGGTATTGATATATCTTCAGGAGAGATTTCTGGAGAAGATGCAACAACAACAAATAAAGGTATAGCATCTTTTGCCACTGCAAACTTTACTGTCGCATCAGGTGCAGTGAGTTTAAAAGCAGATGGTGTTAATGATACACATATAGATTTTGGTACTGGAACAAATCAAGTTAGTACTGCTGATCTCCCCGAAGAAACTAATTTATATTTTACTGAATCACGTGCTAAATCAGCAGCAGTAGCGGACGAAATCAATAATGGAACAACTGATGTTGCACCGTCGCAAAATGCAGTTTTTGATGCTTTAGCACTAAAACTCAATGCAAGTTCAGTTCCAACTCTTGGCACAGATTTTGTTGACTCTGGACAAGTCACAGCACTAATTGATTCATCATATGTTCAAGCAAGACAAACTGCCAGTGGAGTAGATTCCGCTGCCACTATTGCTCTTATTGATTCATCATATGTTCAAGCAAGACAGTCTGGTGGCGAAATTACGATACAAGAAGAAGGTTCCTCGTTATCAACAGCAGCCACAACACTCAACTTTGTTGGATCGGGTGTGACTGCAAGTGGATCAGGAACAACAAAAACAATTACTATCACTGGTGGTGGATCTGGAACAGTAGATAGTGCAGCAGTGATTGCATTAATGGATTCTTCATCACGACATACTTTCGGTTTAGTTTCGGTTACTAACGATGCAAGTAACGGACAATCAGGTCAGGCACAAATTGAAGCAGATACCACAAGAGATTCACTTTATTTAGTAGGTGGTCCAGGTTTAGCAATTACCACTAATGCTGAAGAAGATAGAATAACATTCACGCCAGTCAATCAATTTGACTCTGCTGAAACGATAGCACTCATCGATTCAGCATATGTATTGGCTCGTGCGCCTGCACAAACGACTGCCGACTTTCCAGATTCTGCAGGTGTTAATACACTAATTGATGCACGAGTGACTCTTGCATATGGTAAAAGTTTAGGATTCCTAGACTCAGCAGAAATTGTACAAGCTGCAAAAGATGCGATTACCAAACCATACATTCAAGCATTTGACTTTTTAGATTCCGGCGAAGTGGTTACTGCTGCGAATGCAGCTATTGACAGCAAGGTTAATGCATCATATGTTAACGCACTCAATATTATACCGACCTTTGGGACAGATTTTGTAGATTCAGCATTTGTCACTTCAGAAATCAATAATCTAATCGATGCAGCACCAGGCGCATTAAACACATTGAATGAATTAGCAGCAGCAATCGGAGATGATGCAAACTTTAGCACCACAGTTACTAATTCAATCGCTGCCAAACTTGATTCAGCACAAACGATAGCTCTGATTGATAGTTCTTATGTTCAATCAAGACAATCAGCGACTGGTGGCACGGATCCTATTTTTAAAACAATCGCAGTCGCTGGTCAAAGTAGTATAGTAGCTGACACCACAACAGATACTTTGACTGTTGTTGGAAGCACTGGTATTACAGTTACAACGAATGCAGGTAGTGATACACTCACTCTTGCAACAACCGATGGGGATATTGTTCACGATAACTTGTCAGGATTTGTTGCTAATGAGCACATAGATCATACAAGTGTTTCTATTGCAACAGGCACTGGATTAAGTGGTGGAGGTACGATTGCTTCAACAAGAACACTTAAAATAGATTCGTCAGATCTTGCTTCTCTTTACAGTAAAGTGATAGTGCATGATAATACTAATGGATTTGTTGCTAATGAACATATTGATCATACAAGTGTTTCTATTGCAACTGGCACTGGTTTATCTGGCGGTGGTACGATTGCCTCAACACGTACTTTAAAAATCGATTCCTCAGATTTAGCGAGTTTATATAGCAAAGTCATTGTACACGACAATACTGATGGATTTGTAGCAAACGAACACATAGATCACTCTGGTGTTTCAATAATAGCAGGTAATGGATTATCGGGTGGAGGAACTATTGCTTCATCTAGAACAATCAGTATTGATTCTGGTAATTTCGATGTAATGATTGATTCAAATCTAGGTGGTAGTTCAGTATTAATTGATGGAAATGGATCAACTGGTGGTATAACATTATCTGATGGTAATATCGATATTCGAACTGGAACTGGTGCAGTTTCAAAGATTAAGTTTTACTGTGAAACGAATAACGCACATGCACAGACTTTACAAGCACAACCCCATTCAGCAGGTAGTTCTGCAGTTGTAGTCTTACCAGTTGCATCTGGAACACTTCTTAACGATAATGGTTCTGGTGCTTCTCTTACATCATTGAATGCTTCTGAGTTATCGAGTGGCACAGTACCTTCAGCAAGATTATCTCTTGGTACAAGTGATATTCCAAATTTAGCTACTTCTAAAATTACTTCTGGTATATTTGACTCAGCTAGAATTCCTGTTTTATCTGCCTCGGATATTACATCCGGAACTATAGATTCTGATCGACTTCCTGCAGGAACATTTGCTGCAGCTGCAGGTGGTGGATCTACTATTATAGTTCAAGAAGAAGGATCTTCATTATCAACAGCAGCTACGACCCTTAACTTTGTTGGTTCATCTGTCACAGCATCTGGAACTGGTACAACAAAAACAATCACTATCAGTGGCACTAGTGGTGGACTGGACTCTGCTTTAACTACTCAGTTAATTGATTCATCATACGTGTCAGATAGGGCGTTAGGTGGATTAGGACAAAACGAATTTTTATATACAGCAACAAATAATCAAACAACTTTTTCGGGTAATGATAAAAAAGGTAATAGCCTCGCTTATACTGCAGATCGTATTTTCGTACACCTCAATGGTGTATTATTAAACGATTCAGATGATTATACTGCTTCAAATGGTACATCAGTGGTTTTAACAACTGGCGCAACAACAAATGATGAACTAAGAGTATCGGCTTTCGGAATAGCAACCCCGCCTGTTACGACAGGGAAGGCGATTGCAATGGCGATAGTATTTGGTGGATAAATAATGTCAAGAAATAATAGGAATATAGCACAATTTGCTAATCCGACAGACGGTGTAATAAGTTTAAATGATTCAGGTGTGATTTCGTTTATAGGTGGAACAAAGGTGTATGGCAGTTTAGATTCATTTCCAACCGATGGGGTAGATAGTTTTTCAACAGCATGGAACTCTTCTACGAATAGATATTATTTGTTTAGAAACAATGGATGGTATAATGTGCAAATATTAGACTCAGCAGGTGATAGTACATGAGTAGAAGTAATAATAGAAATCTTTCGGATATTGCAAATCCGAATAATAATCTTATCTCAGTATCGAATAATGATGTAACAATTACTGGCGCAGGTGTTACACAATACGATAGTGCAGATCTATTACCATCTTCCGGAATAAACACAGGAACACAGGCTTATGTCGCTGCGACTGGAAAACTTTATATCCGTGGTGATGGAGGTTGGTATAATATTGCAACTGTAAACCAGACACCTAATATTACTTCAATATTAGACTCAGGGGGAAATGCTGGTCCATTTGTTTTAGCAAAAGATGGTTCTACTACTACGATAACCACTACAGCTACTGATCCTGAGGGATTTCCTATCACGTTTACTGCAACCCCTAATTCTGATTTTAACAACATGGCCTCTGTTTCGATCGATTCATCAGGTGGTAGGATTTTTACTATTACTCCTCAATCTGAAGATTCAGCCACTACAACATCTGGTACCATTACTTTTAAAGCATCGGATGGAGTGAATATTGCATCTGCTGTTAGTACGTTTAGCTTAAGTTTTACAAACATTATTGTAAGTAATAGACATACTTTAGTTCTTGCAAAAGCAAGCGGAAATAATGGAGTTAACTCAACATTCACCGATGCTTCTTCAAGTGGTCACACTATTACAGGAAGTGGGGATGTACAAGGACAAACGTTTTCACCCTATAGGTCGGGTGGGTATTATACTGAATTTGATGGTACTGACGACCAGTTTAGTGTAACTACACCAGCACATACTAGTTTTGATTTTGGAACTGGTAATTTTACCATTGAATGCTGGTTTTGGATTGACGCTGCAGGTGATGCTGAAGAAACAATGTTTCAGTTAAAGACATCGCCTTCAGGCCAGTATACAGATAGTATCCTTATTAACCATAGAGACGGTTACGGAATTGCGGCATTTTTAAATACTGGTTCTGTGGGTTCGGCATTGCATGGTCACGATGATACTACTATGGGTAGCGAATCTTCTGTCGCCAGTACTGATTGGACACATCTTGCTATTGTTAGAAATAGTGATACTATTACATTATATTTAAATGGTAAATCTGTTGATAGTGGAAGTTATAGCGGTCAAGATTTTACAAATCAATCAGAAATAATATTTGGTGGTAGTAACAATGATAATTTTCATGGAAAATTATTTGATTTAAGGATAGTAAAAGGTACAGCAGTTTATACTGCTGATTTTACCGTACCAACTACATTTTTAGAAAGTATTTCTGGAACATCTTTACTTACGTTCCGCACAGCAGTGCCTTATGACGAATCATCTAATTCTCATGCTCTTACTGTTACTAGTCGTCCTAGAGGAGCTCCGCAGAACACAATCTATGACTACCTTAATTATAGTATTTCTGCCAATTCTGGTTCGGTATACCTAGATGGGTCTGGAGATCATATTACTATCCCTTGGAGCAGTGATTTTGAATTTGGTTCTGGGGATTTTACTATTGAAATGTGGTATAATTTAAGTGATATCGAAGGACTAATTAGTTGGGGAGCAGATGCAAGTAATAGATTTGATATAACAGGATTAACAAATACACAGATTAGAGTTTTATACAACAGTTCTAGTTATACTAACTTCGATGATAGAAATGGTAATGATGCGTCTACTAATACATGGCAACATTTTGCTTGTGCTAGAGAAAATGATAATCTTAGATACTTTATTAATGGAGTTCTTCAAGCGACTGTTGCTATGTCGACTGGAGCAGTTATGCCTAATGATTCTAGTAATGGCATAACTATAGGTGCTAGAAGATATGCTACTACATATTCTGATAGGTCTATAGGGTACATTTCAAATCTTAGAATATTAAAAGGCACGGCACTATATACAGCTGCGTTTACTCCCCCTACCTCTCCGCTAGCTGATATCACAAATACAAAACTTTTAGCATTTCAAGGAAATAATTTATCTGTATTTGACCCTTCTCAAAATACTGGTCTAATACTTGGCACTGGCATTAAATCATCCACAACGCAAACAAAAAATGCTTCATCCTCTATAGTTTTTGATGATTCTGGGGATGGTTTGACAGGAGTCATAGAAGCTATAGGTACTGATACCTTTACTATAGAAGGATGGTTTTATGCAGGAACACAAGGAACTAATAATAGAATATTTAGTACAGGTGGAAATAATCATGCTGGTGGCTTTAGTTTAGTTTTACGAACTAATGGTGAGATACAATTACAAGCACCGGGTGGTACTTCAGTGTATCAATCAGGTTCTTATGCTGACAGTGCATGGCATCATTTTGCACTTGTAAGGGTTAGTGGTAGCACTTCAGTAACAGCAAATAAATTTAATTTGTTTATTGATGGGGCATCTGTCTACTCAGCAGATTTAAGTACAGACTTGACTGCAACAGATTTATACATTGGTCACTCAAATGGATCATTAGAATTTGGTGGTTATATAGAAGATTTTAGAATCTCAAAAGGTATAGCAAGATATCCTTTTGCTATATTGCCAACAACATTAACAAGTGACAGCAATACATTTTGTCTGGCAGCTCATTCTAGTAGTGCTACAGATGTCGTTGGCGATTGGACCGTAACAACACCCGATACAGGCACACCAACAGTGAGTGATTTTGCTCCCTTTGCAGGTGGTAAATCTTTAAGATTTACTTCTAATGATGATATGTTACTATTTACTCATACAGGAAGTTCATCAGATTATCTAATAGGAGATAGGAATGATAATGCCGCAGGTAATTTCTCTATAGAATTTTGGGCATACTACGATGCTACTTCTATAGGTTCTACTACTTATATGGTTTCTAATTATGGTGGTGGGTCTGGTGCTAGTTCTGGTCAAACTTTCATGCTTGGTTATAGGACAACAGGAACTAATTTACTACAATATAGAGTGAATAGTGCTAGTGGTTCGGGTAGTACTAATGCTACACAAATTACTAATGGAGCAACTTTCAAAGAATGGACGCATCATTATATAGTGCAAGAATACGATGGTAGTTTAAATACCTACGTTAGATATTATATAGACGGTGTCAGTGTACACAACTATACTAAAACTACAAATGACCCACTAGACATGCAAAGGTTTGTAATAGGTTCTGGCACAGGCAGTGGAACTAGTGGAGGCAATTATTGGAATGGGTATATATCTAATTTTAGAATACAGACAGGAACAGTAGCACATCCCAATACCGCTCAATTAAAATACGCATTACCGACTGCAGAAATACTAGGATAACTCAAGGAGATATAAATAATGAGTGAAACACAAGAAACAAATCCAATTAAAGATCTAATACAACATTCACTAGATCAGGATTTTAATAAAGCTGGAAAAGTTTTTGGCGATATAATGACAATTAAGTTAGATGATCTACTTGACCAAGAAAAAGTAAGATTATCGGATCAAATCTACAATGGAGTAGAAGATGAACCCGAAGAAGACGGAGATCAACTCGATCTTAACCTTGACGGAGACAACGAAGAAATATCTGATGAGTCTTCCGAAGATCAAGATCCTGACGAGGAAGATGCAGGAACTGACGATGAAACAGAGTATGAGTTTGAAGAGACCGAAGAAGAAGAAGAATAAAATAATTATATAAAGGAATAAAAAAATGGCAGCCCCAAACATAGTCAATGTAGCTACCATCACAGGTAAAACGAATGTAATAAAATCTTTAAGCACGACAGCTACTAACCTCATTGCAAATGCAGGTAGTAGTGGAAAAGTGTTTAAAGTGAATTCAATTATTGCATCAAATACTGCTACATCAGATTCTGATGTAACATTAACTGTTGATTTGTTTAGAAGTTCGGTAGCGCATAAAATAATTAACGATATTACAATTGGATCTGGTGCAGCATTCACTCCTATTGAAAAAAATTTAGTCTTATATCTTGAAGAAGGTGATACAATTCGATGTACAGCAGGAACTGGAGATAGTGGTTTAATCGATGTAATTGGTTCTTATGAGGAAATTAGTTAATGCCATACAACGCTGGCAAAAAAGGTAAATTGAATCAACCTGCACAAACTGCAAATAGTAAAAGTGCGCAGGGTTACTATGGTGTGAAAGATACTTTTTTATATGGTAATGCAAATGAATATCCTGGATTAGGAACCACTAATGGAATAATAACATATGATGGAACAGAATATTCGGCAGGGTCTTCGGATATTGCTATAGGAACGCAGGGGTTTTACACATTTACTGTTTCCGGATCGTCAGTAACAGTCGATGTTAAAATGTGGGGAGCAGCTGGAGGATCTAATAATTCCCAACAGGTAGATGGTAGTGGTTACGGTGCAGCTGGAGGATATACCCAAGCTAGAGTCTCTTTACCTATTGGTTCTTATGCCTTTTTAGTTGGTGAAGGTGGGCATGCCGGCAATGCTGGTGCTAATAATGGTACAAGAGCTTTCCCCGACGGTGGTAACAGTGGGGAGGCTGCTCGTAGTGATGGTGGAGGCGGTGGAGGAGGATCTACTCGATTAGGAAAACTTACACAGGGTGCGGTTACATTAGCTGATTCTTCTGCTCATGATTTAACTTCTTCATTTAATACAACAGGATACGGAAATTATATACTTGTTGCTGGAGGAGGAGCAGGTAGCACGAAGTATCAAAGAACCAGTGATGCGAATAACCAGACATTTACTTTTGGTAGAGGTGGAGGATTAATAGGTGGTGACGGTAGTATGTATTATACAAGTGATGGTACAGATGCATTAGGTCATGGTGGAACTCAATCTGCAGGAGGAGCTGCTGGATCATCCGGAAGACATGACGCCAACGAAACAAATGGCGCCAAGTATTTTGGAGGAGCAGGTGCTGGTGCCGGCGGAGGAGGACACTTTGGTGGTGGAGGATCTCATGGATTCTACGCACAAGGAGGAGGAGGATCTGGATTTGTTGACAGTGCATACTGTGTTGCTGGTCAATCAAATTATACTGCACTCAATGGAGGTGATGCAATAGCCACTTTTCATGTTGCACAAATTACCGATGCAACCTTTTCTTCAGCTGGTTCAGGTCCGACTGGGGGTGCCCAAGAAAAAGGTAACGATGGTGCTTTTAGAATGACGGTGATATCATGACAAAAGTAATTTTAATATGTGGTATTCCATCTTCTGGTAAAACAACTCTTGCTAATAAATTGAATAAGAGATTACCTTCAAAGATGATTAGTGAAGAATCAGTGCGTAATATAACTGGGATAACTGGTAAAACTTTAAATGACTATAAAAAAATATCAGAAATAACTAATATCATAGCCCAATGCCATATTACTGATAGTGACGATTATTTAATAATAGATGAAGTCGCCATTACAAATTTAGAAAGAAACAATTATAATGACGATGCAGAAATATTTATGAATACTATTACTGGTGATTCATCTGATGCATCAGTACAATCTTTATTTCAAACTCCAGATACTAGAGCCGATCAAGATCTCAAAATTGATAATTTTAATTATGATAGTGATTCAATTGTTACTTTTATAAACAATCTACCATAGTAAAAAACAATAAAATTATAAATAATAGTTAGAAAAAGAAATGAAAACATTTTTAGACATAAGAGAACTCGCAGGAAGAAAACCAAAAGGTGAAATTTTGGTTAATAAAAGAGTGGGAAGAATCAAAATTCAAGTTTATAAAGAACGTAATGGATATGTTACTTATATAGACGGTGATCGATTAGACTCTTATAAGTCACAAAAAGAAGCAGAAAAAGCAGCTTCTGAATTTATAAAGGCATTAAAATGAAACTGATTGCTGAATACGTTGAAAATAATTTAGAAGTTATCACCGAAGAAAAAAATGGCAAAAAATCTTATGCCATTGAAGGTGTTTTCATGCAAGCAGAAACAAAAAACAGAAACGGTAGGGTATATCCACGTCCAGTTATGGAAAAAGCAGTCGGAAAGTATAATTCCGAGCAAGTTGTTCCTGGTCGTGCAGTCGGTGAATTGAATCACCCTGAAGGTCCAACTGTTAATCTAGATAAAGTTTCTCACAAGATCGAATCTCTCAATTGGCAGGGAAATGATGTTGTGGGCAAAGCAACTATTTTGGCC
>Ga0213867_1001224_pt1 | contig 11450 bp, 8 predicted proteins | sample PICome_12_FD_160120 | JGI IMG/M metagenome (GOLD analysis project Ga0213867, IMG submission 160120) | Coastal seawater microbial communities near Pivers Island, North Carolina, United States - PICO540 | ecosystem: Environmental > Aquatic > Marine > Coastal | place: USA: North Carolina | collected... | reverse complement strand
TCTCTCCACTGCAGCACTCACACAATGACAACTACGGTATAGTAACGTTAATCAAAACACAGCTTTACTGGTAGTTGAAATGCTTGTTGTAATATAGCAAATACATTGCAGTTCCTCTAGATAGAAAGGTGTCACGTCGAAGATCGTGGACGTAATTTCTCCCAAATTAAGGCAGTTTTCACAGATCTATAGCTTTCTTCTCTCGCCATGTACCACAACAGATGTTCGTCTTGAAGCATAGAACAACCGTCGCATCTAGATCTGCTCGTGTGATCTTGTTTATTGTACTTGCAGCATAAATCATCTGGGACTTCGATGTTGCATCCACGAGCGGAACTTCTCGAGACAGGATCTGATAAAGCAAAGATTCCAGGCAAAACATTAAACTCATAACCTAATGCTGCTAATTGAGACAAATTCAATAAATTGAAACAAGAACCTGCAAATTCTTCGACTTCGGGCACTATCTCCATTGTATACATACCAGGAACCGGGCCCAGTCTATCTACGATAAAACCGGGTGAGTAATCATAATAAATATTATTCCAGAGTTCCTGACTTGATATCATATCCAGGAATACCTGTTCCATATTAAATGCAGCTTCGGTTGACAGATAAGACTTTTTTAAAACATCGTTTGTAGTAACTTCTAACCAATACTCATAGACCAGATTCTCTAACTCGTTATCGGAATCACTTTCGCATTCAGATTGGCAGTCAAATTTGGCAACACTTCGAGATAAGTGATTCTTTATCTGTTGAAAACGTTCAATACCGATACTACATAACGACATTTCTTCATTACCATTTAAAATTGATAGCGATTTCGACATTGCTAGGGACGGAAATAGAAGTACGTGACCTGTTGACTCAGAACGAGCGTGTGTCGCTCGTTTTGCAAATAGGTATGCATCATCCGAAAGTAACATACCTCTTTCAAGTTGAATGCCATTCATAATCCATCTAGTTGGCGACACAGAGTTAGCCATATTTATCAAAGCCTTTCTGCTAATGGAAATATTATCGTCAGAGAAAGCAATTGCGATAAGAGCATTTTCTCCAACATCAGAAAAGATAGAAGATGCGATATCCAATGATTCCTTGTCAGCGGAAGACATGTGAACGACCAACACCGTTGGACCAGACCACGACAAGATATTCGTTGTCGCTACACTAAACAACTTTTGGAGTGCCAGCATGTTGTATTCTTGCGTTTCTTTTATTTCCAATGTCAATGACAAAGTAATATCATTCCAGATATTAACGGTATTCCATTTTGGTGTATGTACAATATGTAGGCCGTCATCGTTCTCCCATGTTATTCTCCTTTTACATGTTGTAGAAAACGTACCAGGCGGATATTTTCTCGCTGTCGATACAAGGCAAAATGAGTTGTGAGGGAAAATGTTGGTACTCTTTTTTACCGTAGAAGAAAATGTGCCATCCGACTTAGTGAGCATTGGAATCGGTATTGCTCCCTCTTTCACTAATGCCCAACCACTTTTCCCCTCTCTGCTTTTAAACGAAACTAGTTGAGTTTCTCGATATGTTCGTTTCCATTCTTGATAATGAAAAAATGGCGCAGTCTCCAAACCGGATGGAATATCAATACTTTCATACTTCTGTTTGTAAAGCACCCCTTCCAACAAAAATACATTATAATCATACCAATCTATTCCCGGGACACATATCAAATGCTGATATTTCTTCGGTGCCCAATACATGCAAACTTCAGGTTCTTCTTCTGCGCGATTGATACGAATCATCTCCCCTTTAGGACGTTGAAGTGAAGTCTTCTCATTTGAGTACTGACTCCCATCATTTTCAAACCAGTTCATGGACTTAGCAGCTATATCATCTTCCGTTATTCCCTCACCATGCTTCGCCTTAAAAATGATCGACTTATTTCCATCATGACCGGTACTCAAATACACACTCTGCTTGTTCGCAGAGTTCCGTGATTCCTTAACGTCCGTGAAAGCTTTCACAGCATATTTCACATTAATATCATCCTGACTTAGTACAATGGCAGAAAAGCATCCTTCAGCAGATTCAAAATGAAGCCTATTCTTCACTTGATTATCTAGTGCACGTGCTAATCTAATATCGATTTCAGATAAATATCGGCACTGACGCCACAATGTATTGATATTTTTATTATTTTTCATGAAGGTAAACTGTCCCCTTAAATAAAGCCGATCTTGATCCCCAAAGCCAAAGGTAACGATATCAAAAAAATTTATTTCATCCTCGTCAACCCACCGCGGTACATCACCGAACATTATGTCTAAATCAGAGTACCCTTTGAATGCAAAACTAAAGTTAGTCAGACTTGTGCAAAAATAAAAAACTCATGATGATGCTAGTTACCCCAGTGTGAATAAGTTCCATCTTTAGCGAATTCCTTCAGAGTATCTTCAAATATAAAGCCAAGTGCCGGTTTAATTTCTACCAGTGCATATGGATTTTCTTCGATTATTTCCCTGTAATAGGTGATTAGTTTTCTGTCATCTTTAGACAGAGGTTTCCTGTGTGACACCAAACGTCTAAAGATTGTCGTTGCCAACGCATCTAATCCAGATTGTCCATTTTCACCCCGAAATACTTTTAATTTAACATTTGATGGTTTGCGCAATTGAATATGTTGCAACATTGAATCATTTGACTTTGTTCCACTACTAGATAGGATCAAGATAAAGTCAACTAAGCTCGATGAACCTGCCACAGAAGAGAGAAATACATCCAAGAATGGTGGGAACCCACCATCATTGCCATCTTCAAAATGACCAAGAAATGGAATAATTATCGCAATGCGCTTGTCGCTTGAATCCTTTTTAGCTGTTCCGCCCAATACTATTCCTCCATCATCTAAATGAGATAAATTTTGATAAACCAAAACTATACCATAGACGAGGAAAAACGCAAATACAAAAGTAAAAATAACTTTCTTTTTCCAAAATTCTATCTTTCGGGGAAAACATATTAAAAAACCCCTTGGTTTATGCCCCAGTTTAAGCGAATGCCGCGATTTCCTTCCCGAAGATACTATGTTGGAAGAGGAGGAGGAAGAGTCAAGAGGAAGTAAAGATATTGACTCTTTGGCTGAGCCTCTCTTTCGTTGAAACATGGTTTAAAATTAAGGTTTACAATATATTCATCTCAATATGCCCTTTTCTTCGAATTAATTTGCCATTCATTCGATCTACCGATAGTCACTCAGCGATACCTCGCGATTTGTCCTTGTCTATACGAGGTCGCTTAATTAACATGTATTAATACTTTGAAGTATTAATAATTCAACTGTCTATTCTGCTTCGTTGCCTCTGCTTCATGCTTCACGCCTTGTCATGTGTCATGTCTCGTGTCATTTATTCATCTCTATTCCGTGCAAGACCAGCAATGTGGAGATGGACAATCTTTCGAAGAGGCAACATGTACCTATGTACTTCCCAAAGTATATAACATGTATTAATACATGTACATATGAGTATATATAGCTACATTTGTAAGGAACAAAAACAAAAAGTGTCACAATAGGAGCAGGACAGGTAGTCGATGCTCGTCGGCGGGGTGCGACTTTTTTTTGATCTAAATTGACCAGTTACCAGTGAAACTCACTCTGAAATGGACTTCTACACTTCTACCGAAAAAACAAAAAAGTCGGAAACTACGCAAAGAGACGTTTCAAGAGACAAATTAAACCCCACACAGAACGACGCTGTTGCAAAAATGTCCGGGATATGAAGAAGCTTACAGAGCTTACCTCGTATTTATATCGGGCTAAAATGTAAAGTATCCAGAGCGTCAGGACTCAGGACATGCTGGTAGATTTTGTCTCATCCGGTACATAAATAAAATACCAAAAGCAAAGGCTGACAGACAATAATTTTTCGAAGTAGATCTACAAGTGCATGTATTATGTGTGTGACTGTATTTATTATTATTGGTATATGAAATTGACAACAACCAACATTATCACTTTGAACACCAGTAACCACCTCTACAAACAAGACAGCGACGTAATTATCTCAAAATCAACATTTAATGCATTTTAAAATGGCTAGAAGAGAAGAAGGATCATCCGAAGTAAGCTGGACTGATGCTAGAATTCGATGGCCCGACGAGAAGGTGACATCTGTCAGAAATGATGAAGAGGAAGTAGAGGAGACAGCTCTCTTTGACCCTTTCAAAGATCCAAACCCTTATCAAGAATTTTCATTCGAATTTAAAATAGAATCAACTTTGGAAGTTGAGAACAATAGTAATCTTGAAAAGTTTGTCAATATTTCTTTGCGAGGACACAAAAGCGATTCCGATGGCGTGTGGGAATCAACAGGGTTAACATTGTGGAAGAGTTCTGAATATTTGTGTAATTTTCAAGTAAAACATTGTGAAATGTTTGAAGGAAAACGAATTATTGAAGTAAGATATTATTGTACGCAGATATAATATCTGAATACACATGCCTAGGACTAATTTTTGAGATTACGAAACAGCTTGGGGCTGGCCTGGGCCTAAACGGAATTTTGGCGTGGAAAATGACGTCAAATAGTGAGGTATTCATAACCGATGGAGACTCTGATGCTCTTGTTCTTTTGAGGAAGAATATTGATAGAAACATGTCCGTCGGAGACGTTTCATGCAGTAGCCGGGTTTCGTGCCATCAGCTCATTTGGGGGAGGGATACTGCTGCTTTATTTTTGGAGAAGTTTAGTTTGGGTAAAAAGTTTGAAATCATTGTTGCATCGGACATAATATATGCAAAGTGCATCATCAAACCCCTATGGGATACAGTAAATACGCTACTATGTGAGAAAGACGGAATCTTTGTACTGGCATTTGCTCGAAGGGAAGTGCCCGTGTCAAGGGAGTTCGTCTTACAGTCTGCAAACGAAGCTGGATACACTCACGAATTGGCAAATGAAGATAGTTCAGGATTATGGGTTGACATATTCCGTAGAAAAATCTGCAATAAATAAGAGGTATGCTAGTTTCGTGGTGAACTTCAAATGTTATTATTACACAAATTACCGACACTTCAACTTAGTCCTCACCCAAAGAAGCAAATGATGAATGACCGAGAACTATCCGTAAAAAGGGAAGCTACGAAAGATGGCAAACTCTTGTTTCAGAATCGTCTGATCATTTATCATGACAGTCGAAGTTCATTCATAGTCATAGACATTAGACTCCGCTTCTTATGACGGCTTAAAATACTACCATATTCTCGTCCGATCAGACGGTTTTAACAGCTGTAGATTTCAGGTCGTGACGTCGTGACCAGCTAAATTAAAAGAAACTTTCATTAAATTACCGGTAGTATGCTTTTGTCGCGCTTTGGTATGTAAAGTTCTGTGGCACTTCTAAGGCACTTTGCTCAGAATACTACCTATTTTCCACTTCCACTAATATACTTTGTATGTATATCAACTGTAATAAAATGATACAGATTGTATTAATAATAGTAGAAGATTTATTTCTATCTTAACTCTGTGTCTAGGTTTACTGGTTTACTACACTACATGTAAAGTGTTTCCAGATGATGTTCTCATAATACACTTCGAAGTGCTTTATGCAAGAAGTGGTCAAAGTAGAATCGCCAACTGCCACTCACTACTCGCGAAAGATGTGAACACTGGGCTTATAAAGTTCGCCATAGTGATATTGTTCTAGCCCTCGCAACCTTGTAAGTGACAACAAGCAAGCTTGGCACCCTCATCGACGTAGTTTCCGCGCAACACCAGGAGGTATTCCTTGCGGAAGAATCCGCGCCCTGCCAAGTTGTGTTGAATACTATCAACGAGCTTGTACCTTGCTTCATCCCTTAATGTAGTCTTCGTAAATAGGTCTGCTGCATTTTATTCTCCTTGAATCCATTCAGCCTTAGCACTTTCTGCAACTCGCCACTCAATACTGAAATCCCATCCATCTCTGGTCTCTGGTCTACTCGATGATGGGTAATGTCTGCTGCCAGTACTAGAACTCATCAGTGATACCTTGCTCTCCTTTAGTTCTTAATCGATATTCTTGATTACACCCCCAACAGCTGCGGCTCTAGACCACAAAATCGTCTTGTATCTGGCCCCGCTTAACGGTACCATCAAGATACTTATCGGGCGGACCAATGCTGCTTTTAAGTCTGTAGATAGTGCTTCTTATAAATCTTCATCATGATCGTCGACTACGTGCAGAACATCATCGATATAGATGAGCATAAATTTGTACTATAGGATGCCAATCTTGTCTATCGCTTTCTTTGTCCAAACACCACGATATGCCTGAGTTGACTTATACCCCATATCATACATTGTTTATGTGAACTTGTCATCCAAACAGCGCCGGACGGTTTCAACCCGTACTATGCCTTGACGATAAACATTAGTGAGCTATTATTACTAACGAATTTGGGACCGGTCTATAAAAATGTGCGATCAACGATGTGTTGCCTATGATGCATATTAAGTTTTGGATTCTAGAGATGCCTTTGGACAACAAAAGAGGTTGCCAACTAACGAAATATGAATATGATCTCACGTTCAATTTAAATTACCTTTTTCCGAGGTAGACAGTAGACACCTCAAATAAATCACAGATTAAAAAAAAATGAATTTGAACGTGAGATCACATTCATATTGAGAGATCATATTGCTTCAGATGTTAACATTGTAAAATGAATATGAGAGAATGTCTTGCCTGACCTGCACGTGCAGTACGTCCGGCGCGATGAACGAAATCGGCAATTTCTGATTGTGTATCATATTATAAAATCCAATTGACGTTGAGTAAATCGTACTCACGAGCAGCCACTTTTGAAGATAATTCAGATGAGAACAAAAATATGTTGTATGATTAATTCAACTTGCTTAGATGAACCCATATTAAGTAGTCTATCCGCTTCATCTAAAATTACAACATTAGAACGCGTTTAAAAGAATTGTCAGAATAAAGTGACAACTTTTGAAGTATCGGGAGTAAGTATGCAAGGGTCTTTCCACTGCTCGTTTCAACTTGAACGAACAAATCATTTTTAGTATTCGACGATTCATCGACATCTTTAGTGAGAAGAGATCTACACGTTTTGCTTTGAATCAAAGTCAGTCTTTCGATATCCATAACTCTTACGTAGTGCACTCGCAATGCGCTCATGTAAGCCCAAGTTCACAAATGGATCAATTAGTTATTGACATCCTCGTCATCGTTTTTAACTCCAAACATGTAATCAGATGGAATACTTGTTTCAAATTGACAACTAGCATGAGTTCCATGGTCCATTTCGAAAGGACAAACATGGTATGTTGTCATATATGCGGTTGAGTATCTTTCATGATGTTCGAGGTAGTACCCCTTTTACTGCTAGGCCCATCTGACCGATAGAGTTCTAAATCTAAGTTTTGTCCATTCTTGAATTTTTCACCAGTCGCGAACGCTTTGGTTTCACAGGTCACGGCAATTTCATTCTGTTGAATGTTTCATTGCTTTCATATCATTATTTTGTTCATTACCGGTTGCTCTCATGCTCCGATATGCATGCGTACCCTCAAACCTACCTCTTGCGACGGGTGTGGCGAGTCCAAGAAGTTTGATGTGAATCAAGCCCTTGACTGCAAAAAGGGTGGATTGGTTCACAGCTCGACATGACGGAATTCGTGACGAGCTCAGAGATCTACTAGCACATGTGTTTAGCCCATCCCGTATCCGATGCGAACCTATGATTAATCCTGCTCCGATGCGTGTCAATGGTACCAACACGCATGGACCAAGTGCTTCCTCCTCATCTAGCTTTCTGAATGCCGATCGTGATGATCTATTGGTTCGCGGCTTTTAGGAGAAATCGACTGATATCATCATTGACGTTCATGTGACAAATCTTGACAGCAAATCTTATAAGAATTTACCACCCAAGAAGGCCCTGGAACGACAGGAGAAAGAGAAAAAAGAAATATTGCAAATCCTGCGAGAACCAACGTCGCCATTTCACACCCTTCGTGGTATCGACTGACTATGAGAAAGTAGGAGCAAACGGCGTGGTTTGGGACCTACCTTGGGCGTAGACAATACTAGGTAATGACCAAGTTTTGTTTAATATTGTGATCTTAACTAAAACTTTAACGAGCTATGATGAGCGTTAGATCAACTCAAGTATACGTTGAACTTCCATTGTGATCTCACCAACGCGAAATTCATAAATATTCATCAGTCGATCCTAAACCATGTTATAGCATGTCATGCGTTGGGTGCTTGTCTTAGAATTCAAATATTGTTTCGACAATTTAGTCATTGCTTTAAATGCAAGATGCACTTGGAATCTGTAGCGTAGACGTGTAGAAGTCCACATATCGTCACACTCCCTCACTTCGAATGTTGAAGCTAAGATTTTAAATTTTAATTCAAATTTAAAAAGAATAATAAATACCCATATAGGTATATCGTGCAGGTTTTCCCGATAAAATATATTCGAGTGCGCAATATCGACACACATATACCGCAATAATTTCGCCGAAAATACCATGTAGCTCGCAAAAATCCTCGCTAATATCAGCGATTTGCATAACATCAGCGATGTTCGTCACACACAAACAAAAATTCACATAAAACAAATTCCATAACACAAACTACCACCCAAACACTAACCTACGAAATTTCACAAAACGTGCTTGATCGACAGCTTTGGTAAGCATATCGGCTTGTTGTACCGAGGATTGAATAGCGTGAAGCTGTATTTTGCCACTTGTATCTTCTCCCTATTGTGCGATCCATGAACGGAAGTGATGGTATTTTATGTTCAAGTATTTTGTTCTCGGTCTTAATTTTGGGTTTTTGGCCATTTCGAGGGCTCCAGAATTATCTTCAAACACTTTGCAATATACTTTCGTTTGTGGATGCTTGCTCACAATTTTTCGCTGTTGGCATTCTTTGTAAATATTTAGAAGTGGAATGACTGTACGTAGGGATTCCGACAGAGCGACATACTCAGCTTCAGTAGTGCTAAGAACGATCTCAGAGATAAGGCGGGAAGCTCAGGTTATTGGGCAGCCTGCAAATTTGATTATGTACCCGAGGCGCGATCGTGCGGTATCCGAGTCTTCTCCCACAGTTTCTCGATTCCACGTTCCAGCAAAGTCAGCGTCAGCATAAATTTCAAATAATTCGTCGTCGGGCTGGAGGATAATGCCTTCTTCTGAAGTTTCGTGCAAGTATCGACCCAGCCATTTTACTACGTCCGAGTGCTGTTTCTTTGGATTGGATTGAAAACGAGCTGCTTGGTGGGCGGCGAAGGCGATGTCTGGTCTGGTTGTCTGTTCAAGATAGTTTAATTTGCCAATGAGCGATCGGTAGTCCCAGGTTGCATTGTCTGTTGGTTCTGTCGTTCCTCTGGTAAGGGTTGTTCCGATCTTCGCTGAATTTTGTTTGGCTTTTGTCCGTTGATTGAAGCCGAGACTATGAAGTATTTGTTTTATCATTGTTGGTGTTTCAAATGAATATTGTCGTTTCGTTGTTGTTGAACTTCGATTCCGAGATATTCGTTCAGTGTTCCGACACAATTGATATCAAAACCTGCTGCTTGGATATCGTGAAAAACTTTGTTGACGTCGGATTCGGTTTGGCTCATGATGATGAAGTCATCTACGTAAACGAGTTGGATAGTTTTGTTGCGGAAGTAGAGGCATTCTTCGTATTCGCTCTGGACGAATCCTATTTCGGTAAGTCCTTTATGTAGATGTTGATTCCAGACTCTTCCTGCTTGTTTTTGACCGAAAAGATTTTTGATCAATTTAAGACAGTAATTTTTGTTTCCCCCCGGTGCTTTGAAACCTTGCGGTACATCCATGTACATGGTGGTTTCAATGTCCGCTTGCGGGTAGGCCAGTTCGAAATCATATTGTTTGGCTGCCCAGCCATGAATTATGCTTAAAGTGAGGACTAGCCTGAAGATTGGCCATCCTATTACAGGTGAGTAGGTTTGCCAATAATTGACATGTTTTACTTTTTTGTGACCTCCGACATTTAATCTTGCTTTGCACTTGTAGATCTCGCCGGTTGCTGCTCTTTTCTTCCTTTTTATCGCCCATACTGCGGGTAAGGATGTGACTCCTCTTGGCAGTTCATTTCTTTTGACTAGAACCCAGTGCCCTTTGCTTTCGTGCGCTTCGATCTCCTTTTGCATGGCTTGACGAAATTTGTCTGCGTCTGGAGCTTTCATTGCTTCGTGCAGGTAGACTCTATAAGCTATCTGGATCTCCCTTTCTTGCGGCAAACACCATTGCTGTTATTTCGCGATGCGTTGGTTCGTGCAGGTATAAGCTATCTAGATCTCCCTTTCTTGCGGCAAACACCATTGCTGTTATCTCGTTATGCGTTGGTTCTTCCATAACCTCGTGTTCTGTTATGTAGTCGGCAAAACGAGTTGGTGGTCGCCTGTTTCGTTGAGGGTTTCGTTTGTTTCTTCCGTTGTTGTTTCCGGTGTTTCGGTTGGTTGTTCCAAACTGCTTGTTGTTGTTAGACTGACTGTGTTTTGTTGGCTATTATCGTTGAACATTGTTGTTGTTCGTGATGTTTGTCTTGATGTACCGAGCCCCGCTTTGATTTTCCACGCTGAAACGTTGATTGACTGGTTTCTTGGATAGGAGACTGTGTTAAAAGAATCATCAAACTTGACGTGAAATTGAGGTGACACCAATGCCGTTTCCACATTTAAAACTAAAGCTACTGTTCGAGCATGATACGGCGACATTCCCAGGTAAATCCCTACTCTTGCCCGTGGTAACTATTTATTATGTTGTTGGCTCGCTTGTAACCTGTTATTTAAGACATAAACGGGACATACGAACGGATGGAAAATAGATAGGTTTGGGCGAACGTTAGCCCGAGTGAATATTTCCAGAGTTGTCTTACCCGCATGTGGTCCTCGTATCATTATTGCATGATTTTGTATAACGTTGGCATACTTGATGGCATACGGTCATAGGCTGCTAGATAGCGCTCTTGGCCATCGACTTATGGCGTCAAGCAACATGGTACGTGCTGAATCTTGAAGTTCTCTTATTCTTATTTCACTAATTTTGTTTTGCAAATGTAAATTGACAGCGCAGAAGGTGATTGTTTGACCCTTTTGCTCCACGTCCATTAGAAAAGGCTTATCTGCAAAACGTCCGTTGTCAGCGTGGTAGTGTCTGACTTGGATCGAGTGTTGTTGGCAGTATCGTTCGAAACAATGTTTGGTATACAACGTTTCGGAAGCCGATAAAGTCTTGTGCAGACAGATGTAACTTAACCGACTGTGATGATCTGTAAAAACCGTCTCCGCTGTGAATCTAGTTTTTGTTATAAACCCCTTCATAAGGCCGATGAACCCCGGTGCTGAACTTTCAAACTGATCCACAGACACGCAATCCCCTGCTTGAGTGACGGGGAGAGGTTTGATCGTGCGTACCTTACTCTTATTTCGCTCA
>Ga0213867_1001223_pt1 | contig 11467 bp, 9 predicted proteins | sample PICome_12_FD_160120 | JGI IMG/M metagenome (GOLD analysis project Ga0213867, IMG submission 160120) | Coastal seawater microbial communities near Pivers Island, North Carolina, United States - PICO540 | ecosystem: Environmental > Aquatic > Marine > Coastal | place: USA: North Carolina | collected... | reverse complement strand
GAAGAAGGCCTGTTGGATAATACCCTTAAGATGGGTGAACGCATGATCGACAATTTGAACGCCCTGTCTGAAAAACACGCTGTCATCGGTCAGGTGCGTGGCAAAGGCCTATTCTGTGGTGCCGAATTGGTTGCAGATCGCGCAACAAAAGACCCAGCAGAAGAAAAGCTGGTCCAAGCGGTTGTCGCAGATTGCGCCGCACAAGGCGTGTTGATTGGTGCGACGAACCGTTCAATTCCCGGGTACAATAATACGCTATGTTTTAGCCCTGCATTGATCGCGACCACCGATGACATCGACGAAATCACCGAAGCCGTTGATCGTTCATTGACCAAGGTGTTCGGCTGATCAAATCCCCGCCGAACTAAGATGCTCATGATATTTGCGCAGCACTTCGGAGAGATTCCGAAAATCGCACAGCCGCGCAGCCTCTAAAATTGTCTTGGTATCCTGCTCCAACGGTTACAGGATTCTTGGAACCACGGTTTTTTCGATCGGACTTGCCGAACTCATCACCAAATACCGCTCAGGTAAAAACCCATGCGTCGGCCATGTTCGGGTGCCGAAATGATCGATGCCGATCACTGTGTTTGGAATACGTGTGGCATAAAGAAACGAGATCGATTCCGAAGAATTCAACAACAAACCACGATACTCACGCACCTTCATGGGTGTCAGGTCTATTCGTTTCATGCTTCGCGCAATCGGGTCAAACCCACGCATGACCTGTGCACCGTCTTTGTTGAAAAATCGCACTATCCCAATCCAATAAGAATCACGCCACATCAAGGATTAGCGGATCATCAGATGCAGACCATCGGGTACGATTTCACGATTCACGTTTCCCTCATTAACCGAGTAATCTTGACCAAAAAATGCATATTCAAATGGCCCCGACATACCACGTACATCACCTGGGCTTTGATTCCGTTTCTTGGCCTCAAGCTTGGCAAGCGGCTCCAAAAGAATTCGCGCGTTGATGGAAAAGTGATCGCATATACACTTCGTCAAACCCGGTTTTTGGAAACTTTCGTTATTTAAGATGCGATTCATCTGCACACGATTTACGCCCAGATGATCTGCAACCTCTGCGATCGCGTCGGTTCTCTTGCACAATTCGCGCAAGTTGCGCCCAAAAATTTGATGGAATGTGCAACAGTCACAGTCTAGCCGCACAAATCAGGCCAAACCTATTGAAAATACTATATTTCTTGCTGTGATGTGGGATAAATATACAATTAACCATATTGTACACAATCTCAATTTGATGATCTAAGCAAAGGGATATAATGCCAGTTTACCATTCGCAATAGATCCAGTATGATAGGGTATGGCGATACCTGTCGAAAGCTTTATCCTTCACCCACAACAAAGTGGCACCCTGCAAGCGCGGTTACAACAAACCATTGCGCAGGGCATTCTGTCTGGCCAATTCCGCAAAGGTGAAAAGCTCCCATCGACTCGCAAACTTGCCTCTCACTTGGGGATCAGCCGCATAACAGTGACACTGGCATATACCGAACTATTAGCAAGCGATTATCTGATGTCAAAGGATAGATCAGGGTATTATGTATCGGACACCGCACCAGAAACGCCCCCATTTGAGGCAAAGACACAAGTCCCAGATCGTGTTGATTGGGGGCGAGCCATCGGACAACGGTTTGCAGAAGGCGATCCAATCAACAAACCTCAGGATTGGGCGCGTTACAGATATCGTTTCATCTATGGCCAATCCGATCCAACCCTGTTTGATCACGCGAACTGGCGATTATGCGCCATTCGTGCATTGGGCGCCAAAGACTTCAACGCCTTAACCAGCGATCACTTTGACCGCGACGATCCAATGTTGCTTGAATTCATCGCCCGTCACACACTGCCGCGGCGGGGTATCTTTGCCCAAGAGGATCAGATTCTGGTGACCCTTGGCGCGCAAAATGCGCTCTGGCTCGCGTCTCAGGTTTTATTGACACAGCGCAGGACAGCGGTGATCGAAAATCCGTGCTATCCAGCGCTGCTTGAAATTCTAAACCAATCACGGTGTCATATTCATCCCGTAGATGTGGATGCAAAGGGAATGGTACCCAGTGGGGTTCCTGACAATGCATCGGTGATATTCACAACCCCCAGTCACCAATGCCCCACCAACCACACTATGCCACTTGAGCGTCGAAAAGCTTTGCTGGATCGTGCGGCGAATTTAGATGCCTTGATTGTTGAGGATGATTATGAATTTGAAATCGCAAACACCACCACCCCCTCGCCTGCCTTAAAATCGCTGGATGCAGATGGTCGTGTTATCTATGTGGGCAGTTTTTCCAAATCGCTTTTTCCGGGCTTGCGCTTGGGTTACTTGGTCGGCTCTGCCCCCTTTATTCGCGAGGCGCGCGCCCTGCGCGCCAGCGTTCTACGCCATCCGCCAGGGCATATTCAGCGCACCGCCGCTTATTTCCTAAGTTTGGGCTATTATGACAGTCAGATTAAACGCACGGCCCGCACCTATCGCGCACGTCGTGAAACGTTGATCAACGCGATTGAAAAATATAACCTCACGATTGATGGTCCCGCGCCCTCTGGTGGTTCATCGGTATGGATGAAAACACCAGATCACGTCAACACAGCGCAGTTGGCACACCGCCTACGAAATCGCAGTGTTCTGATTGAACCAGGTACTGCGTTCTTTCCCAGCATGGCGCCAAGTGACTCACATTACCGCTTGGCCTATTCCTCAATTGGCCAAGAACACATCGAAACAGGCATCAGTTTGATCGCAGATGAAATTGCGCAAACTGGACTCGTGTCATAGTCCAAACTGGCCCTACTGATTTAGACCAGTTTCACACTAAAACACAGCCAAGGAAAACCGCGTATTTCACGCGCCCATCAGGAGTCGCATTCATGAAAATGACAACAGAAGAAGCATTTGTAAAAGTTCTGCAAATGCACGGTATTGAACATGCATTCGGTATCATTGGTTCAGCCATGATGCCAATTTCAGATTTGTTCCCACAAGCGGGCATTCAATTCTGGGATTGCGCACACGAAGGGTCCGCAGGCATGATGGCGGATGGATACACACGCGCAACTGGCGACATGTCCATGATGATTGCGCAAAACGGCCCAGGTATCACAAACTTCGTGACTGCTGTTAAAACAGCATATTGGAATCACACGCCGTTGTTGTTGGTGACACCACAGGCGGCGAACAGAACAATCGGTCAAGGTGGTTTCCAGGAAGTTGAACAAATGAAATTGTTCGAAGACATGGTGGCCTATCAGGAAGAGGTTCGTGATCCTTCTCGCGTCTGCGAAGTGTTGAACCGTGTGATTATGAACGCGAAACGCGCATCAGCGCCGGCGCAATTGAACATCCCACGCGACATGTGGACACAAGTGATCGATGTAGAACTACCTGCAATCGTGGAATTCGAACGCCCATCTGGTGGCGAACAGGCGATTGCGCAGGCAGCCGAGCTTTTGTCAAATGCGAAGAACCCAGTGATCCTAAACGGCGCAGGTGTTGTTCTGTCCCAAGGTGGTATTGATGCGTCACGCGCATTGGCCGAACGTTTGGACGCGCCTGTTTGTGTTGGATATCAACACAATGACGCGTTCCCAGGATCACACCCATTATTCGCAGGTCCATTGGGCTATAACGGATCGAAAGCTGGCATGGAGTTGATCAGCGAAGCAGACGTTGTTCTATGTCTGGGCACACGTTTGAACCCCTTCTCAACCCTACCAGGCTATGGCATGGAATATTGGCCAGCGGATGCAAAAATCATTCAGGTTGATATCAACCCAGACCGCATTGGCCTTACTAAAAAAGTGTCAGTTGGCATCATCGCGGATGCCGCAAAAGCAGCGAATGGAATTTTGGACCGCCTGTCAGAGACAGCAGGCGATGATGGTCGTGCCGAACGCAAGGCAAAGATCGCCGAGAAAAAATCACGTTGGGCGCAACAACTTAGCTCAATGGATCATGAGGACGACGATCCAGGCACAACATGGAACCAGCGTGCACGCGCAGACAAACCAGACTGGATGAGCCCACGCATGGCATGGCGCGCGATCCAATCTGCCCTACCGACCGAGGCGATCATTTCCTCTGACATCGGCAACAACTGTGCAATCGGTAACGCGTATCCTGCGTTTGAAGAAGGCCGCAAATATTTGGCACCTGGTCTATTCGGCCCATGTGGCTACGGCCTACCTGCGATTGTTGGCGCAAAAATTGGTCAGCCAAATGTGCCTGTAGTTGGTTTTGCGGGTGACGGTGCCTTTGGTATCGCGGTGAACGAATTGACTGCGATCGGCCGTGGCGAATGGCCAGCGGTGACACAAATCGTGTTCCGTAACTACCAATGGGGCGCTGAAAAGCGGAACTCAACCCTATGGTTTGACGACAACTTTGTTGGCACGGAATTGGATACACAAGTGTCCTATGCCGGTATCGCACAGGCCTGTGGTCTAAAGGGTGTTGTTGCACGCACAATGGATGAATTGACCGAGGCACTGCATCAGGCGGTTAAAGACCAAATGGAAAACGGTATCACCACATTGATCGAAGCGATGATCAACCAAGAATTGGGTGAACCATTCCGTCGTGACGCAATGAAGAAACCAGTGGCTGTCGCAGGCATCGACGCGGCAGACATGCGCAAACAAACAGCGGTTTAATCAAACCATGAACGAAATAAACCGCGCCCAAACGAGGCGCGGTTTTAAAATGCTACGAACGACGCAGCCGAGAATTGGCCAGACCTTTAATCGGCAAACATGGCGGATGTAATGATCGCACCAGCAATAATATCATCAACAGTTGCCCCGCGGCTGAGATCACAAACAGGTTTTTTGAAGCCTTGTAAGAATGGTCCAATCGCCTGTGCGCCTGCCAATTCTTGGCAGAGCTTGTATGCAATGTTGCCAGAGTTCAGATCAGGAAAAATCAGCACATTCGCATCCCCTTGTCCCAACCCCTTTTTCGCGGCAATTGTTGCATTCAACGCGGCATCTGCCTGGATTGGACCGATGTATCCGCCTGCCTCTGCCGCCTCGCGTACCAAATCAACGCTTTCGCCTGTGCCCGATGCGCCCGTTGAAAATGACAACATCGCAACGTTGGCTGCACCCAATAAACGCACGGCGGTATTTTCAGAGGCCATGGCAATGCTGAGCAATTCGTCGCTATTGGGCGAAACATTGACCGCGCAGTCGGCGAATATCAATTCGCGCCCATCTGGAAAACACATCAGAAAAAATGACGACGGCATATGCACGCCTTCGTCCAACCCAATCGCGATTGACGCGGCCTCGATCACGCGGCGTGTGGGGCTATCTGCCCCTGCTACCATGACATCGGCTTCGCCTGCGGCAACCATTGCAGCGGCGCGATATAGCGGTTTATTCAACATGCGTTTGGCAATGGCTTCTTTCATGCCGCGCCCTTCAACCAACGCCCCCATTTGTTCAGGTGTTGGATCGGACAGTCCCATTGGGTGCGCCAAACCATCTGTTTCTAACATACGCGCGGCCTCTGCCACGCGTTCATCATCCCCAAGTTCTGGGAAAACCACTCTTAGCGGCCTTTTGCGCGCAGATGCGCGTGAAGTTTCAAGTACCGTCATATCGCCTCCGTTTTGTGAAAGGAGCCAGCAATGAGCGAAAACGTCAAGATCAACCGGGGCCTAAAGGGCATTTATTTCGAACGCTCCGCCGTGAGCCATATCGATGGGTCGGCAGGCACACTTAGCTATCGTGGATATTCCATCGACGCACTTGCGACGCAATCCACATTTGAAGAAGTCTCTTATTTGCTGATCTATGGCGATCTTCCCACGCAGGCAGAGTTGGCAGATTTTGATGCGAAACTGAAAGACGCACGCGAATTGCCCGCGTCCGTTTACGATGTCATTCGCGCAACAAAAGACGGCCATCCAATGGATGTTTTGCGTACAGCGACATCCGCACTGGCCGCCCTAACCCCAACAAGCCAAGATGTTTCGGTTGAAGCCTTCATTGAAAACGGCATTAAACTAACATCCCAAGTCCCCATGATCATCGCAGCGCATGATCGCATTCGCAATGGATTAGAACCCGTTGCAGCGGACAAAACGCTATCTCACGCAGCCAACTGGCTATGGATGCTAAAGGGCGAAAAACCATCCGAGGATGCGGCACGTCTGGCAGATGTGGACTTTATCCTACACGCAGAACACGGATCAAACGCATCCAGTTTTGCAGCACGCGTCACAATCGGAACCGAGGCGAATTTGCACGGTGCCATCGTGACGGCCCTGTCGACACTGGCGGGTCCTGCGCATGGTGGTGCAGCCGAAGACGTGATGAAAATGGTGCAAGAAATCGGCACTCCAGAAAATGCCGCCGCCTATGTTAAAGCCAAGCGTGCAAATCGCGAAGCCGTAACAGGGTTTGGTCACCGCGTATATCGCGCGGAAGATCCCCGTGCACGCCACATGCGTGAAGGTGTTCGCAAACTTGGCGAAGAAATGGGGGCACCAGAATGGTATGCAATCCTTCAAGGTGTGGTTGACGCCATGAAGCCCTATGCCCGCCACGGCCTGAACGTAAATGTGGATTTCTATTCCGGTGTTGTTTACCAATTGCACGGAATTCCAATGGATCTGTACGTCCCAATTTTTGCAATCGGACGTATGCCAGGGTGGATCATCCAGTGTATCGAACAGTTAGAGGGCAACATCCTGATCCGCCCACTGACACTGTATAACGGTGCCGAACCGCGTGACTACGTCGCGCTGTCAGGCCGCGGATAAGTCATAGGACATGCAAGAGCTGCTGACCCTAACCCAAGCGGAATTTACACTGCTGGCAGTGATCTGTTTTTGCGCGGGATTGGTTCGCGGTTTCACGGGGTTTGCACTCTCTGCGATTGTAATGGCGTCGGCGGCACTGATCCTATCGCCGCTTGCCCTGATCCCGATTTGTTGGTGGCTTGAACTTGTAGCCAGCGCCATGATGTTGCGGGGCGGTTGGAAAGATGCGGACAAAGGCGCGGCCGTAACCCTATGGTTGGGGTCCGCGATTGCGGTGCCGATTGGGCTGTATTTTACACAAAACGTTTCTGCCGAACTGTCCCAAACAGTGGCCCTGTGCCTGATATTGGTGCTGGCAGTGACACAATTGGCGAACATGCGTTTGGCCTTTTTGAACACGCGCGCGGGACTGGTTAGCGCAGGGATCGGCGCAGGCATCGCAACTGGCCTTGCCTCTGTCGGCGGAATGGTTGTTGCACTTTATGTTTTGTCATCCGACCGTAACCCGCGCCAGATGCGCGCCGCGCTGGTCATGTTCCTGTTTTTGGGAACAATTACGACTTTCGCAACACTATTATTGTTTGGGGTATTGGACAAAATCGCTATGCTGCGCGCAGCGGCCCTAACTATCCCTACGTCACTTGGTGTTTTTGCAGGTAAACGCCTGTTCACACCCAACTTTGAACCCTACTATCGCCCAATATGCTTGTCGCTATTGGTCGGTCTGTCCATGGTCGGATTGATCAGATTGGCAACATGAACCCGAGGAGATGCACGTGAAAGACCAACCCTACGTTGATACGTCCCCAAAAGTATCGGACGAAATTCGCAAGACCACATGTTACATGTGTGCCTGTCGGTGCGGAATTAACGTCCACTTAAAGGACGGCAAAGTCGCCTATATCGAAGGCAACCGCGATCACCCCGTAAACAAGGGTGTATTATGCGCCAAGGGGTCCGCGGGCATTATGCAGGTCACCGCGCCATCCCGCCTACGTGCCCCGTTGAAACGTGTTGGCGAGCGCGGCTCTGGTCAGTTCGAGGAAATCTCTTGGGAAGAGGCGCTTGGCATTGCGACGGACTGGTTGGGTCCCTTACGCGAAAAATCACCCGAAAAGCTGGCGTTTTTCACAGGCCGTGACCAATCACAATCGTTTACTGGTTATTGGGCACAGATGTTTGGCACGCCAAACTTTGCCGCGCACGGCGGATTTTGCAGCGTGAACATGGCCACTGCTGGCATTTACACGATGGGCGGTGCGTTTTGGGAATTTGGCCAACCTGACTGGGATCATACAAAACTGTTCATGCTGTTTGGTGTGGCCGAAGATCACGACAGTAACCCCATCAAAATGGGCATCGGCAAAATCAAAGAACGCGGTGCGCGGGTTATCGGTGTGAACCCCATTCGCACAGGATATAACGCCGTGGCGGACGAATGGGTGGGCATTACGCCAGGTACTGACGGGCGTTTCATTTTGTCCCTAATCTATTGTTTGATTGAGGCGGGCAAAATCGATCTGACATATTTGGCGCGTTTTACAAACGCGCCCGTCCTATTAGATCCGGAAACGGGTCTATTCCTGCGCGATGACAACGGAAAACCACTGATTGTTGATCGCAAATCCGGAGACGTGGTTGCCTTTGATCATCAGGGCGCGGAACCTGATCTGCGCGGTGCGCACAATGGGGCGACCAGTGTATTCACCAAGATGATCGAACATTTCCTATCCCCGGAAAACGCACCAGAGGCGGTTGCAGACCTGTGTGGGATTTCGGCAAAACGCATTCGCGCATTGGCCGCAGAATTGGCGCATGTTGCCTTTGATCAGGAAATTCGCCTGCCGCAGAAATGGACGGATTTCCGCGGAAACACCTATGATGAAATGATCGGGCGCCCCGTGTCGATCCACGCAATGCGCGGTATTTCGGCCCATGGAAACGGGTTCCAAACATGCCGTGCGCTACACACATTGCAGATCATTCTGGGCGCGGTTGAAACACCGGGAAGTTTCCGTTTCAAACCGCCCTATCCAAAACCATCGGACATCCATCCAAAACCGCATGCCAAGGCGACACCAAACGCACCACTAAACGGCCCACACCTTGGGTTTGTGCATGGTCCAGAGGATCTGTTGCTGGATGATGCGGGCAATCCACAACGGATTGATAAGGCGTTTACATGGGAAAACCCGATGTCGGCGCATGGTCTGATGCATATGGTGATTTCAAACGCCCATGCTGGAAACCCCTACAAGATCGACACATTGTTCATGTACATGGCGAACATGAGCTGGAACAGTTCGATGAATACAAATTCCGTCATGGATATGCTGACGGATAAGGATGAGAACGGCGAATACGTCATTCCGCGCATCATCTATTCCGATGCTTATAGTTCGGAAATGGTGGCCTATGCCGATTTGATTTTGCCTGACACAACATACCTTGAACGTCACGATTGTATCAGCCTGCTGGATCGCCCAATTTGCGAAGCCGATGCCGCCGCAGATGCCATTCGTTGGCCTGTGATTGAACCTGATCGTGATGTGCGTGGTTTCCAATCTGTACTGGTCGATTTGGGTGCGCGTCTGGGACTACCCGGGTTTGTGAATGAGGACGGCAGCGCGAAATATGCGGATTACGCCGATTACATGATCAACCATGAACGCAAACCTGGGATCGGACCGCTGGCCGGATGGCGTAGCGAGGATGACACAGGACGCGGCCCTGTCAATCCAGAGCAAATTGATCGCTACATTGAAAATGGTGGTGTATGGATCAAACACGTGCCTGAAAACGCAGGGTATTTTAAACCTTGGAACACGGATTATCAGGATTGGGCGGTGGAAACGGGCCTTTATGACAGCCCGCAACCCTATCTGTTCCAGCTTTATGTTGAGCCATTACAGAAATTCAACAATGCAGCAAATGGCATTGGGGATCATCAGCCCCCTGAAAACATGCGGGATCAATTGAAACGCGTGATGAGCCCGCTGCCCATTTGGTATCCAACCGCCACTGTCGAGAACGAAGATGACTACCCACTTCATGCGCTGACACAACGTCCAATGGCGATGTACCACAGCTGGGGCAGTCAGAACGCATGGTTGCGTCAAATTCATGGGATGAACCCGATGTATTTGCCAACCAAAGTCATGCAGGAACAAGGATTGGTTGACGGCGATTGGGCCAAGGTCAGCTCACCCAATGGTGAAATCACTGTACCGGTCGCCGAAATGGCCGCGTTAAACGAAAACACAATCTGGACCTGGAACGCGATTGGCAAACGTCGCGGCGCATGGGCATTGGACCCAGAGGCGCCAGAGGCAAACAAAGGGTTCCTATTAAACCATTTGATTTCTGAACTTTTGCCACCCAAAGGCGACGGACTTCGTTGGTCAAACTCTGATCCGATCACAGGACAGGCCGCGTGGTTTGACCTGCGCGTGCGCGTTGAAAAAACATCCCCGCCAAAAGGTACGCAGCCACAGTTTGACACGCTGACATCGCCTGTTGGTCAGGGACCGAAAAACATCAAACAAAGCAGTAAGGGGACATCATGACCTGTCTTCCATCATCGACTGACAAAAAACTGGGCCTTGTGATCGACCTGGACACCTGTGTTGGGTGTCACGCATGTGTCGTATCGTGCAAGGGCTGGAACACCGAAAACTATGGTGCGCCTTTGGCGGATCAGGACGCCTATGGCGAAAACCCTCTGGGAACATTTTTGAACCGTGTGCATTCATATGAGGTACAGCCAGAGGATAGCCCAGCACAACTCATCCATTTCCCGAAATCGTGCCTGCATTGCGATGATGCGCCCTGCGTTACAGTTTGCCCAACTGGGGCAAGTTATAAGCGTACCGAAGACGGCATTGTTTTAGTGAACGAAACCGACTGTATCGGCTGTGGTTTGTGTGCATGGGCCTGCCCCTATGGTGCGCGTGAATTGGACGGCGAAGAGAAGGTGATGAAAAAATGCACCCTCTGCGTAGATCGGATTTACAACGAAAACCTACCCGAAGAAGACCGCGTTCCAGCCTGTGTTCGCACATGCCCCGCAAGCGCACGCCATTTCGGGGATCTGGACGATCCAGACAGTGAGGTTAGCAAATTGGTAGCTGATCGCGGTGGTTTTGATCTCATGCCAGAAATGAACACCAAACCGGTCAACAAATACCTGCCACCGCGCCTGAAGGATCAGCTTGATCCCGAGCGCAACGAAACCCACACCCTAGAGGCGCGGGCCGAAAATCCACAAGGGTTCTTTGCGTGGCTTGATCGCACATTGGAGAAGTTATAATGCATCCAGCACCCTCCGTTATTCTCTTCACGTCGCTGTCTGGACTTGGGTTTGGGCTATTGTTCTTCCTTGGTTTGGGTATGCCAGCCTCTACTGGTTTGGTGGCATTTGTTTTCTACGCAATCGCCTATGCCTTTGCCGTGGGGGGATTGATTTTTTCAACCTTCCATTTGGGACATCCCGAACGCGCGTTAAAGGCGTTTACACAGTGGCGCTCCTCTTGGCTAAGCCGCGAGGCGTGGTTGGCTGTTATGGCGCTTTGCGTCAGTGGTCTTGGCGCTATTGCGCAGATTTTCTTTGAAACCCGCATCAATGCGATTTCCTATTTAGGTGCGACCCTATCGATGGCGACGGTATTTTCAACGGC